>Ga0116193_1000846_pt1 | contig 27121 bp, 22 predicted proteins | sample AD_UKC115_MetaG_FD_89892 | JGI IMG/M metagenome (GOLD analysis project Ga0116193, IMG submission 89892) | Active sludge microbial communities of municipal wastewater-treating anaerobic digesters from Hong Kong - AD_UKC115_MetaG | ecosystem: Engineered > Bioreactor > Anaerobic > Digestate... | reverse complement strand
CGCTGGAAGCATTGAATTTTCAGGGGAGGATTTAACTCCTCTCAGTGAATCCGCCAGAGCAAAAATTATCTCGGTTGTCCCGCAAATACTACGGCTTCCAGTCGGATTCTCTGTTTTTGACACAGTCGCTTTTGGAGAACGCCGCATATTGATTGGCTTGGTAGGTTAACAGAAAAAGATCATCATCTTATCGAGACAGCGATTCAGAATACTTCTGTCGGCAGTTTTCGAGATAGTGATGTGCAAAATCTCTCTGGTGGTGAGCAGCAAAGGGTTATTCTTGCAAGGGCTTTGGCTCAAAATACGCCGGTGATGATCCTGGATGAACCCACATCGCATCTGGATCTGACGTATCAGGTAGGTCTTCTTACTACGATTCAGCGCCTTTGCCGGGAGAATAAAATTGCTATGCTGGTTGTGCTGCATGATTTGAATCTTGCCGCACGATTTGCGGATGAAATCGCAATTTTAGATCATGGAAAGATTGCCATCAGTGGCTTTCCGCAGGAAGTTTTAACAGAGGAAAATTTGTCCGCTGTCTATCATTTGCCGATGCGGATTCTTTGGCCAAATGATAACAGTTACCCGGTTATCATTCCAAAATAACGTTACCTTCGTCATCGTTTCAATTTTCCATCAGTAATTTGAAATTTGACATAGCCTTTTGAGAAAAGAATGGAATTTGTTTGATGTATTGTCTTTGCGCTGTGTGAAAAAACAATACATCAAACAAATCATATTTCTCATTTTTCCAATCGCTGATTTTCCATAGTCAAAGAAAAAAGGCAGCACTTCTGATGATGACGGGGATTCTTTATGGTTCTTTTTATTTTTGTGACACGCACAAAATAATCAGAAGATCAGATAATTCTTTTCATATTTCGAAGTACTGATATTTCAAATCGCTGACTTCAAATGCGATATACTTTTTTTTATGAAAATTAGAGCTTTATTTTTTGATTTGGATGAAACTTTATATCCGTTTGGAAATAAAGTTGTTTATGTTTTAGGCGAAAGAATGAATCATTTCATTTCCGAAAAATTAAATATTTCGGAGAGTGAAGTAAAAGGATTTCGAGATCGACTCTATCGAACGTATGGAACAACAGCCAAAGGACTTGTTGTGGAATACGGTGTTGATTTAATCGACTTCCTGAAATACAGCCATGATATTGATATATCCGGTTTCATTTCACCTATGCCGGAATTAAGACAGATTCTCAACCAGATTCCACTGCGAAAGTATATTCTCACTAACGCTGATCGGTTTCATGCAACTCGTGTATTGAAAAATCTATCGATTTTTGATTGTTTCGATGGGATTATTGATGTATTGGATGTTTTTCCGGATTGCAAACCCAGTCCGAAGGCTTTTGAGAAAGCGCTTTGGATGACAGGTATTCAATCTGCATCGGATTGTATCTTTTTTGATGATTTCCCGCAAAATGTGGATGTTGCCCACGAGATGGGATTTTATGCTATTCAAGTCGGCGACAGGACTCCGGCAAAATTTGCCGATTCACGGATTGACCGCATTGAAGATATGATTCATTTGGATCTGTTTAAAGAATTCGTATTGTGAATCTGAAAATTGTTTTCGGTTTATTTATATTGATAGCATTTGTAGTGTCATATAATCTGGGATTGATTGCTATCTCAAGAAAAATGAAGAACCGGAAGAATCTCTTGAATATATTCGGGAAAATTAAGAAAATAAATTCTTACGAATTTTGGATGACTGATTCTGAGAAATATCAACAACTCTCCGATAAAATGCGCGGAATTGAAAAGGAAAATGGACAGGAGGACGAAGAATGACACAACGTGTGATTCGAATCATTGCGATCGTTGTTATTTTTATCTGTTGTTTTGTGATGGGCTTTTGCAGCGGTTTTATTGTGGAGCGATTCCCCGATTTGGTTACGAAGATTCAAAGTTATCGGGATTACACGGGAACTGCTGAGTTTTTGACGAAGGTTGCGACGCCTTATGCAGAGACCGAGGTCGATCAAAATGGTTTATTTAAACCTTTTTGGGAAGCATGGAATCTGGTTCTTACCTATTATGTAGATCAACCATTGGATGCAAATAGCTTAATGGAGGGAGCTATTCGTGGGATGCTGGAATCTCTGGGAGATCCGCATACCCGATATTCCGATCCGGAAAGCTATCAGAAGGAGGTTGAATACATGTCCGGAGAGGAATATGAAGGCATCGGCGCCTGGGTTGATGTCACGGGTGAATTTGTTGAAATCTCTTCTCCGATGATCGGTTCTCCGGCTGAAAAAGCGGGTTTGAAGCCGCATGATCTTGTTATTGCCATCAATGGGGAAGATATGACCGGGATAGATCCCAGCGATGCGCTGCAAAAAATATTAGGACCAAAGGGAACTACAGTGACACTGACGATCCGAAGGGAAGGTGTCGATCCTTTTGATGTGACAATTGCAAGAGAAGCCATTATTACGCCGATGGTGATTTCAAAAATGCTTGAGGAAAATATTGCGTATGTTCAATTGACGCAATTTGGCGACCTCACCGTAGAAGAGCTACGTCAGGCATTAGATGATTTGATTCCGAAGAATCCCAAAGGATTGATATTGGATTTACGGAATAATGGCGGTGGATTTGTTAATACCTGTGTTGATGTTGCGTCTGAATTTTTACCGGAAAAGAAAAAAGTATTAACTGAGAAAGATGGCGATGGTAAGGAAACGGATTATATGACGCAGTCGTATGGTGGTCGTGCGTTGGATATTCCGATGGTTGTATTAGGAAATGAAGGAACAGCTTCGGCTTCAGAAATTTTAATTGGAGCGCTTCAGTATTATGAGCGCGCTGTTTTTATCGGAGTGAAAACCTATGGTAAGGGTTCGATGCAGATTCAACCGAAGTTATCCAATGGCGGGGCTGTTTCTGTTACCATTGCAAAATGGTATACACCTGGGGGTGAGTTGATTGACGGGGTTGGAATTGAACCCGATATTCCTGTCGAGATTACCGATGCTGATATAGAAAACGGAATTGATACGCAATTGGATCAAGCGATTGAGTATCTACTGAAAAATGACAAAACGGAAAGTCTATAGCCTGAATGAATAATCAAATATCGCAATTCGAAATATGGGAAGGATGATTTGTCAGCAATTCGAGATTCAGACCGATCTGTATTTCGAATTGCTGATGTCATAAACAGATTCGATTTTTCATCAAATATGTACACAAAACGGTATAATAAGGCGTCAATGATTTGTAATATAGGAATGATGAAAAATTGTTGCGTTGTTTTTCCATCGAGCGTATAAATGACGTAATATCCATCTTTCTTTCTTTTTTTATAAGGGTTTTCCGAAAAAGTGATAAAAATCAGCACAAAATCGAGTTTATTATCCTCGCAAAGCAAAAAAAATGTATTAAATCTATTAAAACGTTTGACAATAGCAATTTGTTGAGAGTATAATCAAAAATTGCGAATATTATTAATTGGAGATCGGTAAATAAAATATGGAACAATCTGTATCACCTGAAGAAAAAAAAGATTTTGAAGAAAACATTGAAGAGGTGAATGAAGTTATTAATTCTTTTGACGAAGAATCAGAAACTTCTGATGAGGCTGTTGAAGACGGCAAAAATGGCGGAGTGAAGATTAAAGAACAGTTCACTGGAAAGGTTCTGAAGTTAAGCCTCGCCGGTGCATTAATTGATATCGGAAAAGAAATTCCCGCTGTCATTCATATTTCTCAGATTCCTCGTCCTGAGGGAAAAGAGAGTTCAAACAACATTCATGAATTTCTTGAAGTTGGCCAGGAAGTCAATGTTTGGGTGAAAAAAGTCAAAGACGGCCGTATCGAGCTGACAATGATCAAACCCCTTGATTTGGAATGGCGTGAAATTAAGAAAGACATGGTTGTAAAGGGAACTGTCGTCCGAATGGAGAAATTTGGCGTTTTTGTCGAAATTGGTGCAGAACGCCCTGGTTTAGTCCATATCAGTGAAATGGCACACAGCTATGTTCGTCAGCCATCAGATCTCCTCAAAGAAGGTGATGAGATTGAAGCTCAAATACTGGAAGTAAATCGACGTAAGAAACAGATCAAACTCAGTATGAAGGCATTACAACCGGAACCGGAAGTCAAAGAAAAAGAAGAAACGATTCAACCAGTTCCTGCCCGACCGACCAGTGCACGAGCGCAGCAGCTCAAAGAAGGAAAAGTTGCAGAACAGGGTGACAAAGCTCCTCGCCGCCAAAAGAAAAGCAATAAAAAACGCGAAGAAATAAACAGTGAAGGAATTTCTTTCAGCTTCAGCGATGAAACTACTACAGAAGCCGAACCGACCGCGATGGAAATTGCTATCCGTGAAGCGATGGAAAAAGCCAAAGCCAGAAATAAATCTGAAAACAAGAAAAAAGGCAGTATCTCCCAGGAACAACAAGATCTTCTTGCAAGGACATTAAACAACAAAGCATAAAAAGATTGGATTCTCTCAAAGAAAACCATCTCCAAATAAAACACCGACTTATGCCGGTGTTTTTGTTTAAAACGAAAGTTTTTTTGTTATTTACGATTTATTCAAATCGCTGAAATTACTGTGGAAATAATGATTCAATCGAAAATGATTTATAATTTCCTGAAAATTACCATTCAGCGGATTGATATTATGTCTTACGATCGAATTGTCATTAAAATTGGAACATCAACAATAACAAACGGATCATCGAATGTGGATATGCCCAAATTGATTGATCTAACGCGCCAGATCAGTTGGATGATGCATCGTGGTATTCAGGTTACATTGGTATCCTCCGGCGCAGTAGCAGCCGGACGAGAAATACTGAATTTTCCGCATCTTTCAAAACATATACCAGGCAAACAGATGTTGTCCGCAATTGGTCAGCCACGATTAATGTCAATCTACATGGAATTGTTTCGCATGTATGGTATTGTTGTTTCTCAGATTTTACTGACACGTAGTGATTTTACTAATCGAAAAAGTTACCTGAACGCACGAAATACATTGGATGGATTACTGAGTCAAAACGTACTTCCGGTCATCAATGAAAATGACACCATTGCTACAGATGAAATCCGTCTCGGAGACAATGATACAATGTCCGCTTTCGTATCCGGATTGATCGGAGCTGATTTGCTCGTTTTATTGACAGATCAGGATGGTTTGTTTGATTCAAATCCTGAGACGGATGCCACTGCCAAAGTGATCAAAACAATTGATTCAGTTGAAATCCCTCCTGCAGTATGGGAAGCAGCCGGGGGCTCTGCAAGCGGGTTGGGAACTGGCGGAATGATCACAAAAGTCCGGGCAGCGGACATTGCCAGGAGAATGGGTACTTCCATTATGATTGCCAATGGAAAAGTCCCGGATATTCTGATTCGAATTGCTGCAGGGGAACGATTTGGCACGGTTTTCCGTCCGACCAATACCGTGTTGGAAAGCAAAAAGAGATTTTTACTGACTGGATTTCGCTCCAATAATGCATCCATTCGCGTAGATAATGGTGCGGTCAAAGCAATTCTCTCGGGGAAAAGTCTGCTTCCAGCCGGAATCAAAGAAGTTACCGGAGAATTTGATCGCGGCGATACGGTGCGTATGGTTGGCCCGGATGGACACGAATTCGCTGTCGGTATGGTAAATTATGCATCGAATGATCTTCAAAAAATTATCGGATTGAAAGCAAATGAAATTGAAGGGACGCTTGGGTATACCTTTGCGGATGAAGTCATTCACCATGATTTCATGATAGTTGATTAATGATTCAATAATTCAAAATTTAATAAAACCTTCTAAGGAAAAAGAGAAAAATTGTTGTATTGTTTTTGGGCTCTGCACAAAAACAGCACAACAAATGATTTCTCCCATATTTCGAATTACTGAGACGGTATCATGAGGTTAACAGCATTTCAATTTGGAGAAAGGATCGGAGCAGAATAATGATCGATTTGAATCTGATGGGGAAAAAAGCCCGAGAGGCTTCCTATATACTGTCCGGTATTCAGACTGAGAAAAAAAATCTTTTCTTAAACAAACTGGCTGAAACGCTGGAAATGAGAATGTCGGAAATTCTATCTGAAAATGCAGAGGATGTTTCAGCATCAAAAAATGTGTTGACGCCTGCAATGGTGGATCGTTTGACATTAACTGCAGATAGAATTCACGGGATCATTCGTGATGTGCTTAACGTTTCCAGGTTATCCGATCCAGTAGGAGAGATTTTCAGCCCTATGGAACACAAAGAAGGACTGAAAATTTGTAAAAAACGCGTTCCGATCGGGGTGATTGCAGTCATCTATGAATCGCGGCCAAATGTCACCATCGATTCTGCCTGTCTGATGATTAAATCCGGGAATGCTTCGATTCTTCGTGGCGGCAAAGAGACGATCCGGACAAATTCAGTCCTTATCGCCTGTGTCAGAGATGCTTTGGATCAAAGCGGAATTCCGGCAGATGCCGTCCAATTTATTGATACACCGGACAGAAACATCATGATGGAATTGCTGCAGATGGATGAATCTATTGACATGTTGATTCCTCGCGGCGGAGCCGGACTGCATGATTTCTGCAGAAAAAACAGTCGAATTCCGGTGATCACAGGTGGTATAGGGATTTGTCATTTATTTGTTGATAAAACTGCAGATCAAGAAAAATCGATCCGAGTAATTCAAAATGCAAAAGTCCAGCGTCCGACTGTCTGCAATGCCATCGAAACAATACTGGTGGATCAATCGATTGCTTCTGATTTTATTCCTAAAGTATGCTCTGTGTTATCTTTAAGCGGTGTCCGGTTTAAAGTAGATCAGACGGCGTATGAGATACTCAATGAAACTAAAAATCCAAATCTAATGTATGATCTGGCTGAAAAGAACGATTTTGATACAGAATGGCTTTCGCTGATTCTGGGAATAAAAGTTGTTTGCAATGTGGATGAAGCGATCCAGCATATTCAGCTTCATAGCACAAAACACTCCGATGGAATTTTGACAGAGAATGCTGAGAATGCGCAAAAATTTATTGAAAAAGTAAACTCAGCCTGTGTTTATGTGAATGCTAGTACTCGCTTTACCGATGGCGCAGAGCTGGGTCTGGGCGCTGAAATTGCTATTTCAACCCAGCCGCTTCATGCCAGAGGACCTATGGCGCTGCAGGAATTAACTACTTATAAATGGATCATTCAGGGAGATTACCATTTTCGGAAATAAGATCGAAATTGCTGTTGGGAATTCAATATTTCAACCATAAATAACAAGGGAGTTCTCAATAGATGATGTAGCAGTAATTCCTATGAAAATTGAATTCAATTTTCATTATCGGATGTGTAATTTCTTTCATCTGCTGTTCGAAATATTGGTTGATCTGTCATTGCGAGGAGGGCATCAGCCCGACGAAGCAATCTCTTTCCGGATGGCACTCTGCCCAACATGTGGCGGGGAGATTGCCACGCAATGACAGGTTCCTTATAGCAACTCCTATAAAAATAGAATTCAATTTTCATTATCAGATGTGTAATTTCTTTCATCTGCTGTTCAAAATATGAAAAGTCAATCCATTTTTCGAATGACTGTGATGCATGACATTCGTATGGCTCCCTAGTTTTTATAAGTTTCCTATGCAGGACTGTTGATCAAGTTGTGTCTGTGATTATTGGAGAAACATCGCGTCTCCGAAGGAAAAGAAACGATATTGAAGGTCAATTGCCTGTCGATAAAGCGACAGAATTGTCTCTCTTCCTGCGAATGCGCTGACCATCATAATTAATGTGGATTTTGGCAGATGGAAATTCGTAATCATCGCATCAACTGCTTTAAATTGATATCCGGGAAGAATATAGATTCCCGTATCTCCTGAAATCGGGATCACACACGCATCAGATCCTGCATTTTTTGCTGCCAGCGCTGCGCTTTCCAGGGTTCTTGCACTGGTTGTGCCGACGGCGATTACACGATGCCCTGCTTTCTTTGTCTGCACAATCAATTCGGCAGTTTCAGGCGAGAGCTCACACCATTCTTGATGGATTTTGTGTTGCTCCGGATCATCCTCAGTAACTGGCTGAAAAGTATCCAAACCGACATGAAGTGTGACATACGTGAATCGGACACCTTTTTCTTGGATTTTTTCAATCAGCGATTCAGTGAAATGCAATCCTGCTGTTGGCGCAGCCGCTGAGCCCGTTTCATGCGCATAGACAGTCTGATATCTTTCTGGATTGTCCAATCTCAAATGAATATACGGCGGAAGCGGCATTTGCCCGTTTTTTTTCATAAAATCATCGATGGATCCGCTGAAGTGAATCAATCTGCGGGATCCCTCGTAACATTCCACGATCTCTGCCTGGATTTCGTCTGAAAGGATCAGTTTTTTCCCTTGGGTAACTTTTTTACCGCCAACAAGTGCTTCCCAATTTTGTTCTCCAAGCCGGCGGAGAAGTAAAACTTCGACCAAGCCACCGGTGCCGTCTTTACGGGCATAAATTCTGGCGGGTAAAACGCGGGTTTGATTCAGCACCAGCAAATCGCCAGGATAAAGAAAATCAGACAAGTTATAGAAATGGCTATGATCAATTTTTCCTGTTTTTCGATCATATACAAAAAGTCTGGAAGAATCCCTGGGTTCCAATGGCGTCTGTGCAATTCTTTCCAGTGGAAGTTCATAGTCAAAATCGGTTGTTTTCATGCTTCAATCTTTCAAGTTGAGAAATGTGCCAGAAATTCGAAATTTTGGAAAGCCAAAAAAAGCGAGAAAATTCGTTGCAATGTTGTCTTTGCGCTTTGCACAATGGCAACAAAAAAGTGAATAATACTTCAATATTTCGAATCACTGCAAAACAATAGGTAATTGTATTCCAAAAAAACAAATTGCCTTTTATCTGATGAAAAAAACAGTAAATCGAAATATTGACTCATTGGTGGGATAAAGAGGAAAAACATGTGAATATGATGTGTTTGTGCGAATTGGAAACACATCATATTCACATGGAATACTTGATTGATTTGATTAGGAGGTCTCTATTTCGAATACCTGATGAAAGGTCCGTAACGCAAATTTTGGAAAAGATTTTTTGCAGAAAACAAGGAGGTTTCGAAACATCTTAGATCTATCAGCAAATTGGTATGCAGAAGAAACGAGGTTTTCCCATTTTTCCGAATCAGAAGAGGTTGGGCTGTTTCGGTTCATTACTGTTCTCGCCATTTTCCGGATAGGGAACATTCAAGTGATCGTAAGCTTTTCGTGTTGCCAATCTTCCCTGTGGTGTTCTGTCAATCAGACCCAGCTGAAGCAGGTATGGTTCGACAACTTCCATGATGGTATCGGATTCTTCACTGATGGAAGCTGCAATGGTGCCCAAACCTACCGGGCCCCCATGGTATTTTTCGATGATCGTTGCAAGAACACGGCGATCCACATCATCCAGTCCGGCTTTATCGATACTGAGTAATTCCAAGGCATCAACAGATACAGTCTGATTGATTTCGCCATCGGCTCTTACTTGTGCAAAGTCTCTGACGCGGCGCAGTAATCGCAGCCCGATACGAGGCGTTCCCCTGGAGCGGATGGCAATTTCGCGTATACCATTTTCATCCGCACGGATATTTAATTTAATGGAAGCATTTTTGATGATTTTTTCCATGGACTGCAAATCGTAATAATTGAGGCGATAGACGGCTCCAAACCGTGCTCTCAGTGGTGAACTGACCAGAGATAGTCTTGTGGTAGCCCCGATGATGGTGAAGTGAGGGAGTTTTAAGCGGATCGAACGAGCTGAAGGTCCTTTACCGACCATGATATCCAGAACTGAATCTTCCATGGCAGGATATAGTATCTCTTCAATTGCCCGGTTCAGACGGTGGATTTCATCAATAAATAAGATGTCACCTTCATGCAAATTGGAGAGAATTGCAGCTAAATCTCCGGCGCGTTCTACTGCAGGACCGGCAGTGATCTTGATGTTAACGTTCATCTCATTCGCCATCACGTGTGCCAACGTGGTTTTTCCAAGACCCGGTGGACCATAAAAAAGAACATGATCCAGCGGTTCTTTTCGCTGTCGGGCAGCGGTTAATAAGATGGAAAGGTTTTCACGTACCTGATCTTGCCCGGTTACTTCTTCCAACAGACGCGGTCTGAGAGCAATATCAATCCGGTCATCGGAAGAAATTATTCCAGGATTGCTTAATCGTTCATTATCCATGAGTATAATTATAACAGTGAAGCCTCGACGATCTGACCCGGCGATCAACGATTCGATATATGGAAAAAAAGGAATTGTTGTTGTGTTTTTACGTCAGGCGTAAAAACACAACAACATTACATTTTCTCTCTATTCGAAAAGCGTATCCATATTTCAAATTGCTGCGTTGCGATACGAAATACGGGAAGGATAATTTATGATTGAATTTTAATACGGAGTAATAAAAATCGTAAATTTCCTCAATTGATTCGAAAGGCTGGTCTGATTTTCGTATATCCGGAATTGAAGTAGATGAAGGAAAAACCTCATGTTTGGATACAATATCGCAAAACATCCTGTATTAGATCAGAAAATGATCTGTCTATGGTCTGAAGAAGATCATTATCGCAGATCCGAAGCAAAGCTGCTTCCAGGCTTTGGTTCGAATTTGTGCAGTTTTATTGTAGATGGACTGGAATACCTGCATCAGGCACCGATGCCGGTTATCGGAACGAAATTTTTTGGTACGCCAATTCTTTATCCATTTCCGAACAGGGTTCGCAATTGCCGCTTCACATTTGATGGTGTTGAATATCATCTTCCTGATAATGATGGTGGACGATCTTTACATTGTCTGGTTGCTGACACACCGTTTGATTATGAGATTCCAGTTGTAAAAGACGACAGTATTTCTGTTGCGACGCATTTACAAATTCTTCCTGGACATCCGGTTTTTCAGCAATTTCCCATTGCCAACCGGTTGGATTTGATCTACACATTAAAAAATGACAGCATTGAAATCATCGTGAAAATCACCAATTTGGATGAAGAAAAAAGATTTCCTTTTGGCTTTGGGATTCATCCCTATTTTAATATTTTTGGATCCAAGGCTGATACGTTATTGCATGTTCCGGCAAAAAAATGGATGGAAGCAATCAGTCTGCTGCCCACAGGTAATCTGATTGATATGGAGAAATCACCGGCAGATCTAAGCATTCCGACGCCAATTAAAGGACTGACGCTGGACGAAGTGTGGTATGGCATGGATCCGAAAAAACCTCAATCCATAATCTATCAAACGATTAATCGGAAACTGGTATTAAAAGCTTCTGATATTTTTACCCATAGCGTAACGTATACCCCTCTCCTGGAGCCATTTGTTTGTGTGGAGAATCAAACCAATTCAACAGACTGCCACAATCTGTATTCCCGCGGTTTTGAGAAAGAATCTCATCTGTTAATCTTAAATCCGGGAGAAAGCATCAGCGGTACACTGCAATTTTCCGTTGAAAAATTGTCGTAGATTTGCAGTTGATACGCAATTTAAGTATCAACTTCTTTTTGAATCAAATGGGAAAAACTGGTTGTAGTGATATTTTTCGCTTCGCAAAAAATATCACTACAACAAAGAATCCTCCCCATATTTCGAATTGCTGAAAAAACTTTGTTACAATTATCTATGTATCAAAAAAATTTCTCGATCAATGAGAAATGGGATTGATACGGAAATTTGAAATCGGAATAGCGAAACAACAAAAATTCTTGATTGATTCGAAATTCCAATTTAAATTTCGGATCGCTGCGGAAAGAAAGATCCATTCGAATTTACGAGTGAAAAAACATAGTCAGTTGGAAACAGCGAATTAAAAAGTGTTCAGATGTTGATAGAAAACGACTTAATAAGACTTTTCTGAACATGCAAATCGGAGGTTTGATGTTAAAGAAAAAAGACAAACTCAATGCATCCGGATTAGGAGCCACGTATGGAATTGATCCGGAAGCGCTTGATTTTTCGAATGATACCTGGTCGTGGAAAGGTGATATCCCCAATTATCCGATCCAGTCAGATGGTTTTTCATATGATGTGATTGATAAAGATGGAAATGACAAAACGGCACTATCTCTTGGCATTTTAGGTATGATCATCATCCTCTTTAATGTAAAGAGTCCAAAAATAAAAGAAGAAGATATTCTGCCTATTTTTACTCAGGTAGCTGCAACGCGAAATTGGCACAAACTTTCCAATAAAGAAATTAATTTCTTGAGTAAAACTGCAATTTCGAAGCTGGTAAATACCGAAACAAGCAGCGATGTATTTGATTTAGCCTCTTATGCTCCGCTGGAAGTGAAACGGGCATTATTAAAGAAATTATTTGTTGCAGCCAGATTCCGGTTGAAACCGGAATATCGAGAGGAAGCGGAACGCCGAATTGTTGAAGATATCGTTCCCTTGATTTTTTCCAATCCGGAGTATGAATTGGCTTTGTTGACCGGATTGATTGTCAAACCCAAAGGGGGAGATTCCATATTTCCTCAGAAAGAAGTAGTTTCTGGAGAAGAGCCAGATGAAATAGATCGTGAACCTATCGATTCGGAGCCTGAGCCAATTGAGCAAAACGCGGAGGAAGCTTTACAAAATCATCTCGAAACTTTGCGTCGAGAAGTTCCAAATCCAATCGATCTGAATGCAGAACCGCATGAATCCTCCGGTTATGTTCCTTTTTCAGACATGGAAAAAGAACAACTGCAGCAGGCTTCACAGCCGCCTGTTAGTCAACCATCCATGTCGCAACCTGGTGCAACGTATAACGGACAAAACCAGCAGGAACAAAGAACATTTTCCACCGATTATGAAAATGTAGCTAAGATCATACCACAGGCGCAAATCTTTCAATCGAATGAACCAATAAGACCTGATACGGCTGAACCGAAGCCATTTGGTTTTGATTCACTTCCTTATCAGCCGCAGAATGTTCCGGCAAACCAACCTCGAGCTCAGGTTCCGCCACCTAACTTGCAGGATATACCGAAACCTCCTCTACCGACAAATATCCAAAGCAATTATCCGGTTCCCCCGGCTCCGGCGGTGCCTGAATATTTTCGTCCTGCTCAACCGCCTCAGCCCATGTATCCGGCGCCAGGGTATCCATATCCGGGTCAGCCAGTACCTCCGGTTGATCCATACAGATACCAGTCACAGCAGCCGGGTTATTCAGGACAACAGAATCTGAACGGGGGATTTTATGGTAACAATCCTCAGATTCCACCGCAATATCCACCGGCAGGCTTTCCACCGTCAAACGGAGATCAATCCAGTCAAACTCCGCCTCCGATTGAACAGACACAACCGCGAAAACCAAAAAAATCATAAATAACGATGTTATGTAGATTGAAAGTCCCATTTGCACGTTTTCAGCAGGATGGGACTTTTTAAAATATAAAGGATTGCAAGCATATGAAGAAATGGATCGGTCTGACTTTTTCTGGAATTTTCTTCATAATTCTTGCCTTTTCGTGGTTTTTATTCTCAAAATACATTCGCCCGAATCATTATCAGCTCTTGCGTCCTTACACATTCCGAAGCGGAGCTGCATTGGTGACCACAGAATACCGCCCAGGGAAAAATGGATCGCTGCAGATTTTCATTCCTGCGGGTGAAGCAATACTTGGCAAAGAGCCTTATCAGACAACCGAATATGTAGAATCATTTTGGATCGATCAGAAACCGGTCACGATCCATGAATACAAGGAATGCTTTTCCCAGGGCGCCTGCCGCTGGCCGCATTATCACGATGATTATTCGAAATACTTTCAAAAAAGTCTCTACCAATGGCTGCCGGTTACTTTTGTAAGCTGGCTCGAAGCAGAAGAATATTGTGAACAGGCTGGAGGTCATCTTCCTACGGAAGCCCAATGGGAAAAAGCTGCTCGCGGTCCAGATGGGCTTGTTTTATTGTGGGAAGGGGAGAATCAAGATTATCAGATGGCAAATCTGGATAATTTTTATTCTTTTTTAACTCCTGCCGGATGGCTTCCCAAAGGAGCCGGACCTTATGGGCTTTTAGATACTGCCGGAAATGTACGCGAATGGGTAATTGGCGCATGGATAACAGACCAATCGCCTGTTCAATCCGGTCATTGGACAGAAATCATTCGTAATCGCAGCGAGAACATATCACGAATTCTCAAGGGTGGAAGTTATCTGGATGATGTCGCTCATGTCCGGTTTAATTATCGTGATTCACATGAGGCAAATTCGCCAGGTATCAACCGTGGTTTTCGTTGTGCCTATGAGTATTAATGCAAGCATCAATGTTTCGAATTGCTCATTTGTGATGTTAACTTCAGCAAATTCTGGGAAGCAATTCACCCGGAAGAGGGTCGAGTATTCGATGCGTACCTAAATTGGTTTGCAGCAAGACGATTGGTGAATGGTTCGGAAAAACGCGGCCGATGATGGCTGCATTCTCTCCGTATTTGGATCTACGAATTGCCAGTAGTACGTCTTGTTTGATTTCATCCGGGACAATGATGATCATTTTGCCTTCATTGGCAATTGTATATGGATCAAAACCCAGCATTTCACAAACTGCATTCACTTCTTTTGAAATTGGAATCGATTTTTCATCCAATTCAATTCCCACCTGACTTTGATTGGCTATTTCATTGAGCGTTGTGCTTAAGCCGCCTCGTGTCGGATCCCGTAAAACATGAACGGAACGCGCGAATGGCTGTAAATTTCTGACAATCTCATTCAATGGAGCTGCATCCGATGAAATATCGGCCCGTATTCCTAATTCACCGCGCGCGCACAAGACTGCCATGCCGTGATCTCCGATGGTTCCACTTAGAATGACAGCATCCCCCGGCGCGGCTTTTTCTCCCCCTGGTTGAAAATTTTCCGCGATATAACCAATTCCGGTGGTGTTGATAAAAATTCCATCCCCTTTTCCACGTTCGACTACTTTTGTGTCTCCTGTGACGATTTCTACCTGAGCCTCTTCAGCACTTTTTTTCATCGATTCCAGGATTTGTTCCAAAACCGCAATTGGTAGACCTTCTTCCAGAATGAAAGCTGCAGAAAGCCATTTGGGGGTTGCACCGGCAGTCAAAAGATCATTCACTGTCCCGCAAACGGCTAATCTGCCGATGTCACCGCCAGGAAAAAAGAGGGGCGTGACGATATGGGAGTCGGTTGTCATGGCAATTCTGTGAATATTATCCGGTATTGCTAAATTTGCCGCATCATTTTTTTGCTGCAAACCATCGCTGTGAAAGTATTTGAGGAATACACGCTGGATCAGCTCTGCGGTCATGGCTCCGCCGCTGCCATGGCCAAGCATGATTGCTTCGTGATGAGAAATCGGCAGGGGACATGAAAAACCTTCCGATAGACTATGTCCGGTCATGAATTATCTCCGATATTTATAATAAGCTGAACAGGCTCCTTCAGAAGAAACCATGGTCGCACCCAGCGGATGCTGTGGTGTGCATTCGCGTTGGAATGCTTTACAGTCCGCAGGTTTTTTTAATCCCTGCAAAATCAAGCCGGCAATACATTGTTCGGATTCTTTTGATTGAATTTCAGCAACATGGAACCGTTCTTCAGCGTCAAATTCTTGAAATTCAGAACGCAGTCTCCAACCGCTCATCGGGATCATACCAATTCCCCGCCAGTTACGGTCACAAGGTTCAAACAGGATATCCAGCATTTTTTGAGCTTCGATATTTCCTTTTTCACTGACACTGCGGCTGTAAGCATTTTTCACACCCCAGGTATTTGTCTCCAGCATGGAAATTGTTTCAAAAATTCCTGCCAAAAGGTCTACCGGTTCAAATCCGGTGACGCAGATTGGGACATGATAACGATTACTGATCGGCACATATTCTTCAATGCCCATCACGGAACAGACATGACCTGCAGCCAGAAATCCCTGAACTCGATTGTCCGGTGAAGAAAGAATGAGTTCCATCGCCGGTGGTACTCTTACCTGTGAGACAAGGACAGAATAATTTTGGATTCCCAACCGCTTGGCTTGAAGTATGCTGATTCCATTGGCTGGAGCTGTTGTTTCAAATCCAATCCCAAAAAAAACAACCTCTCTACTTGGATTCTCTCTGGCAATCTGCAATGCATCCAGTGCTGAATAGACGACACGAATATCCCCTCCTGCAGCACGGACTGAAAAGAGATCGCTGTTGGATCCTGGGACGCGAAGCATATCCCCATAGGATGTAAAAATCACATTCTTGTTTTTTGCAATCAGGATAGCTTTATCGATGAGCTCCAGCGCCGTGACACAAACGGGACAGCCAGGTCCGTGCACGATTTCAATCTGATCCGTGAGAAGTTGATCCAATCCGAATTTCATCATTGAATGCGTCTGACCTCCGCACATTTCCATGATGACCCACTTTTTGTGTGTCATTGAATGGATGGAATGCAATAATTTCTTTGCGCGGTCTGAGTTCCGAAAATCTTCGATGAAATTCATTCGAATACTCCGATGCATATTGTGAACAGCAATTCGAGATATGAACAAACCTTTCGAACCAATCGAGAAAACTCATTATTGCGTTGTTTTTGCTCTTTGTGTAAAAACAACGCAATAATAAATAATTCTCGCCATATTTCGAATCGTTTGTGCAGAATTGATATCATTGGTATATTCCGGTCCGATGAGATATTCTACAACGGGATTTCATTGATTTCATCGAATGCGCGAAGAGTCTCTATCGCTTCTTCTTCATCCATTTTGCAGAGGGCAAATCCGGCATGAACCATGACATAATCACCGATGGCTACATCGCTGACTGTGGAAAGACAGGCTTCCCGCAATGCGCCGTCATATTCAACAATGCCCATGGTAATACCGTCAGCATCATAAATTTTGGTAATTTTCCCCGGAATTCCGAGACACATGTTTACTCCTTGTTTTTTTGCTGGAAACAACATCTGTCCGATGCAGTACAACTGGCTCGTCATTCATCGAACGGAAGGAAGTGCGATTCAATGATTCGTTTCCATATTTGGACTTGTTGAACGCAATTCAAGATCATAGTAATTTCGATCGATAAAGTCTATCGCATTCGATCCTTAATTTCGTTTGCAATGACTGCCTGACCAAAAGACACACATCCATCATTGTAAGGAAGCTGCCTGGGTAATAGAACGTTAAAACTGTTTTTTTCAAGCAAATCCCTGACTCCGCCGAGTAATATCTGATTCTGCCATACGCCACCGGATAAAACCGTCGGAATATTCAAATTCACAGCTTCTCTGATTCTAACGCAAATTTCCAGGCATAACTGAATGACTCCATGATGAAATTTTGCAGAAATGACTGATTTCGGAATACCCTGACGCAGATCATCGAGTATATTCCCGATGACCGATTTCAGCAGGATTTTATCTTCGAGAATTTCAAATGGATAATATTCTGTGCAATCGGGATCTGCTACGTTTTCTAATTCGATTGCAGCTTGTCCTTCATAGGAAGCTTCCTGACAAATTCCCAGCAAAGAGGATATTGCATCGAAAAGTCTTCCCATGGATGAGGTGTCAACACAGTTGAGATGATGATCCAGTTGTGTTTTTAATAGCTCTTTTTCTCTGTCAGGGATGGAAGAAACCGGAAAGAGAGAATCTTCCCAGGAAAAGCCATTTGCATATAACAATGCAAGCGCCTGGCGATACGGTTTTCGGATGGCTGTGTCTCCTCCGGGAAGCGGGAAATTATCCAGATGATAAACCCGTTCAAAACTCGCATTGTTGCATAGAAGCGCTTCACCTCCCCAAATGAATCCATCCGTTCCATATCCGGTTCCGTCAAATGCCATTCCGATTGCGGATTCCGCATTAAAACGATGATTCTCTGCTAAAACGGAAGCAATATGCGCATAGTGATGCTGAATTCTGATCAGTGGTAATCCTGTCTCTTCCGAAAGTTTTTCCGCATAAATCGTTGAGAGGTAATTGGGATGAAGATCGCAAGCGATTACTTCCGGAGTAACCCGGAATATGGTTTTGTAATGTGCTATTTCCTCTTGATAGGCTTGAAATGTCTCCGCATTTTCCATATCTCCGATATGATGGCTGATAAAAGCGTAATTACCCCTTGTCAGACAGAAGGTATTTTTCAACTCCGGACCTGCTGCAAGAATTTGATTCATTTGACGTTGAACCAGAATCGGATCCGGCGCATATCCTCGCGCGCGACGAATCATGATCCGTTGATGATCTTGATCAATTCGGGTGACCGAATCATCGATCCGGGTGACGATTTGCCGGTTATGGGTGAGAATTCCATCTGATAATTGTGCAAGTATTGTCCTATCCTTTTCTGAATCGCCAAAAACAATCGGTTCTTCAGAATAATTGGCGCTGGTCATCACAAGGACTTCAATTTCCGGAGACAACATTTCAAAAAGGAGAATATGGAGCGGAGTATAGGGAATCATGAATCCCAGTTCGTTTTGTGTCGGAGCTACTGATTCAGGAATGATGCATCCAACTTTCTTTTTCAACAGGACAATCGGAGCGGCAGCGCTTTGGAGCAGCGCGCGCTCATCCGGATTGACCATGCAATACTTTTGAATCGTCGGGATATCTTTTGCCATTAATGCAAATGGTTTATTGCTGCGATGTTTTATTCCGCGTAACCGTTTCAATGCGGTTTCATTCATCGCGTCACAGGCAAGATGAAACCCGCCAATGCCTTTGATCGCCATAATTTCCCCGTCCTTAATCGATTCTGTCGCTGCTATTAATGCATGATCTCCGAAAATTCCGTCTGACCCGTTGCGGAAATAAGTGAGTTGGGGTCCGCAATCCCTGCAAGCCACAGGCTGCGCATGAAATCTTCGGTCAAGCGGATTTTCATATTCAACGGTACAAGATGAACACATCGGGAAGCGTTTCATGGAGGTGTTGGGTCGATCATAAGGGATTCTTTCTATGATCGAAAAACGCGGTCCGCAATTTGTGCAATTGGTAAACGGGTAGTGGAAGCGGCGATTGTTAAAATCAAGTATTTCATTTCGGCAAGCTTCACAAATGCAAATATCCGGTGAAACAGGCAGAAAATCAGTCTCGATATTCTGACTGGGAAGGATTCGAAACTCCTTCTCATTCTGAAAAGGCACTTCGAAAAAACTTAAATGATCTATACGCGCACGTGGAGGTGGAGCAGTTTGCAGGATTTCATGAAAACTATCTATGGATCCTTGGGGTCCGAAAACATTAATGATGACCCCATTGGCGCTGTTGCAGACATCACCTTTGAGATGATATTTTATAGCTGTCTGATACACAAACGGACGAAATCCAACTCCTTGGACAATGCCGGTGATTTGATAATGCCGTCCCAGCATCAGCTTGGAGTCAGAATTATTTGATGATGCGTTCATTCCGGTTTGTACATCATTAAAGGTATCAGCCAGCAGTTCGAAATATGGATTTTATTATTTGAATCAATCAAGAAGATTTGTTGTTCTTATGGTTTTTTGTGAAGCACAAAACCATAAGAACAACCATGAATTCTTTTCAAATTTTGAATTGCTGGATATCAGCGATCAGGCTTTTGCGTCCGCTACTTTTGATTTCAGCCATGTCAACCATGGTTCAAAGCCTTCGCCTGTTTTTGCTGAAGTCGGGAAAGTAATCAATCCTGGATTCAGTAATTCAACGCCAGTGCGAAATCGGTCTATATCATATTCGACATAAGGGATCAGATCGGTTTTTGTCACCAAAAGAACATTCAGATTCCGATAAATATTTGGATATTTATATGGTTTGTCATCTCCCTCAGCAACACTTGCTATCAGCGCATTGGCATGGGATCCTAAATCCCATTCGGCCGGACAAATCAGATTACCGATATTTTCAATAATCACTAAATCCAGGGAATCCAGAGGAAGCTGTTCCATCCCTTTTCGGACCATCATGGCGTCCATATGGCATTCACCCATGGTTGTAACCTGAACTGCAGGTGCACCGGCTAAAGTGACTTTATCGGAATCGATTGTCACTGAAGCCGTATCTCCTTCGATCACTCCGATACGCATTTCTTTTTTCAACAATGCAATTGTTTTTACAATGAGAGCAGTTTTTCCAGCTCCGGGTGCAGCCATAATATTGATACAAAAAATTTTATGATCCGAAAATATCTTTCGATTTTCGTTGGCTACGAAATCATTTGCGTTCAGAATATTTTCAACAACAGGTACTCGAACGGTCGTCATAATTACTCCTGATTTTTAATTATTTCAATACTGTCCACCCAGAATTCATTTCCTGAAACCAACGAAACGTTGCTGCTGTGACAATTGGGGCAGCCAGTCATCTCCTGATGGATCTCATATTCATGATTGCAGTTTTCGCAGTGGAAGATAGCAGGCCGATGATCAAAATGAAGCACAGATTTTTCGCAGATTGTCCCCTGAACAAGGATATTCCAATAATACTGGATACATTTGGGAAGAAGATTGGAAAACTCTCCGATTACCAAATAGATAGCACTGACTTGATCAGCTCCGTTTTGTTCCGCATGTGCGATTGCAATGGCGAGTATATTTTCTGTGACAGATAACTCATGCATGTTGGAATTATAACTCAATCAAAGGTACAATTATTCCCAGCAATTCGAAATATGGAGTTATTTTTCGACTCAATCAAGAAAATTCGTGTTCTTATGATTTTACGTGAAGCGCAAAAAAATAAGAACAACGATAACTTCTTTTCATATTTCAAGTTACTGAATTATTCCGAAATTTTCTGTATTGTCAGAAATTTTTCAGGCTGAAAACAAGCCTTGATTTACTGATAGTTTTGCAGCTTCTGATTTTTTGGAAAAACAAATTGTAGTAAACTTTTTTTCTGAACAAATAAGCAAACTGGGCGACCAATAAACTGAGGAGAAGGTAATGAAAGAAATCATTCAACGCGTAAAGGGAACAAGAGATTTTTATCCGGAAGATATGGCTTTTCGAACATGGCTCCATCAGCAAATCCGGTTTGTTTCTGAGCGTTTTGGTTATCAGGAGTATGATGCTCCATTTTTAGAAAAATTGGACCTTTATGCTGCGAAGTCCGGTGAAGAACTGGTAAAAGAACAGGCGTTTGTTTTCATGGATCGAGGCGGTTCAGAAATTTCCCTGCGCCCTGAATTGACACCGTCTTTGGCGAGAATGGTTGCACAGAAGCAAAACGAATTAGTTTATCCGCTGCGATTATGGTCGTTTGGACCTTTTTGGCGTTATGAACAACCACAAAAAGGCCGTACCCGTGAATTTTTCCAATGGAATATCGATCTGATCGGATCGGCTGGCTATCAGGCGGATGCTGAATTGCTGGCAATCTGTGCCGATTTTTTTCGGCAGGTTGGACTGACTCCGGAAAAAGTGCGTATCAACATCAACAATCGTCGATTAATGGACAGCCAGTTACAAAAAATCGGTATTTCTCAAGACCAGAAGCAGATTGTCTTTCGCATGATCGACCGCAGAGACAAAATGCGACCGGATGAATGGGTTTCTTACGGATTATCCCAGGGGCTGACCGTGGCAATTCTGGATGCGCTGAAAGAATTGTTGGACAATCGCAATTTATGGAGAGAATCTCCGGAATTGACCGAAATTTTTGATTTGCTCAAAAAAATGGGATGCGCGGAATACTTTGACTTTGATCCGCAGGTGATTCGCGGTTTATTGTATTACACGGGAACCGTTTTTGAAGCGAGAGACGCGGCAAAGGATGGCCGGGCATTGCTTGGAGGCGGGCGGTATGAAAACCTTGTCGGAGACGTTGGCGGAGATTCTCTGCCTGGTGTCGGTTTTGCGATGGGCGATGTGATGATTCAGGTAATTCTTGAAAAATATGGTTTGATCCCTGCTTTGGCAGTTCAGCCAGCCAAAGTTGTTGTGACCTGTTTTAACAAGGAAAGTCTCAGCGATTCCTACGCATTGGCGTCCGTACTGCGAGCAGCCGGAATCAAAACTTTGTGTTATCCCGAATTTGTAAAGTTAGATCGACAATTGAAATACGCAAATCGTGTCAATGCCAGAGCCGTGATCATTTCCGGACCGGATGAACAGGCTGCTGGCAAAATTACCATCAAGGATTTGGAAAATCGCACCCAGATGACAGTCGAGAGAAATCTTCTGATTGAAACACTGGAATCGATGAACATTTTCTGATTATAGACGGCTCCGGAACCAATTTGGCTGATGATTTCAAATAAAGGGGTACCAATGAAATGTGAATTTTGCGGAAAAGAAATTTCGGAAGAAAACGAACAATGCCCTTTTTGTAATGCTCCTGTGGTTTCATCCTCTGGAAAAATGAATGAGAACGATGAGATACCAGCAGAAAACGATTCACATTCAGCCGATGAGGAAGCACTGCCTTCCGATTTTGGGAGTCCGGAGCTTCTTGCTGCACAAGAGGCAATCGATCAAAAAGATGCCGAACAACTTCATAGTAGAGAAAAACAGCCTGACTTTCAATATGGAAAATTGACAAAAATTTGGCTGTTGATTTGTATGAGTGAAGCAGCTATACCTGCTATATATTATTATTTTTCAAACTCGGATTATTCAAAACTCATTGCTTCTTTGTATTTTGTTGGTGTGATTATTTATTTGATACTTTTCTTGTCCAAAAAGAAAAAGACAGCTCGAAAATATTTCTACTATTCTATTTTTTTTACAATTTTTGTGATCATTCATCAAGCAGTTGAACATGCTCCGATGATTCTGATGGTTCTGACGGCATTTATCTCATTCATAACATACCTTTTCTTAAATAACAGTCAGATATTTCAGAAAATGAAACCCAGTTAAATAATCTGCTTTGAGAAATGAGAATAACAGAGAAGAACCAGTCCATCAACTGCTTTCCCTGACTGCGATTGCCGATTATTACTTATCAGATGGACCGATTAATACTGAACAATCCTTCATGGCTGTGATTCTATCCAGATCGTAGAATTCAGCCATACCGATGTTTACATAAAAATTCGGATCATCTGTTAGATCCATGAGCTCGTCAAAAAGCAGATCCACGCTGCAGGTTTCAATTACAGCGGTTGTATTTTTTTGCTGCAGAATCATCTTTTCCCGGAAATCTGATTGTAGAGAAAACTTCCTGCATGATTCAATATTTTCCTTATAAAAAGTAAGACATTCAAAAGATGTGACTAGAAGAATAAATACCAGATTCGTAAAACTGAAGTGTTGATTCTTTGACGAAAAGACGAGTGATCCGGTCAGAATTGCCAGGAGAAAAACCGCAGTTTGAAAACAGGATATGGGTATAACCATCGCCCGATCAGGAATCCATTGAATCATACTGTTCGGCAGAAAACAGAAATACGCGGCGATGATGAATGTGAGAATTGCCCAAAGCGCCAATCGTTTCTGTTTTTTATCGAAACACAGTATGCTCCCCATAAATAAAAACAAAAAGGTGAAAATCAGAAAAATTCCGGATTTTTCAAATATTTTTTTTATCATCAGGATAAACAAATTTGTTATCCCTGGTATGATTTTTACAAACACCCATGTTAAGGAAAATTGGGTTGATCCTTCCGGAAAATAAGAAGCGCGAATTCGATTACCGGGGGAGATCAATGAAACCAATGTCGCAATGATTGAAATGATGAAAAATATGATCACATATTTTTTGCGGCTTTTCTTTTCCATGGGGAAAAATAAAACATAGATCAGCGTAGAAAGCGAAAGTACACATAGGGAGATGGCTGTTAATTCATTCGAACCGCAGGCTGCGATCAATCCGGTTAATGAGAGAATCAAAAAAAGGCAGGAATGCCTATTTTGCGTCATTGACAAAAAAAGGAACATGAAAGAAAAAATCGCCATCACTATTCCGAAGCCGTATACAACTCCTCCGGAAAACCAGTATAAGGAAGAGAATGCGGATGGCGTAATCAGGAAAATCGAAGATGCGAAACAACAGCCTGCGATAATCGATAGCAATCGGGGAGGATTTTTATCAGAATTCATTCCGGAGCTGAATGATCGGATGAATGTAAAAAAAAGAACGCTTATGCCTGTCATTGTCATCAAATGGATCAATATCGGAAATCCAATAACGGAAATCCGGATGGGGAAAAGATTTGCTATCCATGTGATCGGGGGCGTCATGTAACGTCCAGACCAATCGCGATAAAAATTTATAATTGCTGATAAAAGTGATTGATTTCGAATTCTATTAATAAATGAAAAATCATCCAGAATTGGGCGCATGTGAAACGAGAGACTGTAGAGCGGAAGCGGAGAAACAAGCGCTGCGATGAAAACAAGCAACTGAGAAAACCGGTTTTTCGTGATCGTTACATGCCTGGATATGAATAATAGAAGCGCATAAATCATGATGATGATCAAAATAAGGAAGATCCATGATACGAAACGCTGAATACTCTCATCTCTTCCTGAAAATGAATGACCGGAAATCAGGATAAAAAGCGGATCCAAATACAATAACGAGGGCTTTAAATATGGATATACCATCAAAACGGCAATGATGATTGCTGAAGTCAATTCGTGATAATCAATCGGGAATAGGAGTTTCTTGATACTGGTTTGTGTTTTCATGCGCTGATGATCTTAATCAAATTTTTTTCAAATTTATAATATGAATATGCAACTATTAATCATAACAAAAGAATTGGAATTCGTCGTGTAATTTCTCAGTAATCAACAATTCGAAAAAATTCTTCCGGATTGATTCGAATTGTAAGTCAATATTTCGAATTACTGTTGCCTTTGATAACTTTTCCCGATATATTTAAAATTTAGTGATATACTATTGGAGTTATTCTATGAGGAGTCCTCAAAGAGTAATTTGCCCTCGTAGCTCAATGGACAGAGTAGTTGACTTCGAATCAAAAGGTTGAGGGTTCGAGTCCCCCCGGGGGCGCATTAAAAGAGACCGCCGTCCTGATGGATGCCGGTCTCTTTTGATTTAATGGATTATTCTGGCTCAGTTTTATCCAACATAACTGCATAACCATTTTTATATCGGATTTCTTTGCAAATCACATAACGTACAATCAATTATAATGGTCATGGATGAATATGAATCATATGAATTGGCAAGTACAGAAACAAAATCAACCGAAACTCTCTTTTGCATCATATAAATTTGTAAGGTCGCATCAATCATATTGCCAAAGAACGAATAAAAGGATGATTGATATTCGACCAATTCTATTATTTCTTCTCCTTATTCTGATCCTATTTTCTTCCCTGGTTTTGACAGCCGATAACGTTATAGCTGTCTCAAGTATCCGTTCAGACGACTTGACAGCGTTCGATCTTACCAATGTGAATCGCATGATGATCATAGCGCCTCATCCTGATGATGAATCGCTGGGGTCTGCAGGGTTGATCCAGGCAGTTCGGAAAAATGGGGGAGAGGTTTACGTTGTGGTAGTGACAAATGGCGATGGGCTTTCAGCCGGACCGACGTTTTCAAACTATAAGCTTTTACCTGTTTCGGATGATTACATTGAATATGGTCGCGAAAGGCAGCAAGAGACAATAAAGGCTCTTTCTATCCTGGGAATTTCAGAAGATAAAATATTTTTCCTGGGATATCCTGATTCATCGTTGCAAAGTATATGGAGTAGTCCTTGGATTGATTCCAACTTGTATGGAAGATTTACGCATGTCTCAAAAAGTCCTTATGAACTGACTTATAACAAAAAGTCGATTTATCAAGGTGTGGATTTATATCATGATTTATTCCAACTATTAACGGACCTTCAGCCGGATTTGGTCATCGTTCCCCATCCAGAAGATACCAACAGCGATCATCGGGCAGTCAGCAACTTTGCTCAATTTACTGTTGCTGATTATGAATCGAAAAACTCGACTGCGATTCGGGTTTTTGGTTATTTGATCCATTATCCAGGGTATCCTGTATCGGAAGTCACCGGTATTAATTCGGCAATTCTTCCGCCGGCAGCATTATCCAATAATGGACAAAAATGGTTGAATTATGCTATCCAGGCAGATGAATTCTTATTAAAAAAGACAGCAATAAAAACATATAAAACACAACAAAAATTAAGAAGCAAATATCTGAATAGTTTTGCGCGTACAAACGAAATATTTTTTGAATTGCCCGAGATCCAATTGCCTTTGCTGGCATTTGAACAAATCAGTGATTTTGAGTTAGAACAAACAAACAACATAACCATTTACGATTCAGTCAAGGAAGGTTTTCAAAAAATCACAATTTCAGGAGCTGATCTTGTTTCAATCCAGGTTGGCCGCCTGGCAGATAAGGTGTGCCTGATTGCAGAGACAAGAGGGCATCTGCATAAATGGATCTCCTACCGCATTTTCGTCAAATTATCCGATGGAAGAACATTTGAAGAAAAAGAAAACTTGAATCCATCCTTGTTGCCGGATCGTTATTTTATGTCTTGTTTTAGTCTTGATGAAATGGGAAATCCTGATGTGATTGGATTTTCAGCAGAAACGTGGCGAGGTTCAGCAATGATTGACACGACCTCATGGCATTTTGCGATTCTTTCGCATCCTGATTGATTCATTTCGTATGATCGATATTGATTGAATCGGTCAGTCTTAGCCCATAAAGGCGTAATTCAACGGAATTGGATATCAAGTGGGACCATAATTTTGTTGAATGTGAGCTTAAAAGTTGAAAACCCATTCTTTCATATAATTTACAAGCAGAAATGTTTTGGTCAGTCGTGTTTAGATGAACACCGGGAATATGATTTTGTGATAAATACTCAATATATTTTTTTAGAAGCTCTTGCCCGACACCTTTGCCTCTCCAATTTGCATCCACATTAATATGCAAATGGGCAGGATATAACGATAAATCAATCCTGTTCTTTTTTTCAGTTAATCGTGATTGCAATGATTGGAGGAGAAAATCCCAGGTTAACGAGCCAATTCGATATTTTCGCAGAACTGCATTTTTAAGGATTTGAGGAAGGATTAAATTTCTCCATTGATGAGCTTGAATTCTGGAATCAAGGCAGCCAACCAGAAATCCAATTACAGTTTGATGATCCATGGCTACCCAGCAATTCTGTGGCTGATAAGTGATGTAATATCGATAAAAAAAATCACAAAACAAGCGTCTGTCTTCTAAGAATGCCT
>Ga0116193_1000845_pt1 | contig 27124 bp, 27 predicted proteins | sample AD_UKC115_MetaG_FD_89892 | JGI IMG/M metagenome (GOLD analysis project Ga0116193, IMG submission 89892) | Active sludge microbial communities of municipal wastewater-treating anaerobic digesters from Hong Kong - AD_UKC115_MetaG | ecosystem: Engineered > Bioreactor > Anaerobic > Digestate... | reverse complement strand
TGCCCTTCTTCAAGGAGGTCAGCTACCCGCTGGGCGTGCTGGGCTTCGTGATCCTGAGCTACCTGGTCATCGTCGGCTCCAGCAACGCGGTCAACCTGACCGACGGGCTGGACGGCCTGGCCATCATGCCGGTGATCATGGTGGGCTCGGCGCTGGGCGTGTTCGCCTACGTCACGGGCAACGCGTTCTACGCCAAGTACCTGCTGTTCCCGCACATTCCGGGCACGGGCGAGCTGCTGATCTTCTGCGCCGCCATGGCCGGCGCCGGGCTGGCTTTCTTGTGGTTCAACGCGCATCCGGCGCAGGTGTTCATGGGCGACGTGGGCGCGCTGGCGCTGGGCGGCGCCCTGGGCACCATCGCCGTCATCGTGCGCCAGGAGATCGTGCTGGCCATCATGGGCGGCATCTTCGTGGTCGAGGCGATCTCGGTCATGGCCCAGGTGAGCTGGTTCAAGTTCACCAAGCGCCGCTACGGCGAAGGCCGGCGCCTGCTCAAGATGGCGCCGCTGCACCACCACTTCGAGAAAAGCGGCTGGGCCGAGACCCAGGTGGTGGTGCGCTTCTGGATCATCACCATGCTGCTGTGCCTGGTGGGCCTGTCGTCGCTGAAGCTGAGGTGATGCGATGACCGGCCTGTTCACCGATCTGCACGTGCTCATCCTGGGCCTGGGCCAGTCCGGTCTGGCGATGGCGCGCTGGTGCGCGCGCCAGGGCGCGCGCGTGACGGTGGCCGACACGCGCGCCCAGCCGCCGCAGCTCGCCCTGCTGCACCAGGCGGTGCCCGAGGCCCGTTTCGTTGCCGGGCCACTGACGGCGGCGCTGCTGGACGACGCCTCGCTGCGCGCGGTCTACCGCAGCCCGGGCCTGGCGCCGGCCAGCCTGGCGGGCCTGATGGCGGCGGCGCAGGAGCGCGCGCTGCCGGTGGGCGGCGAGCTGGACCTGTTCACCCAGGGGTTGGCGCAGCTGCGCGCCGAGCAGGACTACGCCCCGGTGGTGCTGGCCGTGACCGGCACCAACGGCAAGACCACGGTGACCGCGCTCACCGGCCAGCTGGTGCAGCGCGCCGGCAAGAGCGTGGCGGTGGCCGGCAACATCGGCCCCAGCCTGCTGGACACCCTGCAGGAGCGCATCGACGCGCAGGCGCTGCCCGAGGTCTGGGTGCTGGAGCTGTCGAGCTTTCAGCTCGACGCCGCGCACGGCTTCGAGCCGACGGCGGCGACGGTGCTCAACATCACGCAAGACCATCTGGACTGGCATGGCGACATGGCGGCCTACGCAGCGGCCAAGGCCAAGGTGTTCGGCGCCGCGGCAACGATGGTGCTCAACCGCGACGATCCGCGGGTGGCCGCCATGCGCCCGGCGCCCGCAGCCAAGGCGGCGAAGGGGCCGCGCCCGCCGGCCCGCGGTGTGCTGGGTTTTGGCGCCGGCATGCCGGCGGCGCCCGGCGACTTCGGCATCGAGCTGGTCGGTGGCATGGCCTGGCTGGTGCGGGCGCTGGAGGCCGACGAAACCCAGCGCCGGCGCAAGGACGACGCCGAGCCCGAGCTGCATCTGCAGCGCCTGATGCCGGAAGGCGCCCTGCGCATCCGCGGCCGGCACAACGCGGTCAATGCGCTGGCCGCGCTGGCGCTGGCCGTCAGCGGCGGCTGCGCGCTGGGCCCGATGCTCTACGGCCTGCGCGAGTACCGCGGCGAGCCGCACCGCGTCGAGTCGATCGGCGTGCTGGACGGCGTGGAGTATTTCGACGACAGCAAGGGCACCAACGTGGGCGCCACCGTGGCCGCGCTGCAGGGCCTGGGCGCCGAGCGCCGCGTGGTGGTGATCCTGGGCGGCGACGGCAAGGGGCAGGACTTCGCGCCGCTGGCCGAGCCGGTGGCGCGCTTTGCCCGCGCCGCGGTCCTGATCGGGCGCGACGGCCCGGCCATCGGCCAGGCGCTGCAGGGCACCGGGGTGCCGCAGGCGTCGGCCGCGACGCTGGAGGACGCCGTGGCCCAGGCGCGTGAGCGCGCGCAGCCGGGCGACGCGGTGCTGCTGTCGCCGGCCTGCGCCAGCCTGGACATGTTCCGCGACTACGCGCACCGCGCCGAGGTGTTCCGCGCCGCCGTCACGGCCATGGCGCACGACGCCGGCGTCGAGCTGGAGGTGATCCCGTGAGCGCGGTCGGCAAGCTGGCGGGCCTGGCCGGCGGCAGGCGGCGCCGCGCCGAGGCGGCGCGCGAAGGCGCGCTGCCGGTGCGCATCGGCGGCAGCGAGTTCGCGCGCACCACCAGCACGCCCTCGCGCGTGCTCGGTTTCGATCAGGCCCTGATCTGGGTGTGCGTGGCGCTGCTGGCCTTCGGCATCGTGATGGTGTATTCGGCCAGCATCGCGCTGCCCGACAACCCGCGCTTCGCCCGCTATTCGCCCTATCACTTCGTGGGGCGCCACACCATGTGGATCGCGCTGTCGCTGGTGGCGGCGCTGGTGGCGTTCCAGGTGCGCATGGACTGGTGGGAGAAGATGGCGCGGCCGCTGTTCCTGGTCTCGCTGGCGCTGCTGATCGCGGTGCTGATCCCGCACGTCGGCAGCGTGGTCAACGGCGCGCGCCGCTGGATCGGCTTCGGGCCGATCAACTTCCAGCCCTCGGAGCTGGCCAAGATCGCCATCCTGCTCTACGCCGCCGACTACATGGTGCGCAAGATGGAGGTCAAGGAGCGCTTTTTCCGCGCCGTGCTGCCGATGGCGGTGGCCATCGGCGTGGTCGGCTCGCTGCTGCTGGCGCAGCCGGACATGGGCGCCTTCATGGTGATCGCGGTGATCGCCATGGGCATCCTGTTCCTGGGCGGCGTCAACGCGCGCATGTTCTTCGTCATCGCCACCATCCTGGTGGCCGCCTTCGCCGCCATGATCTGGACCTCGCCATGGCGGCGCGCACGCATCTTCGCCTACCTCGACCCGTTCAGCGAGGACCACGCGCTGGGCAAGGGCTACCAGCTGTCGCACGCGCTGATCGCCATCGGCCGCGGCGAGGTCTTCGGCGTCGGCCTGGGCGGCAGCATCGAGAAGCTGCACTGGCTGCCCGAGGCGCACACCGACTTCCTGCTGTCGGTCATCGGCGAGGAGTTCGGCCTGGTGGGCCTGACCTGCGTGATCTTCCTGTTCTTCTGGCTCACCCGCCGCATCATGGGCATCGGGCGGCAGGCCATCGCGCTGGACCGCGTGTTCTCCGGCCTGGTGGCGCAGGGCGTGGGCCTGTGGCTGGGTTTCCAGGCCTTCATCAACATCGGCGTCAACCTGGGCGCGCTGCCCACCAAGGGGCTGACGCTGCCCTTCATGAGCTACGGCGGCTCGGCCATCATGGCCAACCTGGTGGCGATCGCCATCGTGATGCGGGTGGATGCCGAAAACCGCCAGCTCATGCGTGGAGGCCGCGCATGAGCCAGCATTGCGCCTTGGTGATGGCGGGCGGCACGGGTGGCCACATCTTCCCGGGCCTGGCCGTGGCCGATGCACTGCGCGAGCGGGGCTGGCGCGTGCACTGGCTGGGCGCGCCGGGCAGCATGGAGCAGCAGCTGGTGCCACCGCGCGGCTTTGCCTTCGAGGCCATCGACTTCGGCGGTGTGCGCGGCAAGGGCCTGCTGACGCTGGCCTTGCTGCCGCTGCGCCTGCTGCGGGCGTTCGGGCAAAGCATCCAGGTGGTGCGCCGCGTGCGGCCCGACGTGCTGGTGGGGCTGGGCGGCTACATCACCTTTCCGGGCGCGCTGATGGGCGTGGCGCTGGGCCGGCCGTTGGTACTGCACGAGCAGAACTCGGTGCCGGGCCTGGCCAACAAGGTGCTGGCTGGCCTGGCCGACCGCGTGTTCACCGCGTTTCCCGGCGTGCTGGCCAAGGCCCGGCGTGTGCAGTGGGTGGGCAACCCGCTGCGCGCCGAGTTCACCCAGGTGCCCGATCCGGCGGCGCGCTTTGCCGGCCGCAGCGGGCCGCTGCGCCTGCTGGTGGTGGGCGGCAGCCTGGGCGCGCAGGCGCTCAACACCGTGGTGCCCCAGGCGCTGGCCCGGCTGCCGGCTGAACAGCGCCCGATCGTCACCCACCAAAGCGGCGCCAAGCAGATCGACGCGCTGCGCGCCAACTACCAGGCCGCCGGCGTCGAGGCCGACTTGCGGCCCTTCATCGACGACATGGCCCGCGCCTACGCCGAGGCCGATTTGGTCATTTGCCGCGCCGGCGCCACCACCGTCAGCGAGATCGCCGCCGTGGGCGCCGCCGCGCTGTTCGTGCCCTTTCCGCACGCGGTGGACGACCACCAGAGCGCCAACGCCCGTTTCCTGGTCGACCAGGACGCCGGCTGGCTGGTCCAGCAGGCCGACCTGACCGTTGAGCGATTGATGGAAGTACTACAAAAAATGGAGCGCCCCGCGCTGTTGCAGCGCGCGCTGAAGGCCAAAACCATGCAAAAACTGACGGCCACGCGCGAGATCGTGGCCGCATGCGAGGAGCTGGCCGCATGAAGCACGCCATCCGCCACATCCACTTCGTCGGCATCGGCGGCTCGGGCATGAGCGGCATCGCCGAGGTGCTGCACAACCTGGGCTACGTGGTCTCCGGCTCCGACCTGGCCGATGGCGCCATGCTGCGCCGCCTGGCCGGCCTGGGCATCCAGACCTTCGTCGGCCACGCCGCCGAGCACGTGGCCGGCGCCGACGCGGTGGTCACCTCCACCGCGGTCAAGGCCGACAACCCCGAGGTGCTGGCCGCGCGCGCGCGCCGCATCCCGGTGGTGCCGCGCGCCATCATGCTGGCCGAGCTGATGCGTCTGAAGCAGGGCATCGCCATTGCCGGCACGCACGGCAAGACGACCACCACCAGCCTGGTGGCCAGCGTGCTGGCCGAGGCCGGGCTGGATCCCACCTTCGTCATCGGCGGGCGCCTGAACAGCGCCGGCACCAACGCCCGCCTGGGCGCGGGCGACTACATCGTGGTGGAGGCCGACGAGTCGGACGCGTCCTTCCTCAACCTCTCGCCGGTGCTGGCGGTGGTGACCAACATCGACGCCGACCACATGGAGACCTACGGGCACGACTTCGGCCGGCTGGAAAAGGCCTTCGTCGACTTTCTCGGGCGCCTGCCCTTCTACGGCACCGCCATCCTGTGCCTGGAGAGCCCGGCGGTGCGCGCCATCGTCGAGCAGGTCACCAGCCCCATCACCACCTACGGCTTCGGCGAGGACGCCCAGGTGCGCGCGGTGGACGTGCGCGCGATGGCCGGGCAGATGCACTTCACGGTGCAGCGGCGCAACGGCGTGCGGCTGCCCGACCTGCCGGTGGTGCTGAACCTGGCGGGCGAGCACAACGTGCTCAACGCCCTGTCGGCCATCGCGGTGGCCGTCGAGCTGAACATTCCCGACGCGGCGGTGCAGAAGGCGCTGGCCGAGTTCAAGGGCGTGGGCCGGCGCTTCCAGCGTTATGGCGAGCTGCCGGCCGTGGGCGGCGGGCGCTTCACCCTGATCGACGACTACGGCCACCACCCGGCCGAGATGGCCGCCACGCTGGCGGCCGCGCGCGGCGCCTTTCCGGGCCGCCGCCTGGTGCTGGCCTTCCAGCCGCACCGCTACACCCGCACGCGCGATTGCTTCGACGACTTCGTCAAGGTCATCGGCCGTGCCGACGCGGTCTTGCTGACCGAGGTCTACGCCGCTGGCGAGGAGCCGATCGTGGCGGCCGACGGCCGCGCGCTGGCGCGCGCGCTGCGCGTGGCCGGCCAGGTGGAACCCGTTTTCGTGGAGGACGTGGCGGAGCTGCCCGCGCAGCTGATCGCGCAGGCGCGCGATGGCGACGTGGTGATGTGCATGGGCGCGGGATCGATTGGTGGCATTTCGGCGAAAGTCGTTGATTTGCTACAAAAATCTGAGCATAATCGGGGCTCATCGTGATGACCATGCAGCAACCCGACCTTCAGTTTGGAAAAGTGGCCGTGCTGATGGGTGGACGCTCGGCGGAACGCGAGGTTTCGCTGATGTCCGGCCAGGGTGTTCTGGCGGCCTTGCGCGCGCGCGGCGTCGATGCCCACGCCTTCGATCCGGCCGAACGCTCGATGGATGAGCTGAGGCGCGATGGCTTCGCGCGCTGCTTCATCGCGCTGCACGGCCGCTACGGCGAGGATGGCACGGTGCAGGGCGCGCTGGAGCTGCTGGGCATCCCCTACACCGGCGCCGGCGTGCTGGCCTCCAGCCTGGCCATCGACAAGATCATGACCAAGCGCGCGTGGCTGGCCGAGGGCCTGCCCACGCCGCGCCACGTGCTGCTGCACCGCGGCCAGCACGATGCCGCGCGCCTGCAGGCCGTGGTGGCCGAGCTGGGCCTGCCGCTGATCGTCAAGCCCTCGCGCGAGGGCTCCTCGATCGGGCTGACCAAGGTGACGCGCGCCGAGCAGATGTCAGCGGCCGTGGCCACCGCCGCCCGGCTGGACGCCGACGTCCTGTGCGAGCAGTTCATCGCCGGCGACGAGGTGACCTGCTCCATCCTGGGCACGGGCGAGGGCGCGCGGGCCCTGCCGGTGATCCATATCGTGGCGCCCGAGGGCAACTACGACTATCAAAACAAGTACTTCACCGACGTCACCGAATACCGCGTGCCCTGTGATTTGCCGCCCGGCGAGGAGGCGGCCATCCAGGCGCTGGTGCTCAAGGCCTACCGCGTGCTGGGCTGCCGCGGCTGGGGCCGCCTGGACGTGATGATCGACGCCGCCACGCGCAAACCCTGGCTGCTGGAGCTCAACACCTCGCCCGGCATGACCGGCCATTCGCTGGTGCCGATGGCGGCCAAGGCGGCGGGCATCGGCTACCCCGAGCTGTGCCTGCAGGTGCTGGCCGACGCCGGGCTGGACTACCCGGCGGGAGGGGAGCGATGAGCTCGTCCCTGGCGCTGCCGTTCGACGTGCGGCTGATGAACTTCACCACCGCGGTGCTGGTGTCCGGCCTGCTGCTGGCCGGCGTGGCCGCGGGCCTGTGGTGGGTGCTGCGCAGCCCCATGTTCACCATCGGCCAGATCACGGTGACGGGCGACACCCAGCACGTCAGCCGCGCCAGCCTGCGCGCCAGCGTGGAGCCGCGCCTGTCGGGCAACTTCTTCACGCTCGACCTGGGCGCCGTCCAGGCGGCGTTCCAGCAGGTGCCCTGGGTGCGCCAGGCCACCGTGCGGCGCGAGTTCCCCAACCACCTGGCGGTGCAACTGCACGAATACGTGCCGGTGGCGCAATGGGGCGAGGGCGACACGCACCTGGTCGACGGGCAGGGCAAGGTGTTCGAGGTGGCCGACTTCGACGGCGCCGACTCGGACCTGCCGACGCTGCTGGGCCCCGAGGGCCAGGCGCCCGCGGTGCTGGCCATGTACCGCGCGCTGGGGCCCCTGGTGGCGCCGCTGGACACCACGATCGACAGCCTGGAGCTGGAGCCGCGCGGCCACTGGCACGCCACCCTGGCCAGCGGCGCGGCCATCGAGCTGGGCCAGGGCGATGAGCCGGTGCTGGCGGAGCGCCTGACCCAGTTCGCCACCACGGCCCGGGAGGTGGCGGCGCGCCACCAGCGCACGGTGGCGGACATCGAGACGGCCGACCTGCGCCACGTGGGAGGGTACGCGCTGCGCCTGCGCGGCGTCACCACGATGCAGGCGGCCGACCCACGCGCGAAACGTTGAGACGGCGGCAAACGGGCAACGACAGGTAGAACAATGGCAAAAGAGTTCAAGGATTTGATCGTCGGGCTGGACATCGGCACCGCCAAGATCATGGTGGTGGTGGCCGAGGTGCTGCCCGGCGGCGATCTGCGCCTGGCGGGCCTGGGCAGCGCGCCCAGCCATGGGCTCAAGCGCGGCGTGGTGGTCAACATCGACGCCACCGTCGCCAGCATCCAGCAGGCCCTGAAGGAGGCCGAGTTGATGGCCGACTGCAAGATCGGCCGCGTCTACACCGGCATCACCGGCAGCCACATTCGCGGGTTCAACTCCAGCGGCATGGTGGCGGTGCGCAGCAAGGAGGTCTCGCCCTCGGACGTGATGCACGTGGTCGATGCGGCCAAGACGATCAACATCTCCAGCGACCAGCGCCTGCTGCTGGTCGAGCCGCAGGAATTCATCATCGACGGCCAGGACGTGCGCGAGCCCGTGGGCATGAGCGGCATGCGCCTGGAGGCCAAGGTGCACATCGTCACCGGCGCGCAGAGCGCGGCCGAGAACATCGTCAAGTGCGTGCGCCGCTGCGGGCTGGAGGTGGACCAGCTGCTGCTCAACCCGCTGGCCTCCAGCCACGCCGTGCTGACCGACGACGAGCGCGAGCTGGGCGTGGTGTGCGTGGACATCGGCGCCGGCACCACCGACGTGGCCATCTTCACCGGCGGCTCCATCCGCCACACCGCGGTGGTGCCGATCGCGGGCGACCTGATCACCAGCGACATCGCCATGGCGCTGCGCACGCCCACCATGGACGCCGAGGACATCAAGGTGGCCCACGGCTGCGCCAAGCAGCTGCTGGCCGAGGCCGACACCCAGGTCGAGGTGCCGGGCCTGGGCGACCGCACGCCGCGCCTGCTGTCCAAGCAGGCGCTGGCCGGCGTGATCGAGCCGCGCGTGGAAGAGATCTTCCAGCTCGTGCAGCAGGTGATCCGCGACTCGGGCTTCGAGGAGGTGCTGTCCTCCGGCGTGGTCATCACCGGCGGCAGCTCGGTGATGCCCGGCATGGTCGAGCTGGGCGAGGACATCTTCCTCAAGCCCGTGCGCCGCGGCGCGCCCAAGTATTCGCGCGCGCTGTCCGACATGGTGGCCCAGCCGCGCTCGGCCACCGTCATGGGCCTGCTGGAGGAGGCGCGGCTGGCGCGCCTGCGCGGCTTCAAGGTGGCGCAAAAGGCCGGCACCATGAAGTCGGCCCTGGGCCGCATCAAGGAATTCATCGTGGGGAACTTCTGACCATGCACCGACCCAAGCACGGCGCCCTGGTGCCCCCCATTCCCCCGCCCTGGCCGAGTACGGTGCCGCCCTCGTGAGGGGCGGCGCACCCAGGGGTTCGCTAGGCATCTATCAGTTTTATTCAAAAAAATCGTTTTTCCAAGGCAACTGCAGGCACGTTAAGGAGTACATCATGAGCATCGAGATGATTGAAACCGAGAGCTTCAACTCGGGCACCCAGATCAAGGTCATCGGCGTCGGCGGCGGCGGCGGCAACGCCGTCGACCACATGATCGAGCGCCACGTGCAGGGCGTGGAGTTCATCTGCGCCAACACCGATGCTCAGGCGCTGTCGCGCGTGCTGGCGCAGTCCATCATCCAGCTGGGCGCCACCGGCCTGGGCGCGGGCAGCAAGCCCGACAAGGGGCGCGAGGCCGCCGAGGCCGCGGCCGACGACATCCGCCAGGCCATCCGCGGCGCGCACATGCTGTTCATCACCGCCGGCATGGGCGGCGGCACCGGCACCGGCGCGGCGCCCGTCATCGCGCGCATCGCCAAGGACATGGGCATCCTCACCGTGGGCGTGGTCACCAAGCCTTTCGACTGGGAGGGCGGCCGGCGCATGACCAACGCCGAGGCCGGCCTGGCCGAGCTGGAGTCCAACGTCGATTCGCTGATCGTCGTGCTCAACGACAAGCTGCTCGAGGTGCTGGGCGACGACATCACCCAGGACGAGGCCTTTGCCCAGGCCAACGACGTGCTCAAGAACGCCGTCGGCGGCATCGCCGAGATCATCAACGACTACGGCCACATCAACGTCGACTTCGAGGACGTGCGCACCGTGATGGGCGAGCCCGGCAAGGCCATGATGGGCACGGCCACCGCCAGCGGCCCCGACCGCGCCCGCATCGCCGCCGAGCAGGCCCTGGCCTGCCCGCTGCTGGAGGGCATCGACCTGTCGGGCGCCAAGGGCGTGCTGGTGCTGATGACCGCGGCCAAGGGCAGCTTCAAGCTGAGCGAGTCGCAGGCGGCCATGCGCACCATTCGCGAGTACGCCTCGCCCGATGCCCACGTGGTCTACGGCGCCGCCTACGACGACGCGCTGGGCGACGATTTGCGCGTGACGGTGGTGGCGACGGGCCTGTCGCGCCATGGCGCCGGCCGGCGCCAGCCGATCACCGTGGTGCAGGGCGGCCTGCGCACCGGCACCGACAACGTGCCCTTCACCATGGCCGGCATGGCCGCCGCGCCGGCCGGCACGCGCATGGCCGGTGGCCAGGCGGGCTACGACCCGGCCATCGTGCCGCGCGTGTGGACCTCGCCGCGCACCATGGACCGCAGCCACGCCGCAGCGCGCGTCGATGCCCTGTCCTCGGGCGGCATGGACGACGTGGAGATCCCGGCCTTCCTGCGCAAGCAGGCAGATTGATTGGGCACGCCCCCTGGCCGGGGAAACCCCGGCCAGGGGCCACGCGCATGGCCTGCTCCGCGGTCTTCGGAGTCATCCAGCACGCGCTGGGCTACAAAACTAAAATAAGCCCCCTATGCTCGCCCAACGCACCCTCAAGGCCCTGACCCGCGCGGTGGGCGTGGGCCTGCACAGCGGGGAGCGGGTGGAGCTGACGCTGCGCCCCGCACCGCCCGACACCGGCATCGTGTTTCGCCGCGTCGATCTGCCCCAGCCCGTCGACATCCCCGTCAATGCGCAATCGGTGACCGACACGCGCCTGGCCTCCACCATCTCCCACGGCGACGCCAAGGTGCGCACCATCGAGCACCTGATGTCGGCCTGCGCCGGCCTGGGCCTGGACAACCTGTACATCGACATCACCGCCGAGGAGGTGCCCATCCTCGACGGCTCGGCCTCGTCCTTTGTCTACCTGCTGCAAAGCGCGGGCATCGAGCTGCAGAAGGCGCCCAAGAAATTCCTGCGGGTGCTCAAGGCCATCGAGGTGCGCGAGGGCGAGGGCGAGCAGCTCAAGTGGGCGCTTCTCACGCCGCACCATGGCTTCACGCTCAGCTTCGAGATCGAGTTTCACCACCCGGCGGTGGACGCCACCGGCCAGTGCGTTGCGTTCGACATGGGCTCGGGCCGGTACAGCCGCGACATCGCGCGCGCACGCACCTTCGCCTTCTCGCGCGACGTCGAGACCATGCGCGCCAACGGCCTGGCGCTGGGCGGCGGGCTGGACAACGCCATCGTGATGGACGACACCAAGGTGCTCAACGCCGACGGCCTGCGCTATGCGGAGGAGTTCGCCAAGCACAAGATCCTGGACGCCATCGGCGACCTGTACTGCATCGGCCACCCCATGCTGGCCGCCTACAGCGCCTTTCGATCCGGCCACGCGCTCAACAACCAGTTGCTGCGCGCCCTGCTGGCGCAGGCCGACGCCTGGGAGCTGGTCAGCTTCGAGCATGCGCGCCAGGCGCCGGCGGGCTTTGCCGAGCTGGCGCGGGCCTGGTAGGGCGCGCGCCCATTCGCCGGCCTGAACTGCCGTGGCGCTGTTTCGCTTTTTGGTCCTGTTGGCCCTGCTGGCCGCCGCCGTCAGCTACGGGCTGTTCGCCCTCACGGGCCAGCAGCGGCATCGCCAGCGCGGCTGGCTGATCCTGAAATGGACCTTGCTGGTGGTCTTTGGCTTTTTTGCCGTGTTGTTCGTGCAGCAGCTGTGGCCACGCACGTGACCGGCACCCATCCCATTTTTTGACATGAACTCGACCCCTTTCCCGCTCGATTTGCCGGCCCTGCACGCCCGTCTGCTTGCCTCGGCGCCGCTGGTGCAGGCCATCACCAACACGGTGGTGCAGCAGTTCAGCGCCAACGTGCTGCTGGCGGCGGGCGCCGCGCCGGCCATGATCGACCACGAGGCCGATGCGGCGCAGTTCGCCGGCGTGGCCGACGGCATCCTCATCAACCTGGGCACCGCCAGCAACCACCAGCTGCTGGCGGCGGATGCCGCGATCAGCGTGGCCGGCGAGACGGGCAAGCCCTGGGTGCTGGACCCGGTGAGCGTGGGTGTGGTGGCCTTTCGCACCCTCAAGATCCGGCAGGCCGCCGCGGCGCGGCCTACGGTGGTGCGTGGCAATGCGTCGGAGATCGCGGCACTGGCGGGTGCCGGTGCCGGGGGCCGTGGCGTGGACTCGACCGACGAGGTCGACGCCGTGCTGCCGGCGGCCATCCGTCTGGCGCAGGCCACGGGCGGCGTGGTGGCCGTGTCGGGCGCGCGCGACGCGGTGGTGGCCGTGGACGGCGCGCAGGTGCGCATCGCCCGCATCGGCGGCGGCCATGCGCTGATGCCCAAGGTGGTCGGCATGGGCTGCTCGCTGGGCGCGCTGGTCGTGGCCTACCTGGCGGCGGGCCGCGCCCTGGGCGGCGAACGGCTGGCGGGAGACTGGGCGGCCACGGTGGCGGCGCACGCCCACTTCGCGCTGGCGGGGGCGGCGGCCGGCGCGCAGGCGGCGGGGCCGGGCAGCTTCCAGGTGGCGTTTGTCGATGCGCTGCATGCGCTGCGCGCCAGCGACCTGGCGCGCGTCGACGTGCAGGTTGAGGCGCTGACGATCTGAGCAGCAAGGCGCACCCGGCCATGGACGCGCGCTGGAGCGGGATCGATCCCCGCCTGTATTTCGTCACCGACACCGGCCTGTGCGCGCGTGCCGGCCGCACGGTGGCGCAGACGGTGGCGGCGGCGGTGGCCGGTGGCGCGGGCATCGTGCAGGTGCGCGACAAGGATTTGGACGACACGGCCTTCGCCCAGCTCACGCGCCAGGTGCTGGCGGCCGTGCAGGCTGCCACGCGTGGCAGCGGGCGGCGCGTGCCGGTGGTCGTCAACGACCGGGTGGCGGTGGCGCGGCAACTGCTGGACGAAGGCCGGGACGTGCACATCCACGTCGGCCAGGGTGATTGGCCGGTGGCCGAGGTGCGGCGGGTCCTGGGCCCGGGGCCGCTGCTTGGCCTGTCGGCCGCCACCGCGGCGCAGTGCGCGGCGGCGCGGGCCGGCGGCGGGGTCGACCTGATCGGGCTCTCGCCCGCCTTCGATACGGCCACCAAGCCGGACGCCGGTGCGGGCCTGGGCCTGGACGGTGTGCGCGCCCTGGCCGCGCAGGCCGGCTTGCCCAGTGTCGCCATCGGCGGCATCGACGTGGCGCGTGCGGCCCTGCTGCGCGGCAGCGGCGTGGCCGGGGTCTGCGTGGTGTCGGCCATTTGCTGCGCGGCCGATCCGCAGGCCGCGGCCAGCGCGCTCTACACGGCGTTCGCGGGTGGCGCGTTGCCCTGAGATTCGGCGCGGCCGCCGTGGCGGCAGGCCTCGGGCGTCTGCCCGGTCCAGAGCCGGAAGGCGCGGGCAAAGCTCTTGTCGCTGCCAAAGCCCACTTCAAGGGCGATCTGCTTGATGGGGCGCTGGCTGCGCTGCAGCAGCTCGACGGCGCGCGCCCGGCGCTGTTCGTCCTTGATGGCCTGCAAGGCCACGCCCTCGGTCGCCAGCTGCCGGTGCAAGCTGCGGGGCGACAGCGCCAGCGCGGCCGCCAGCGACTCGGCGGTGTGCGCCAGGTCGGCCTGCAGCAGCTGGCGTACCCGCAGCGCCAGCAGGCGGTCACGCCGGTAAGGGCGCACCATCAACGGCAGGGCGCGATGCAGCATCTGGTCGAGCGCGGCGCTGTCGCGGCGCAGCGGCAGGTCGAGGTAGCGGGCGTCGAAACGCAGGGCGGCCGCGGGCGCGTCGAACACGACCGGGCCGGGAAACAGCGTGGCGTAGACCGCGGCGTGCGGCGGCGCGGCAAAGGGAAACTCGGCCGACTGCAGCGGAATGCGCGAGTCGATCCACCAGCAGGCCAGTCCATGCACGTTGCGCAGCAGCGAGAGCAGGGCGAACTCGCGTGGCGCCGTGGCCGGCAACTGGTCGGCCAATTGCACGCTGGCGCGCTCGCCGGCCACCGCCAGGCGCAACTGCACGTCGCAGGTCAGCAGGCCGTGATGGCGGCACCAGCGCGCCAGTGCCACGCCCAGCGTGGGCGCGCCCTGCGAGGCGCGCGCCAGCATGCCGTAGCTGCCCCAGGGCAGGCGGCGGTGAAACCACCCCGGCGCCTCGTCGTCCAGTTCCTGCATGGCGGCAAAGCACAGGCGCTCGAACTGCAGGGCGCTGACGCATTCGGTCTCGGCGGCCTCGCTTGTTCCGTCAGGTGTCGTGATTTGTGCCTTGGCCAGGGCGCCCTCGGCACTCAGGCCGCGCTGCGCGTAGGCTTGAACAATGGCGTGGACGAACGCCATGGGTGTGCCGGCGTGTGCCGCAGTGCCGGGCGTGGCCCCCGATCGATGGAGTGACGTCATGAACGATGGCTGGATTTGCAACCATTTTGTCATTTCACCCGCGGCCTGGGCGGCGTAAGCTGCGGCCGACCTGCGCAAGTCGCGCGTACGATGAACCGCGCGCGCCAAGCCGAGTGGAGACAAGCATCATGAGTACCCAGAAAACCTTCACCCAGAGTTACGCCCAGGGCGCGACCAGCCCGGCGCTGATCGAGCAGACCATCGGCGCCTTCTTCGACGACATGGTGGCGCGCCACCCCGAGCGCGAGGCGCTGGTGGCCGTGCACCAGCAGCGCCGCTACACCTACCGTGCGCTGCAGGCCGAGGCCCAGCGCCTGGCCAGCGCGCTGCTGGGGCTGGGCCTGGCGCCGGGCGACCGCATCGGCATCTGGTCGCACAACAACGCCGAATGGGTGCTGATGCAGCTGGCCACCGCCAAGGCGGGACTGGTGCTGGTCAACATCAACCCGGCCTACCGCACGGCCGAGGTGGAATACGCGCTCAACAAGGTGGGCTGCAAGGCGCTGGTCACCATGCCGCGCTTCAAGACCAGCGACTACCTGGGCATGCTGCGCGAGCTGCGTGCCGCGCAGGCCCTGCCGCAGCTGCAGCACGCGATCTGGATCGACGTGGCGGGCGAGGGCGCCCAGGAGCCGGGCTTCATGCGCTTTTCGGAGCTGATGAAGACCGGCGACCCGCAGGACGCACGCCTGCCGCAGGTGGCGCGCCTGCTGCACAACCGGGACGCCATCAACATCCAGTTCACCAGCGGCACCACCGGCTTTCCCAAGGGCGCCACGCTGACGCACCGCAACATCCTGAACAACGGATTCTTCATCGGCGAGGCGATGCGGCTGACCGAGCGCGACCGCCTGTGCATCCCCGTGCCGCTGTACCACTGCTTCGGCATGGTGCTGGGCAACCTGGCGGCGCTGACGCACGGCGCCTGCATCGTCTACCCCAACGACGCGTTCGAGCCGCTGTCGGTGCTGCAGACGGTGCAGGACGAACAATGCACCGGCCTGCACGGCGTGCCCACCATGTTCATCGCCGAGCTGGATCACCCGCGCTTCAAGGAGTTCGACCTTTCCAGTTTGCGCACCGGCATCATGGCCGGCAGCCCCTGCCCGATCGAGGTGATGAAGCGCGTGCAGTCCGAGATGAACATGGGCGAGGTGACCATCGCCTACGGCATGACCGAGACCTCGCCCGTCAGTTGCCAGAGCAGCACCGACACCCCGCTGGACAAGCGCGTGTCCACTGTCGGGCTGGTGCAGCCGCACCTGGAGATCAAGATCATCGACCCCGACAGCGGCCGGATCGTGCCGGTGGGCGAGCGCGGCGAGTTCTGCACCAAGGGCTATTCGGTGATGCAGGGCTATTGGGAAGACCCGGCGCGCACGGCGGAGGCCATCGACGCCGAGGGCTGGATGCACACGGGCGACCTGGCCACCATGGACGAGGGCGGCTACGTCAACATCGTCGGCCGCATCAAGGACATGGTGATCCGCGGCGGCGAGAACGTCTATCCGCGCGAGATCGAGGAGTTTCTGTACCGCCACCCCAAGGTGCAGGACGTGCAGGTGGTGGGCCTGCCTGATGCGAAGTACGGCGAGGAGCTGTGCGCCTGGATCATCGCCAAGCCGGGCCAGCAGCTCGATGAGGACGAGGTGCGCGCCTTCTGCAAGGGCAAGATCGCACACTACAAGGTGCCGCGCTACATCCGGTTCGTCGACGCATTTCCGATGACGGTGACGGGCAAGATCCAGAAGTTCAAGATTCGCGAGGCAATGGTGCGCGAGCTTGGGATTTCCGAGCAAAAAACGGCTTGAGCCGGCATAAAACAAGCGCGGAAAGCTATTCAATTCATAGTAAAGGTCATCCATGCCCGTCATTCAATCCAGGCTCAATCCCCGCTCGGCCGACTTTCAGGCCAACGCCGACGCGATGCGCGCGCTGGTGGCCGACCTGAACGCGCAGGTGGCCAAGGCCGGGCAGGGCGGCGGCGAGGCTGCGCGCAAGAAGCACATGGACCGGGGCAAGCTGCTGCCGCGCGTGCGCGTGCAGATGCTGCTGGACCCGGGCACGCCCTTCCTGGAGATCGCGCCGCTGGCCGCGCTGCACATGTACCCCGACCGCGACGGCTCGGACGCGGCGCCGGCGGCGGGGCTGGTGGCCGGCATCGGCCGCGTGTCGGGCGTGGACTGCATGATCGTCTGCAACGACGCCACGGTGAAGGGCGGCACCTACTACCCGATGACGGTCAAGAAGCATCTGCGCGCGCAGGAGATCGCGCAGCAGAACCGCCTGCCCTGCATCTACCTGGTCGATTCGGGCGGCGCCAACCTGCCCAACCAGGACGAGGTCTTCCCCGACCGCGACCACTTCGGCCGCATCTTCTACAACCAGGCCAACCTGAGCGCGCAGGGCATCGCGCAGATCGCGGTCGTCATGGGCTCGTGCACGGCCGGCGGCGCCTACGTGCCGGCCATGAGCGACGAGACCATCATCGTCAAGAACCAGGGCACCATCTTTCTGGGCGGCCCGCCGCTGGTCAAGGCCGCCACCGGCGAGGTGGTCAGCAGCGAGGACCTGGGCGGCGGCGACGTGCACACGCGCCTGTCGGGCGTGGCCGACCACCTGGCGCAAAACGACACGCACGCGCTGGCGCTGGCGCGCGAGGTGGTGGCGCACCTGAACCACACCAAGACGCGCGCCGGCGCGCTGCAGCCGCCCGTGGCGCCCCGGTACGCCGCCGAGGAACTGCACGGCGTGATCCCGACCGATGCGCGCAAGCCCTTCGACGTGCGCGAGATCATCGCCCGCATCGTCGACGGCAGCGAGTTCCAGGAATTCAAGGCGCGCTTCGGCGCCACGCTGGTGTGCGGCTTCGCGCACATCGAGGGCATGCCGGTGGGCATCGTGGCCAACAACGGCATCCTGTTTTCCGAATCGGCGCAAAAGGGCGCGCACTTCATCGAGCTGTGCTGCCAGCGCAAGATCCCGCTCGTCTTTTTGCAGAACATCACCGGCTTCATGGTCGGCCGCAAGTACGAGAACGAAGGCATCGCGCGCCATGGCGCCAAGCTGGTCACCGCCGTGGCGACGGCCAACGTGCCCAAGTTCACCATCATCATCGGCGGCAGCTTCGGCGCCGGCAACTACGGCATGTGCGGGCGCGCCTACAGCCCGCGCTTTCTGTGGATGTGGCCCAACGCGCGCATCAGCGTGATGGGCGGCGAGCAGGCTGCCAGCGTGCTGGCCACCGTCAAGCGCGACGGCATCGAGGCCAAGGGCGGTCAATGGCCGGCCGAGGAAGAGGAAGCCTTCAAGGCCCCGATCCGCCAGCAGTACGAACACCAGGGCCACCCTTACTACGCCACCGCGCGCCTGTGGGACGACGGCATCATCGACCCCGCCGACACGCGCCGCGTGCTGGCGCTGGGCCTGTCGGCGGCGCAGAACGCGCCGATCGATGACGTCCGGTTTGGCGTTTTCCGCATGTAATGTGTATGATGTGTTCGTAAATAAGATTTTATACACATCATGCGAACCAACATCGATATCGATGACGACTTGCTCGTCAAGGCCATGCAGGCGGGCCCCTACACCACCAAGAAAGAGACGGTGGAGGCGGGCCTGCGCCTGCTGGCACGCCAGGCCGCCTACCGCGAAATCCTCAAGTGGGAAGGCAAGCTCAAGTGGGAGGGCGACGAAGCCATCGACTGGACCAAGCCCGCCGTCGATCAGGGTGGCGAGCCTGCGCGCCTGCTGACCGTGCAGGAGCCGCAGCCCACCTATCCCGTGACCCGCACGCGCGCCAAACCCGCGCCCACCAACAAGGCAACGCGCCGTGCTGGTCGTTGACTCCAGCGTCTGGATCGACTTCTTCAACGCGCGTGACACGGCGGCGAGGGCCGAGCTGCGCCGCCTGCTGGATGACGGCCACACCCGTCTGGTGGTGCCCGACCTGGTGCTGTACGAGGTGCTGCGCGGCTTTCGCGACGAGCGCACGCTGCGCCAGGCGCGCCTGCTGCTGCTCACGCTCAGCGTCGAGCCCTGCGGCGGCGAGGGCATCGCGCAGGCCGCGGCCGAGCACTACCGCCAGTTGCGCGCGCGCGGCATCACCATTCGCAGCAGCATCGACGTGCTGGTGGCCGCGTTCTGCATCGAAAACGGCTACCTGCTGCTGCACAGCGACCGTGATTTTCACGCCCTGGCTGCGTACCGCGGCCTGCGCGTGTGGGGGCATTGACATGAATGGGGCGGATTACTTCAGCACCCTGGCGCGCTACAACGCCTGGGCCACCCGGCGCCTGCTGGATGCCGTGGCCGCGCTGCCCGAAGCGGACTATCGGCGTGACGCCGGCTTGTTCTTCAAGAGCATTCACGGCACGCTCAATCATCTGCTCGTGGGCGAGCACCTGCTGTGGTTCCGCCGCTTTGCGGAAGGCGTTTCGCCCCGGACGGCGCTGGACGACGAAGCCGAACCCGATCGCGTGCGGCTGGCGCGGCGGCTGTTGGAGGGCGCCGCGCGCTGGCAGCCGCTGATCGAAACCTGGCCCGCCGAGCGCTTGGACGGCACGCTGGACTACGTCACCACCCGGGGCGTGGCGGTGTCGCTGCCCTTTGCCGCCACCCTGGCCCACGTGTTCAACCACGGCACACACCACCGCGGCCAGATCACGGCGGCGCTCACGGCCATGGGCCAGCCCTGCCCCGAGCTCGATCTGATCTACATGCTGCAGCAGGAGCAAGCCAAGCCATGACATCCGACATCCGCATCGACGTCGACAGCCACGTCGCCACCGTCACGCTCAGCCGCCCCGAGGTGCGCAACGCCTTCAACGACGCGGTGATCGCCCGGCTGTCCGAGGCCTTCGTCCAGCTCGGCGAGCGTGCCGACGTGCGCGCCATCGTGCTGGCCGCCGAAGGCCCTGCCTTTTGCGCGGGGGCAGACCTGAACTGGATGCGCCGCATGGCCGACTACACCCGCGAGGAAAACCTGGCCGACGCCGCCCAGCTGGCCTTCATGCTGCGCACCATTTACGAATGCCCCAAGCCCACGGTGGCGCGCGTGCAGGGCGACGTGTACGCCGGCGGCATGGGCCTGGTGGCGGCGTGCGACGTAGCCGTCAGCGTGGACAGCGCGCACTACTGCCTTAGCGAAGTCAAGCTGGGCCTGATCCCGGCCACCATCAGCCCCTACGTCATTCGCGCCATGGGGCCGCGCGCGGCGCACCGTTGGTTCCTGACGGCCGAGCGCTTCGGCGCTGCCGAGGCGCTGCACATGGGCTTCGTGCACGAGGTGGTGCCGGCCGAGCAGCTCGACGGCAAGGTCGGCGAGATCGTGCGCGCCCTCACCAGCGCCAGCCCGGGCGCGGTGCGCGAATGCAAGAAGCTGGTGCAGGACGTGGCCGGGCGCGACATCACGCGCCTGCTGATCGAGCGCACGGTGGAGGGCATTGCCGACATCCGCGCCAGCGACGAGGGCAAGGAAGGCGTGCAGAGCTTTCTGCAAAAGCGCAAGCCGGCGTGGCTGAATTCGTGATTTTGATCGTTTTGACCTTTTGGCCCGCATAAATTAAGCCCAACATGCTATGAAAAATATAGTTTTCGGTGATGTGGCCAGGCGGACGGGGCGACCTGCCTGAAGGGGCACGCGCATGCAGGACCTGATCCAGACCTTCGTCCAGTGGCTGCACGGCATGGGCATCCACCCCGATGCCGCCACCGCCGCGGCCGTGGGCAGCGCCGCCGGGCAGGTGGGCGATGCCGTCAGCCAGGCGACGGCCAAGATGGACATGCCCAGCCTGGTGGCGCTGGCCGCCGCGCTGGGCTGGGCCAGCGGCTTTCGGCTGTACGCGGTGATGTTCCTGACCGGGGCCATGGGCGCGGCCGGCTGGATCGCGCTGCCCGCCGGCCTGCACCTGCTGGCGCATCCGGCGGTGCTGGCGGCCAGCGGCTTCATGATGCTGGTGGAGTTTTTTGCCGACAAGATTCCGTGGGTGGACAGCCTGTGGGACACGGTGCACAGCGTCATCCGCATCCCCGCCGGCGCGCTGCTGGCTGCCGGCGTGTTTGGCGCCGACTCGGCCACCATGGGCCTGGTGGCCGGCCTGCTGGGCGGCTCGCTGGCCGCCACCTCGTTTGCCACCAAGGCCACCACGCGCGCGGCCATCAACACCAGCCCCGAGCCTTTTTCCAACTGGCTGGCCTCGTTTTTCGAAGACGGGCTGAGCGTGGCCGTGCTGTGGCTGGCCACCCAGCACCCGCTGGCGTTTGGCGTGGCGCTGGCGGTGATGCTGCTGGTGTCGGTGCTGCTGCTGGTGGTGCTGTTCAAGTTCTTGAAGATGGCGTGGCGCAAGCTGCAGGCTTTTTTCGGCACGCCGGTGCCGGCTCAATCAACCCCATGAGGAAAACGGGATGTTCACCAAGATTCTGATTGCCAACCGCGGCGTTCGCGCGCAGCGCGGGCTTGCCAAATTGCCTGGCACGCGAAGCGTGCAGCAGGCGATGAGCCGCGGAGGGCGCCATGTTTAAAAAAATACTGATCGCCAATCGCGGCGAAATCGCCTGCCGCGTGGCCGCCACCGCGCGCCGCCTGGGCATCCGCACCGTCGCCGTCTATTCCGACGCCGACGCCCATGCCAAGCACGTCATGGCCTGCGACGAGGCCGTGCACATCGGCGCCAACGCGCCCAAGGACAGCTACCTGCAGTGGCAGCGCATCATCGACGCGGCCAAGGCCACGGGCGCGCAGGCCATCCACCCGGGCTATGGCTTTCTGAGCGAGAACGAGGCCTTTGCCCGCGCCTGCGCGGATGCGGGCGTGGTCTTCATCGGCCCGCCGGCCAGCGCCATCCGGGCCATGGGCCTGAAGGCCGAATCCAAGCGCCTGATGGCCACCGCCGGCGTGCCGCTGGTGCCCGGCTACCAGGGCGAGGACCAGGACCCGGCGCTGCTGCAGCGCGAGGCCGACCGCATCGGCTACCCGGTGCTGATCAAGGCCAGCGCGGGCGGTGGCGGCAAGGGCATGCGCGCGGTGGAGCGCAGCGAGGACTTTGCCGCCGCGCTCGCGTCCTGCCAGCGTGAGGCGGCCAACAGCTTTGGCAACGACGCCGTGCTGGTCGAAAAATACGTGCAGCGCCCGCGCCACATCGAGATCCAGGTCTTTGGCGACACGCAGGGCAACTACGTCTACCTGTTCGAGCGCGACTGCTCGGTGCAGCGCCGCCACCAGAAGGTGCTGGAGGAAGCCCCGGCCCCCGGCATGACGCCCGCGCTGCGCCAGCAAATGGGCGAGGCCGCCGTGGCCGCCGCGCGCGCCGTGGGCTACGTGGGCGCCGGCACGGTGGAGTTCATCGCCGAGCAGCCGGGCGGCTACGCTCATCCCGAGCAGATCAAGTTCTACTTCATGGAGATGAACACCCGCCTGCAGGTCGAGCACCCGGTGACCGAGGCCATCACCGGGCAGGACCTGGTGGCGTGGCAGCTGCGCGTGGCCGCCGGCCAGCCGCTGCCCTGCACGCAGGACGACCTGCGCATCCACGGCCACGCCATCGAGGCGCGCATCTGCGCCGAGAACCCCGACAAGGACTTCCTGCCCGCCACCGGCACCCTGCACGTGTACCGCAAGCCGCCGCACACCGCCTTTGCCATCGGCCCCACCCGCGTGGACGACGGCGTGCGCGAGGGCGACGCCATCAGCCCCTTCTACGACTCGATGATCGCCAAGCTGATCGTGCATGGCGACACGCGCGAGCAGGCGCTGGGCCTGCTGGACGCCGCGCTGGCGCAAACGCACATCGTGGGCGTGCAGACCAACGTGCAGTTTCTGCGCCGCGTGCTGGCCACGCCGGCCTTCAGCCAGGCGCAGCTGGACACCGCGCTCATCGCGCGCGAGCAGGAGCGGTTGTTCCACCAGGACCCGCTGGGCGCCGAGCTGGCCGCCGCTGCCGCCGCCGCCCACGCCGTGCTGGCCGAGCGCGCCAGCCAGACCAGCGATCCCTTCTCGCGCCGCGACGGCTTTCGCTCGCACGGCGTGGCCTCGCGCCGCATCGACTTCGACTACCAGGGCCAGGACGTGGTGGCCAAGCTGCGCTATCTGGACAATGGCCTGAGCCTGCAGGTGGGCGACGCGCCCGCCGCCGCGCTCGACTTCATGCCGCAGGGCGGCGGGTCCGATGCGCCCATCGACCTGCGCTACCGGGGCCGCCGCCAGGTGGTGCGCGTGTTTCGCCGCGGCGACGTGCTGCATGTCTTTGGCGACGACGGCGCCACGCAGATCGCCGAGCTCGACCCGCTGGCCAGTGCCGGCGAAGGCGCGGGCGAGGGCGGTCGCCTGACGGCGCCCATGCCCGGCAAGGTGGTCAGCATCGCCGTCAAGGCCGGCGACAAGGTCAGCAAGGGCCAGCCGCTGGCGGTGATGGAGGCCATGAAGATGGAGCACACCATTGCCGCGCCGCAGGACGGCGTGGTGGGCGAGGTGCTGTACGCGCCGGGCGACCAGGTGCCCGAGGGCGCCGAGCTGTTGCGCCTGGCGACGGCCGCCGATCGCCAAAGCGCCTAACATCGACACTTGAACTTCCATCGCCTGCCATGCCATTGCCCACCCAAGTCCGCATCATCGACGTCGGCCCGCGCGACGGGCTGCAAAACGAGAAGCAGCCCGTGCCGGCCGCCGCCAAGATCGAGCTGGTGGCGCGCCTGCAGGCCGCCGGCCTGAAGGAGATCGAGGTCACCAGCTATGTCAGCCCCAAGTGGGTGCCGCAGATGGCCGACAACCACGAGGTGATGGGCGGCATTGCGCGCGACGCGGGCGTGCGCTACTCGGTGCTGACGCCGAACACGAAGGGCCTGGAGGCGGCGCTGCTCGACCGGCCCGATGAAATCTGCGTCTTCGGCGCCGCCAGCGAAGCCTTCAGCCAGAAGAACATCAACTGCTCCATCGCCGAGAGCATCGAGCGCTTTGCCCCGGTGGTGCAGGCCGCGCACGCCAGGGGCGTGGCCGTGCGCGGCTCGATGAGCTGCTCGGTGGGCTGCCCCTACGAGGGCGACATCGCGCCCGAGCGCGTGGCCTACCTGGCCGGCTTGATGAAGGGCATCGGCGTCGACCGCGTGGACGTGGCCGACACCATCGGCGTGGGCACGCCGCGCAAGATCCGGGGCGCGATCGAGGCGGCCTTGCAGCACTACGACATCGACCACGTCAGCGGCCACTTCCACGACACCTACGGCCAGGCGCTGGCCAACACGCTGGCGGCGCTGGAACTGGGGGTGTGGAACTTCCAGTCCTCTGTGGCCGGCCTGGGCGGCTGCCCCTACGCCAAGGGCGCCACCGGCAACGTGGCCAGCGAAGACCTGGTCTACCTGCTGCACGGCATGGGCATCGATACGGGGATCGACCTGGACAGGCTGGTCGACGCCGGGGCCTTCATCAGCGCCCAGCTCGGGCGCAAGCCCAACTCGCGCGTGGCGACGGCCATCCTCAACAAGCGCGCGGGGTGAGCGCCATGGCGTGGCACATCTGGCTGGCTTTTTTCGTGGCGACCTGGCTGATCGCCTTGTCTCCGGGCTCGGGCGCGGTGCTGTCCATGAGTCATGGCCTGGCCTATGGCGTGCGCCAGACTTCGGCCACCATCGCGGGCCTGGAGCTGGGGCTGCTGTTGGTGCAGCTGATCGCCGGCGCGGGCGTGGGCGCGCTGCTGCTGGCCTCAGCCACGGCGTTCACGATCGTCAAGGGGCTGGGCGCGGCCTATCTGCTGTGGCTGGGCTGGCGGCAGTGGCGGGCGCCGGTGCTGGCCACGGGCGCCGCGGGCGCCGGGCAGCCGCGCCTGTCGGTGCGTCAGCGGGTGGCGCTGGGCGCCCTCACCAATGCCACCAATCCCAAAAGCATCGTGTTCAATGTGGCGGTGCTGCCGCAGTTCATCGATCCGCAAGGCCCGCTGGCGCTGCAATTGGCGATCCTGATGGCGACTTCGGTCGGGGTCGATCTGATCGTCATGCATGGCTATGCGGCACTGGCCGCGCGCCTGAGCGCCTGGATGCGCTCGGTGCGGGCGCGGCGCGCGCAAAACCGTGTGTTCGGCGGCGTGCTGATGGCCATGGGCGCCGGCCTGTTGATGGTGGACCGCGCGGTCCGCGCTGGATGACGACGATGCAAGACGCCAAGCCTCAACCCGAAGGCATGCAACGCGTGGCCGCGGCCCTGCGCGCGGCCGGCCACCCGCACGCGCCGCAGTTGCTGGACGATGCCGCGCGCACCGCCCAGCAGGCGGCCGACGCGCTGGGCATCGCCGTGGGGCAGATCGCCAAGAGCATCATCTTCCGGCGCAAGAGCGACGACGCGGCGGTGCTGGTCGTCACCTCGGGCGACCGGCGGGTGGACGAGAAGAAAGTCGATGCCCTGGTCGGCAAGACGGGCCGCGCCGACGCCGACTTCGTCAAGGCCAAGACGGGCTTTTCCATCGGCGGCGTCTCGCCCGTGGCGCACGCCACGCCGCCGGTGGTGCTGATCGACCGCGAGCTGTTTCGCTTCGACGAGATATGGGCGGCAGCCGGCCACCCGCACGCGGTGTTCCGGCTGCGCCCGCAAGACCTGGCAGGGCTGACCGGCAACGCGCCCGTGGCCGACGTGGTGCAGCCTGCAAGCTGATGTCGAATGCTATTCATAAAATAGCTGATTGGGCAGATTCCGCGCTGGCCAGGGTCGATTTTGACCCTGATTCTGGGGCGGCGCCCGTGCCTTCGCCCTGCATCCAGGTCTGCCGCATCAGCCCCGTGACAGGCTGGTGCGAAGGCTGCCAGCGCCGGCTGGAAGAAATCGGCGCGTGGGGCAGCCTGGGCGAAGACGACAAGCGCGCCGTGTGGCGGCGCATCCATGCACGGCGCGCGCAGGAGCAAACCAAGCCATGAAGCGTATCGACTTCTACCTCGACTTCATCTCGCCCTACGCCTACCTGGCCTTCGAGCAGCTGCCGCAGGCGCTGCAGGGATTGAGTTACCAGGTGCGGTATCGGCCCATCCTGTTTGCCGGCCTGCTCAAGCACCACGGCCAGCTGGGCCCGGCCGAGATCGCGCCCAAGCGCGACTGGACCTATCGCCAGGTGGCCTGGCTGGCCGCGCAGCAGGGCGTCGAACTGCAACTGCCCGCCGCGCACCCCTTTAATCCCCTGGGCCTGCTGCGCCTGGCCTGGGCCTGTGCCAGCCAGGGCGCGCCCAACCGCTACGTGGTGGAGACGATTTTTCGCCACGTGTGGCGCGGTGGCCAGGCGGCCGACGATGGCGCGCGCCTGGCCGCGCTCAGCGCCACGCTGGCGCCGGCGCTCGACTTGGCCAGCGACGACGTGAAGCACGCCCTGCGCGAGGCCACCGAGCAGGCCCTGGCGGCGGGCGTGTTCGGCGTGCCCAGCTTCGTGGTCGACGGCCGCGTGTTCTGGGGGCTCGACGCCCTGCCCATGCTGCGCGCCCAGCTGGCGGGCGGCGCGGAGGGTGCAGTGCTGGACGCCGCCTGGGCGGCGCCCGACGGCGTCACCGTGGGCATCAAGCGGTAGCAGGCACCCATGCAGGCCCTGCACTTCGGCGCCGCGCGCGTCTACCTGGGCGACAAGTCCGGCAAGTACCCCGACGGCAACCAGGTCATCGTGCAGGGCGCCGACATGCGCGTGGCCTTCGACACGCCGCAGGTCGCGCGCCACATTGGCGCCGACCTGGACGGGGTGGACCTGGTCATCCTCGGCCACGTGCACGAGGACCACATGGTGGCGCTGGGCCGCCTGCCGCAGGCCCGCGTGCAGGTGCACGAGGCCGACCTGGCTGCCGCGCAATCGTGGCCCGGCTTGGCGCGCCACTACGGCTATCCCGATGACGTGCTGGCGCGGCTGCGCCCGCTGATCGAGCGCGACTTCGACTACCACCCCCGGCCCGACGCCACCGGCTACGCCGACGGCGCGCTGTGGGAGCTGGGCGGCGGCGTGCGCGTGCGCGCGCACCACCTGCCCGGCCACACGGCGGGCCACTGCGCGCTGGTGGTGGAGAGCGAGGGCCTGGCCTTCATCGGCGACATCGACCTGACGGGCTTCGGCCCCTACTACGGCGACGCGAGCTCGGACCTGACGCAGTTTCGCCGCAGCCTGCAGCGCGTGCGCGACATCGACGCCCGCGTCTGGGTCACCTCGCACCACCGCGGCGTGCTGACCGAGCGGGTTGACTTCCTGCATCACCTGGAGCGCTTTGCCGCCAGGATCGACGAGCGCAGCGAGCGCCTGCTGGCCTATCTGCGCGAGCGCCCGCACACGCTGGATGAGCTGGTGGCACGCCGCCTGCTGTATCCGGTGGGTGTCGATCTGCCCTACGTGGAATGCGCCGAGCGCCGTACCATCACGCAGCACCTGGCGCAGCTGCAGGCCCAGGGCCTGGTGCAGGGCGGCGCGGATGGCTTTTATGGGCTGGCCTGAAGGACGTCATCCACCGCCGTGCTCAGGCGCGGGTCGCGATGCCAGTCCCAATACGTCTGCACCAGGCGCTGGGTGATCGGCCCCACGCGCCCGTCGCCCAGCGGCACGCCGTCCACCCGCGTCACCGGCAGCACCCCGCCGCCCGAGCTGGACAAAAACGCCTCGCGCGCGCCGCGCAGCTCGGCCGCCGGCAAGGCCCGCGCCTGCAGCGGCAGGCCCAGCGCCTGTGCCATCTCGATCACCGTGCGCCGCGTCACGCCCTCCAGCACTCCGGCCGCCGGCGTCACGATCACCCCTTCGGCGTTGACGCAAAACACGTTGAAGCCCGGCCCCTCCACCACGTGGCCCGCGCCGTCCGTCAGCACCACGGTGTCGGCGCCGGCATCCAGCGCGCCCAGCAGGCCCATGGTCAGGTCGTTCCAGTGGTAGTTCTTGGCGCGCGCGTCCACGCTG
>Ga0116193_1000844_pt1 | contig 27150 bp, 27 predicted proteins | sample AD_UKC115_MetaG_FD_89892 | JGI IMG/M metagenome (GOLD analysis project Ga0116193, IMG submission 89892) | Active sludge microbial communities of municipal wastewater-treating anaerobic digesters from Hong Kong - AD_UKC115_MetaG | ecosystem: Engineered > Bioreactor > Anaerobic > Digestate... | reverse complement strand
TTATTCTTTTCTTTGCTGCCAATTGGCAGGCGATTCCGGTCTGGGTCAAGTTAACCCTGATTTTTGGTTCCCTGGTTAGCTGCCAGCACTTTGGCTATAAATGCCGCTTCCGGTCCGGACCGGCGTGGCTGGGCTCGGTTCTTTTGCTTTTGGCCGGGATCCTTTTCGGAGCTGCCATCTTTCTTATCGCGCAGATTTATCATATCAATGCTTACTTCCCTAACGGAATTGTAGCCTGGAGTCTGGGGGTCTTGCTTATGGCCTGGATTACCCGGGAAAAGCCCCTTTTGATTCTGGGAGTTGTCTTGCTTCTTATCTGGACTGGTAGTGACTGGAGTCAAACCTGGGAACTGCAACCCTGGCTTCATCTTATCCTGCTCTTTGTACTGGCCTTTCCATTATCCTATTACCTGCGCAGTCCGGTGGCGCTGCAATTATGCCTGGTCATGCTGGTTGTGATCGTGATAGCGACTATAGCTGCGCCGGGGGAAGAAGTCTTACTCCCTGTGCTGGTGCTGCTGGGTTCAGCCTTGTTTTTACGGGGATTGGATCCAGAAGAACGGTTTGCCGGGCTCTATAGCTTTACTGGCTTGCTGCTGGGGCTGGGCAGCATCCTGCTGTTGTCATTTTACGACTACCTCTACTTAATGGTGGTTTCTCCAAGGTCAGAGCAGATACTATCCCTCTATATGGTTCCCTTGCTCATATTTGCGGCTATCAGTCTGCTGTTGCTTTTTGCACCGCGTTTTCATTATATGCGCCGGGAGGTCCTGGCCGTAATGGTTATCAATGGCCTGGTGTTAACTTACTTGTTTATGAGCAGGCCGTTTTTTCATGTATTGACAGGCTATATAATGCTGTTCCTGGCAGCAGTGGCCGTTATTATGCAGGGAACCAGGTTAAAGAGCCGCCTGGTTCTTAACACCGGTCTGGTGTTTTTCTATATTACCGTAATTAAAGGCTACTTTGATTTTGGAACCCTCTATATCGAACGCAGCCTGTTTTTTATCGTAGGCGGTATATTGCTAATTTTGCTGGGGATATTGATGAACCGGCAGAAAACTATAATTACCAGCGGCTGGAGCGATAACCATGAAGCTTGAGAGCACAACCGTAAGCCCCAAAATCTTTTATCTGGCGGTACTGGTTCAAGTTTTGTTCCTCATCGCCATGATTGGTTTGAACCAGAGTACTGTCTGGTGGGGAAAGGAAATCCGGTTGGAGATTGTCCCGGTGGATCCCTACAGTCTGTTTAGCGGCGAATATGTGGATCTGCGTTACGGTATCTCCAATTTGGAGCTGGATGAAATGGAGCATCCCGGATATACAAAGGGGAGTGAGGCAGCCAATTTTTATCGCCGGGGTGATAAAGTGTATGTAGAACTGGCTCGCAAAGGTGAATACTGGCAGGCGGTCAAGGTCAGTAAAAACCGGCGGGACATGGGGGATAAACTCTATATAACCGGTCGTGTTGAGGGTGTAAGCCACTGGGACTGGCAGGGCCGAACCGATACTCTTAATTTGCGGGTGCGCTATGGCATTGAAAGCTACTATACTCCCGAAGGGGAAGCTATAAAATATGAACGCCTGGGACCGGAACAGGTAAGCGTGCGGGTAGCGGTAGACAAGTTCGGCCGCGCCAGGGTTCTGGGATTAAGAATCGCCCCGAACGAAGTGCCCCCCACTACTGCACCACTAAACCAGACCACATTCTAAAGGCCGGTTCCGGCCTGACTTTTCGCAACGATCCGCTATACATTTGCCTGCCAAATACCATTCGAAACCGGGTAGCCTGCAATATAATTAATGCCCGCCGATATAGCTGCCGTACTCTGGCAAGCGGGGGGCGAAAGCCCGCAAAAGAGTTTTATAACATCTTCTTGCAATAAAGGGATCCCTCTCCTGGAAGTAGAAATCAAATGAGGAAAAAACAAGGTGGATGCAAACGAATGTTGGCAATTGTCAAGACTCTGGTGATCAATGGCATTGATGCACAACCGGTACAAGTAGAAGTAGATATACAAAATGGGCTTCCTTCATTTGATCTGGTTGGCCTGGCCCAGGCCGCCGTCAAAGAATCGCGGGAACGGGTGCGCTCGGCTTTAAAGAATTCGGGATTTGAATATCCCAATCGCAAAATCATTATCAACCTGGCTCCGGCTGATGTTAAAAAGGAAGGCAGCCATTTTGACCTGGCTATTGCCCTGGGGATCTTGCTGGCCACTGAACAACTGGAGTGGCGGCGGAGCGGTGCATACTATTTTGCCGCCGAGCTATCTCTGGATGGAAGCCTGCGCCGGATACCAGGGGTCTTACCCATGGCTCTGGAACTGGTGCAGCAGGATGGGGAATGCTTTTTTGTGATTCCAGCTGGCAACAGCCAGGAGGCAGGCCTGGTGCGGGAACTATATTCCTATACTGCAGAAAACCTGCGCGAGGTTTGCGGATTTCTGGAAGGAAGCAACGATCTCTTCCGGGCCGACGAAGTCCCATCCCGGCAGGAGCCCCATGAGATTCCTGACTTTGCTGATGTGAAGGGGCAGGAAATGGCCAAACGTGCTCTGCAGGTGGCTGCCGCCGGCCTGCACAACATACTTTTGATCGGTCCGCCCGGTGGGGGCAAGACTATGCTGGCTCGTCGGGTTCCGGGCATTTTACCGGAAATGACGCGAGAAGAAGTACTGGAAACCACCCGCATATACTCGGTAGCCGGTCTTTTGAACCAGGATTATCCCCTGGTGGACACCAGGCCTTTCCGCGCTCCCCATAAAAACGCTTCAGCTGCCAGCATTATCGGCGGGGGACGCATCCCCCGTCCCGGGGAAATCAGCCTGGCTCAGAACGGAGTACTTTTCCTGGATGAGTTCCCCGAATTCAGCCGGGACGTGCTGGAAGCCCTGCGTCAGCCCCTGGAAGATCGAATTGTAACCGTAGCCCGCGCCCAGGCTACCCATACTTATCCCGCCAATTTTTCTTTGATCGCCAGTATGAATCCCTGCCCTTGTGGTTTTTATGGCTCTGATGTTGAATGCACCTGTACCCCGGTGCAGATCCAGCGCTATCTCTCCCGTATCAGCGGACCCCTGCTGGATCGCATGGATCTGCATGTGGAGGTAGCGCGGGTGCGCCTGGAGGAACTACAAGGCAGGAGTAACGGCGAAGACTCTGCCACCATGCGGGAAAGGATTAAGGCAGCTCGTAGTATACAAAAGAAACGTTTTTCCCGCAGCAAAATCAGCTTGAATTCGCAAATGCGCCCTGCAGATGTACGCAAACATTGCCGCTTGGACGAAGTCTCTCAGGAATTAATGAAGAACGCCTTCGACCGCCTGAACTTTAGCGCCCGCTCCTACGACCGGGTGCTCAAAGTAGCCCGCACCATTGCCGACCTGGAGCAGGTCGAGAGCATTCAACTCCCTCACCTGGCTGAAGCCTTGCAATACCGCAGTCTGGACCGAAAATACTGGGGCACTTGATTTCGGAACCTTGTGTTGCTGGTTATCGATGGACAGACGTTAGCCCCAGAGCTTTGCAAATTGGTTTTTTCTGATGTTTGCGGAATAGTTTTTCTTCCCCGGTGCCATCCTAAAGAGAGAAACTTCACCGAGGAAGGGAGATATTACATGATTGGTGCGATTGTTCGCTTTGTGGTTTCCGCTCTGGTTTTAATGCTCGTTGGTTATCTGCTGCCCGGTATTACCGTTTCCGGGTTTGTCGGAGCACTGATTGCTGCGTTAGTTATATCCGTACTGGGCTATTTGGTGGAACTGGTGCTGGGTGAGAAGGTCTCTCCTCGTTCCCGGGGACTGGTCGGATTTATAACTGCGGCGGTGGTCATTTATGTAGCCCAGTTTATAGTGCCCAGCTATCTGTCCGTATCCCTTCTGGGGAGCTTGCTGGCGGCTCTGGTAATTGGCATCATTGATGCCTTTGTTCCCACTACGATTCGTTAGATTATGACTTGCTAACTTTTTTACCCAGGAGCAGGACCAGTATTCGTACTGGTCTTTTTCTTTGCACTTGAGTGGCCAAAACCATTGCGTATCACTATAAAGAAAAGTAAAATGGACAAAGACGGTGCGTCCTTGCAAATGTCTTTTTGAGGGAGAGGGAGGGGTCAGATTGTTTGGCTTTATAGGTAATATTGGTCCCTGGGAACTCATACTTATTTTAGCTATTGCATTGATTGTGGTGGGCCCCGGCAAGCTTCCCGATGTAGCCCGCTCACTGGGCAAGGCAACCCAGGAGTTTAAGAAGGCGACATCTGGCGTTCGTAAGGAATTTGAAGACGTGATGCGTCCTGATCCGTCCCCGGTTCCTGTTGTACATCTTCCTGATAAGCCTGATATAAGCCCATCCGAAGATGAGACAGGATACTCCGGTGCCATGGAGGCCAAGAGCACATCAGTGGGAGACGAGGCGGGAAGCACGGAAACACAGTCTGTTCAGGGGGAAAATGGCGTAAGCCATTGAGCTGGAAACAACCGAAAAAGTGCAAATAGACTCTTATCCAGAGAGGTGGAGGGACTGGCCCGATGAAACCCGGCAACCGCCCATGAGGTATGGTGCCAATTCCTGCAGGTTCAGCCTGGCAGATGAGAGGGAAGGAAAAAGACCCCTCTGGTTATGGAGGGGTTTTTTGTTAGATTAAGACCATGGGGAGTGTTGACAGAATGGGCGTTGATTTACAGGGGCTTTTAAAAGAAAAGGTGTTTATCCTGGATGGCGCCATGGGGACCATGCTGCAGGAGAAGGGCATGGGGCCCGGGGAGTGCCCGGAACTATTCGGCGTCAACCATGCCGAAATATTGGCGGATATACACCGCCAATACGTCGACGCCGGTGCTGATATTATTGAAACCAACACCTTTGGAGGAAACCGCTATAAGCTAGCCGAGTATGGTCTGGCTGACCGGGTGGGGGATATAAATGCACAAGCAGTACGTATCGCCAAAAGTGCCGCCCGGGGCAAGGCGCTGGTAGCGGCCTCCATCGGCCCCAGTGGGCGTTTGCTGCGGCCTATGGGAGATGTGGGGTTCGATGATCTTTACCAGGTATTTAGCGAACAGATTGTGGCCTGTGAAAAAGCTGGTGCCGATCTGATTTCCATCGAAACCATGACTGATGTAGGGGAAGCCCGGGTAGCAGCTATAGCAGCCCTATCCAATTCACGGCTGCCGGTTATTGTTCATATGAGCTTTGAGAGTGGCGGACGGACCATGATGGGAACCGATCCCAGCACTGCTCTGATTATCCTGGAAGCGCTGCAGCCGTTGGCCATTGGCGCCAACTGTTCCGGGGGAGGGCGGGAACTCATCCCGGTTATTGCCGAGATGAGCCGCCTGGCCAGCGTTTTTCTTTCTGTTGAGCCGAATGCCGGTCTACCTACCCTGGTGGATGGCCAAACCGTTTTCCCCGACAGCCCGGAGGAAATGGCGGAATATGCCCTGGGACTCCGCGAGGCTGGAGCAGCCATTATCGGAGGCTGCTGCGGCAGCACCCCCCGCCACATTAAGGCCATTGCCGATACCCTGCGCGGGCTTCCCCCGGGCAGGCGGGAAAAGCAGAAATGGTTTGCCCTGGCGTCACGCAGCCAGCATATAATCCTTGGACCAGATCACCCGCTGGCCTTTATCGGTGAACGCATTAACCCCACCGCCCGGAAAAAGCTGGCGGAGGATATTCGCGAAGGGCGTATGCAGATGGTGGTGGATGAGGCCCGCCGGCAGGTTGCTGCCGGAGCCCCGGTTCTGGATGTTAATATGGGCGTGCCGGGAATTGACGAAGCCAGGGCTATGGCCAGAGCCGTTACAGAAATACAGGCAGCGGTTGATGTTCCCTTATCCCTGGACAGCACTAACGTCGAAGCCCTGGAAGAAGGACTTAAAAATTTCGTGGGCAGACCTCTCATAAACTCGACCACGGGAGAAGCCAAAAATCTGGAGGCGGTGTTGCCGCTGGCCAGGAAATATGGCGCAGCGGTATTAGGCCTTTGCCTGGATGAACAGGGGATACCTGAACACGCTGCCGGGCGCGTGGAGGTTGCTCGCCGCATTAAGCGCCGGGCATTGGAGGCAGGCTTGCGTGAGGAAGACATCTATATCGATTGCCTGGTAAAGACGGCCAGTGCCGAACAGTCCCAGGTCATGGAGACCCTGGAGGCCTTACGAACAGTGAAGGGTGAACTGGGAGTGGGCACAGTACTTGGGGTCAGCAATGTTTCCCACGGCTTGCCCGCCCGGGAGATTCTAAACTCTACTTATCTGGCCATGGCCTGGGCAGCCGGGGTGGACCTGCCTATTGTTAATCCCTTTGACGAGCGTATGATGGATGCAACCCGGGGGGCGGCCGTGCTGCTAAACCGGGATCCGGCCTGTTCCCAATTCATTACCCGCTACCGGGAATGGCAAGCCTCTGCCGGAGAAAAAGCCGGGCTGCGCCATGCGGTGTGCCGGCAATGTAATATCCCAGATCTCATTTCCCGGCCGGCTGTTACCGGTGAAGGAGAATCCCCAGCGCGGGGGGTGGAAGAAAAGGGCACCGGAATAGAAGGCCAGGGAGACAAAGAAATTGAGGATCCACTTTATCGCCAACTGGCAACCATGGTACTGGAGGGGGAGCACAACGCCATCGAAACATTGGTAAACCGAGCTCTGGAAGAATTGGCCCGCGACCCTCTGGAGGTGGTAAATCAGGCACTCATCCCTGGAATCGAGAAGGCCGGAGAGCTATATGACCAGAAGGTCTTTTTCCTGCCGCAGCTTATGATGGCTGCCGAGGCCATGAAGCGAGCCTTTACCGTTATAAGGCCGCGCTTAAAGGACAGTCAGCAGGTTCAGCGGGGAACGATTGTCATGGCCACTGTGGAAGGGGATATACATGATATCGGCAAGAACATTGTCTGCGTGCTGCTGGAGAATTACGGGTTCCGGGTCATTGACCTGGGCAAGGATGTTGCTACTGAACGAATTATCGCCACAGCGGAACAGGAACAGGCCGATATAGTGGGCCTGAGTGCACTAATGACCACTACCATGCCGGTAATGAAAAGGGTTATTGCGGGGCTCAAGGAGAAGGGCCTGGCCTGTAAAACAATGGTCGGGGGAGCAGTATTAACCCTGGAGTATGCGCAAAGCATAGGAGCCGACGCCTACTCCCGGGACGCCCGGGAAGCGGTCCGGGTGGCGCAAAAGTTGTTAGGGTAAAGGGGGACACGAAATGGGATACGAAAAAACCTACGAAGAAATCAACGAAAAAATACGTAAGGGCGAGGCGGTAGTGGTTACCGCTGAAGAAATCATGGATGTGGTTGGGGAGATCGGCTACGAAAAAGCGGTTCGCCAGGTGGATGTTGTTACTACCGGCACTTTTGGACCCATGTGCTCCTCCGGTGCCTTTTTAAACTTTGGCCATTCCCGCCCGCGCATTAAGATGAAACGGGTCCATCTCAACGGGGTGGAAGCCTACACCGGCATCGCTGCTGTAGACGCCTATATCGGTGCCGCACAGCTTCCTGCTACCGACCCGGAAAACAAGGTCTATCCCGGACGTTTTAGTTACGGGGGTTCCCATGTTATACATGATCTGGTGGCAGGCAAGGAAATCCGCCTGGAAGCCGAGGCTTATGGAACCGACTGCTATCCTAATAAAAAAGTGGATACGGTGATTACCTTGGGTGATCTGAATGAGGCTATTCTTTTCAACCCGCGCAACGCCTATCAGAATTATAACTGTGCCGTAAACCTGGGTGATCGCACCCTGTATACTTATATGGGCATACTAAAACCTAATCTGGGCAATGCCAGTTATTCCACCGCCGGGCAGCTTAGTCCACTGCTCAACGACCCCTATTACAAGACCATTGGGGTGGGTACCAGGATATTCCTGGGCGGGGGCATAGGCTACGTGGCCTGGAATGGGACCCAGCATCACCCCAACGTTTTGCGCGGGGAGAACGGAGTGCCCATGACCCCGGCAGGGACCCTGGCGGTTATCGGTGATCTAAAACAGATGGACCCGGACTGGCTGGTGGGGCTGAGCTATATCGGTTACGGTGCCACCATGGCCGTTGGAATTGGCATACCCATTCCTATTCTTAATGAAGAAATTCTGCGTTATACCATGGTCCGGGACGAGGACATCTTTTGCCCCATTGTCGACTTTTTTGAGGGCTACCCCTATTCCAAACCTATTGATCTGGGATATGCCAATGTGCGCGATTTAAAAAGCGGCAAGATTACCGTTAATGGCAAGGAAGTGGTGACTACACCCCAGTCCAGCTACCCCCGGGCCAGAAAAATTGCCGCCCTGTTAAAAGAATGGATCCGTTCGGGCCGGTTTGAACTGACCAGGCCGGTGGCCGCTCTTCCTTCAGCCGATGCCAATATTGAATTCAAATCTATTCCCGAGCGCAGTCCCAACGGAATGAATGGCAGAAACAGGAGGGATTCGTAATGAAGGATAGAGTGGTATGCTATTTTTCCGCAGCCCAGTCAGAGCAGCCCATAATTTACCGGCTGGTGAAAAATTACGACCTGATTTTTAATATATTGAAAGCGGACATTAATCCGCAAAAAGAAGGCTACCTGGTGGTTGAACTGGAAGGGAACCGGGAAAGTTACCAGGAAGGAATAGCTTTCCTGCGCAGTTTGGGAGTGGTAGTGGAACCGCTTAGTGAAACTGTGGTATGGCAAGAGGATATCTGTATTCAGTGTGGAGCTTGTGCGTCTTTCTGTCCCACCCAGGCCCTGGACATCGACCGCGATAGCATGCAGGTATCCTTTGATAATTCCCGTTGCGTAGTCTGTGGGATGTGTCTGGATTGCTGTCCGACCCGGGCCATCCAACTGCATTTTGACCTTCGGGAGGCGGCTGTTTAGGCCAATGGAAGCCCCAAGGAACTATGTGAACCGGGATTATCGGCGTCTGCATCAGGGCAGCGATCTACACTACTTTCGAGTGCAGGTGCGGGAAAGTGATCTGGCGATTGGCGTAGAGCAAACCTCCTGGAGTCTTGATTTACAGGAAAAATGCCGCCGGGAACTGGCCGGACTGCGCCAGGAGCTGGAGGGTTACATTTCCCTTCATCCCGATTTTAGAACCTCATTTTCACCGGTTAGGTTGCTTCCCGGGGCCCCCGCCATTGCCCAAACCATGGCCCAGGCTGCCACGTTGGCCGGGGTGGGTCCCATGGCAGCCGTGGCCGGAGCAGTAGCCCAAGCTTTGGGTGAATTTCTGGCCTCCACTTCCCGGGAGGTTGTTATTGAAAACGGGGGAGATCTTTACCTCAGAGGTGAGCGGGAGAGAGTTATCGCCGTTTTTGCCGGAACCTCTCCCTTCTCTTACCGGATTGGAGTTAGAATTTGCCCTCAGGGAGGAGCCCTGGGTGTGTGCACTTCCTCCGGGACGGTTGGGCCCAGCATTAGTTTGGGCAAGGCGGATGCGGTTATAATAAAGGCACAGGATGCGGCGCTGGCCGATGCGGTTGCAACCAGTGCGGCGAACCGGGTGCAGCAGGCGGAAGACCTTATGAAAGCAGTGGACTTTGCTCAAGGGATATCCGGAGTGGCTGGAGTGCTGGCCATAAAGGATGATAAAATGGCTGCCTGGGGGGAAATGGAAATCGTTCAGCTAACCCGGTAAACCGCGGAATCGTTCAGAATTTACCGGTAGAGAAAGGGGCATTTCCGCTGTTTATGCAAAATTCAAGGTATAGTGGCAGGATTTGCTCCACAAGTGTTGAATCTTAAATTGATCGACAGAATTTTCCGACTCGAAGATGAACAATTTGTTTGCATCTTAAAAAACTGGCCCACGGGGATGGTTTGCTCCTGGGAATTTTCCCTGGAGCAGCCGGTAGCGCACCCTGCAGCTAGCCGTGGAAAAGGGGAGGCTGGTACCACTTTGGACATCGCTCCCAAGTTTGCGGAAGAGAACTTGTCTATGGAACTTTTTAACTAAGAGGGGGAGTTTTCGGTAATGAATTGCGAAGCTGTGGTTCAACATCTGGTTAACTGGCTACAGGAAAGGGTTAAGGAGGCTGGAGCCTCGGGAGTGGTCCTGGGTGTCAGCGGTGGTTTGGACTCGGCGGTTGCAGCAGTCATTGCCAAAAAAGCCTTCGGTGAAAAATGTATGGCTTTGCTCCTGCCCTGTGAAAGTAATATTACCGATCTTATGCATAGCCAAATCCTGGTGGAAAAGTTTCGCGTTCCCTACCGGGTGGTCGATCTGGACAATGCCTACAACCTCCTGTTGACTAAATTTGAATCCTATTTAAAACTGGATGGAACCAAGGGAAAGCTATTACGCGCCAATATTAAACCCCGTTTACGGATGATGGCGTTGTATTATTCTGCCCAGGCCCGCAACTATTTGGTCCTGGGTACCAGCAATAAGAGCGAGCTGGCGGTGGGTTACTCCACCAAACACGGGGATATCGGTGTAGACCTTCAGTTGTTGGGGGATCTGCTAAAGAGGGAAGTTTATGAACTGGCCCGTTTCCTGGGGGTGCCGCGGGTAATTATCGAAAAGCCCCCTTCCGGGGGACTTTGGCCGGGGCAGACGGACGAGGAGGAAATGGGCTTGACCTATGAAGACCTTGACGATTTCCTGGATGGGCTGCCGGTTGGACCGGAGGTGGCGGCAAAGATCGAACGGCTAATCGCCACAAACTACCATAAGACCATCCCGCCTCCTCTGGCTTACATATCTGATGAGTTGAAAAGCTGATCGCATTTTAACGGAAAAGTATCCATACTATTAATGCCATCTGAGGAGGAAAGCCCTGTGAATTCAAGGCAACGCAATGTATTGATACGCATGCTCGTGGCCCTGGGTGTTTTCGTTTATGTAGGATACCTGGGCTGGCAACAACTTCCTCGCTTTGATTTCTATGTGGTTATAACCTTTTTTGTGCTTTACGTTCTCTGGTCCGGGGTGGCGGAGGCATTTCTTTACCAGGATCCAGAGACTTATGTAATTGAGGATGCAGATCAGCGTTCCTACCTTTATCTACAACTGACCTTTCTAATAGCGCTCTTTTATTCGGCCATTGATTTCGTGGAATGGCATTATACCCGCCTGTCTATTCTGGAACCGTGGATTTTTGTGCTGGGATTACTGTTGTTTTTGCTTTCCTGCTATATTCGCTGGCAGGCTTTTAAATCGATTGGCAAATACTTTAATCCCCGGGTAGCTGTTTATGAAGATCATCAGTTGATAACAGACGGCGCTTACAGTAAAATAAGGCATCCGTTGTATCTGGGAACGCTTTTTAGTTTTCTATCCATCCCCATTATTCTTAATTCCTGGGGGGGATTGCTGATTATTCTGATCACCACGATTCCGTCTCTGGTATACCGGATTAAGATCGAGGAAGAATTTATGTTAAAGCATTTTAATGAGCCGTATCGCGAATATATGACCAGGACCAGCCGATTGTTTCCAGGTATCTGGTAGACCTTAGCAACAGGAGGAGAAGCTATGTCAGGACATTCCAAATGGGCGAACATCAAGCATAAAAAGGCCCGTTCAGATGAAAAGAGGGGCAAGGAATTCACCAAAATTGCCAAAGATATTACCATTGCCGTTCGTACCGGGGGCGGGGGTGATCCAGAAGCCAATTCCAAGCTAAAACTGGCTATTCAAAAAGCCAAAGCCATAAATATGCCCAACGAGAATATAACCAGAGCGATAAAAAAAGGCGCCGGACAAGGCGACAGCGACGCCCTGGAGGAAATTGCCTACGAGGGGTATGGACCCGGTGGAGTAGCTATCATGTTGGACATCGCCACTGACAACCGCAACCGCACCGCTTCTGAAATCCGCCATCTCTTTTCCAAACATGGCGGCAATCTGGGTGAAACCGGCTGTGTATCCTGGATGTTCAAGCGGGTTGGCTTAATTAGCATTGATCGACAGCAGTTGCCCGGAGATGAGGAGGAATTCCTTCTGCAGGCGCTGGAACTGGGTGCGGAGGACGTGCGTGATGAGGGAGATTACCTGGAAGTGGTGACTTCCCCCGATGCCTTCATGGAAATCCGGGATGCCCTGGAGCAAGAGAAAATACCTATGGAACAGGCGGATATTGTACTTTTGCCGGAAAATAACGTGGAAATTAACACCGAAGAACTGGCCGCCAAAGTCATCAAATTGATTGAACTTCTGGAAGACCACGATGACGTGCAGAATGCTTACAGCAATGCGTCCATCCCTGACGAAATCCTTGAAAAAATGGCCTGACACCAGGGAGGATCATGTCGGTTTACGGTACTTGAGTTTTGCAGAGCTTGTTAGGTCATATAGGGTGGATTAAGATCAAAGCGGGCAGAGGTATCAATAAGGTACCCCTGCCCGTCACTTTTTTGCCTATGACTGAATCAAGGCTTAATCACTGCGCTTTTTTCTTCCGACTGCGGGGCAGCAACATTCGCAGCTCGGGCTCTTTACCCTCAATAAACTTTTCCATTTCGCCTTTAACCTGCTCCAGGTTGGTGTTACTCAGGAAAGCCTTTAGCCGCCCATCTTCTCTCAGTGCTTCCAGGTTGACCCGGCAGATTAGTTCCCCGTTTTTGACCTGGAAGCGCAGCGGCAGGTGCAGGGCAGTCCACGGATCAGCTTCCTTTTCCTCCTGTTCATTGTAATTGAAGATATCCCTGCCGGGCTGGTTTTCCAGGCGCTGCAAGGCACGTCTGCTTCCTTTCCGACCGCTGGTACGACGCAGCGCCCGAATCGCCCTGCGGGAGAAAGCCTTTTCTTCATCCTGATCAGCCGCAAACAGGTCGGCAGGTGTTGTTTCCAGTGGCTCCCGGCTGACCAGGGCCTGAATGCTATGAAATACATTTTCCCAATAATTCTTGGTATCGCTGGGAGATGCAAATGCCGCCTGGAGTTCTTCTTCAGCGAAGTAAAAGGAGCTTAAGGCATCAAAACTATCCAGGTCCACCTCACCACGGTTCCAGATAGTATCATCCAACTCATGCTTTATGGGGAGCAATTCCTGCTGTTCACGGGCAGCATCCAAAATACTGTAGCTTTCCGACCACCCTTTCATAGTGAGGGAAGCAGGGGTGAAATTGATAGCCACCTGATCCATCCCCTCGGCATCGTTCCCCCCGAGTATCTGGGGAATATAATCACTACCTGAGGGTATGAAACCGATTCCAAACAGATCATCGGCAGTGCAGTTTCTAATCTCGTTGTCAAAGTCCAGCAGTTTTGCAAAGGGCAGATGATAGCCCAGGCTTACCCGGTCATACTCATCTACGTTCAGGCTGGTTAAGGGCTGCAGATGCTCCTGCCGGGTGGGGTAAACAGGTGCGCTGCTCTCTGTTTGGGCGGCTTCGATATTGAGCAGGTCACCATCAATCAGGTAATCCCAGTTAAGATTTCGGTTATCCATTATACATTCCTCCCATTGGTAGGATATAATTTATCGAAAATTCATAAAAATTTGACCTTCATTTGACATTCCTATTGCTTATTTTATAGCGCAAATGTAATTGCTATGCAAGTGGTTAGCTAGAAAAACTTTACCGGAAATGGCAAAAAATCAAAATTTCGAATTTTCCCGAAAATTTAAGTCAATTTTGTCCAAAGAGGTATGAGGTTTGCATCTTTTGGTAATAATGAGCAGGGAGGTGATAACTGGTGAAAAGCTTCTTTTCCATGAGGCTGGTTGTCATGTTTATAGCTATATTAATACTGGGTAGTCTGGCCTATAACCTGGGAGGGAGATTGGGAGAGCGAAAACCCGTAGCTCAGGTTGAAACCAAGGCACCGGTTGTAACGACAGATACCCAAATTATTTTCGAGCAGGAATACCGCAAGTGCCGACATGTGGTCATTTCCAAATTCCCCAATGAGAAAAACATTATCGGCAAGGATATTAAGACTATTCGCCAGGAATATCCTCCGGCAAACGGGTACCGCATCTCCTGGCAGCAGGATACCTTGACTTTCCATCAGATGGTGGATGATTGGTGTCCGGAAGATAAAGCCCATTTTCGCCTTAAGGAATATCGGGGAATGGTGGCGGTCTACTCAGGTCCTCCCGGGGAGGATGTGTTGAGCCGGGTGACTCGTATACCTATGAAGGTCTTGCCCGAGCAGGTGCAAAAAGCTATCCGAAATGGTGAATATGAGTTTACCGATCAGGAAGTTTTAAACGATGCTCTGGAAAACCTGGACGAATATCTGTAAGATTATTAAAGTCTTGGTCATCCCTGCGGATAACCTGATGCTGGTTAATGCTAAGGCCTCTTTTCCTGAACATGGCACATCTGTGGCAAGCCCTCCTGATTTACAGTAAGATATAAGTAGTTTTTTATTGCATTAGGAAGGATCTTAATAAAATGCTGGTTCTGGGAATTGACCCCGGCACGGCTATCACCGGGTATGGCCTGGTCCGATATCAGGCTGGGAAAGAGAGTGCGGTTCTGTATGGAACCATTGATACGCCCGCGAGTATGGACATGCCTTCCCGTTTGTTGGTGATCCACCAGGAGCTTACCGGGCTGCTGCGGGAATACCAACCCGACGCCGTCGCCGTGGAGGAGATTTTTTACCACAAGAATTCCAAAACGGTGGTTTCAGTGGCTCAGGGCCGGGGTGTGGCGATTATGACCGCTGCGGCTGCCGGTTTGGTCGTGGCTGAGTATACACCCCTGCAGGTCAAGCAGGCAGTGGTTGGCTATGGTCGGGCGGAGAAGCACCAGGTACAGCTAATGGTCCAAAGAATACTGGGACTACCTGAGCTTCCCCGGCCGGATGATGCTGCCGATGCCTTGGCTGTGGCCATTTGCCACCTGCATTCCTGGCGCATTCAATCTGCCCGGTCTGGGCGGGTTTAATAAAGTGATAAAGCGGGGAGGAAAATGATTTCACTTATCAAAGGACGATTGTTTGATCTGGGCGATGACTCGGTAGTAGTTGATACCGGAGGGGTGGGTTACGAAATTCTGGTCCATGCCCGCACCCGTTCCCGGTTGCCTGCATTGGGTGAATCGGTGCTGCTGTTTACTCACCTGCAGGTACTGGAAAATGAGTTTAAACTCTATGGATTCCTGGAACGTCAGGAACTGGCTCTCTTCAAACGTCTGTTGGGTGTTTCGGGAATGGGAGCCCGGAGTGCCCTAAACCTGCTGGAAAATGTGGAGCCCGGCCAGTTTTACCGGGCCATCGCCAGCGAAGACGAAAAATTCCTGGTTAAGATTCCAGGTGTGGGAAAAAAAACCGCCCAGCGCCTAATTTTTGAACTGAAAGACCGCCTGGGGGACCAAGTCATCCTTTCTACTGCTGAGGGTAGTACCGGTGGGGGCGATGATCTGGGAGAGCTGCTGGAGGCTTTGGAGGCCCTGGGTTATGCGCGCAATGAAATTTTCCCCCTGGTAATGAACCTGCAGCAGGAAGGGCGCCTGCCCGGCCGGCTGGAGGAAAAAATACGCACTGTGCTTCAGTTCCGGGCGGGACAGATGAGCCGATAGATGGGAGGGTTGGGTCGTGAGCGACGACCGCTTGGTGTCACCACATGCCTTTCAGGAAGAGGACTGGGGGGAAGGGTCCTTGCGCCCCCTGCACCTTGCTGATTACATAGGCCAGGATAAAGTAAAGGAAAACATCGCGATCTTTGTTTCTGCCGCCCGGGAACGGGAGGTCAGTTTGGACCATGTTTTATTAAGTGGCCCGCCGGGACTGGGGAAAACCACTCTGGCCACAGTCATTGCCAACGAAGTGACCCGCCCCATTCGCAAAACTTCCGGTCCGGCTATCGAAAGGCCCGGGGATCTGGCTGCCATATTAACCAATCTGGAGCCGGGCGAAGTGCTTTTCATCGACGAAATTCATCGCTTGCACCGCAGCGTGGAAGAGATATTGTATCCGGCCATGGAGGACTTTGTAATTGATATCATTATTGGCAAGGGCCCGGCCGCCCGGACATTAAGATTGGACTTGCCCCCGTTTACCCTGATTGGGGCCACTACCCGCCCAGGGCTGCTCAGTTCCCCTTTGCGAGACCGTTTCGGCATTAACTGCCGGCTGGATTTTTACCGGGATGAAGACCTGGCCCGGATTATCAACCGGGCGGCTAAGATTTTGAACCTGAAAATTAACGAACAAGGGGCGCTGGAGATCGCCTGCCGTTCCCGGGGGACTCCACGAGTAGCCAACCGCCTTTTGCGAAGGGTGGGCGATTATGCGCTGGTAAAGGGTTCGGGAAGGATAGACCGGGAGGTGGCCCGCTCTGCTCTGGAGATGATGGAGATTGACGAGCAGGGACTGGATATGGTGGACCGGATGATCCTGGAGGCCATTATTGCTAAATTTGGTGGCGGTCCGGTGGGATTGGAGACCCTGGCTGCTTGTGTGGGAGAAGAGCCGGATACTTTGAGTGATGTCTATGAGCCCTATTTGTTAAAACTGGGCTTGATCCAGAAGACTCCCCGGGGTAGAATGGCTACTGAGCATGCCTACCGGCATCTGGGTCGGCCCGTTCCCCAGGCGGCGGTGACCGGGGGGCTTTTTGCCGAGGACGAAGAAGTGGATGCTTAAAATGGGCTGTAATACGGCTCATTACAGGTTCTGATTCTATTTCATGGTTAACTGTTCGTTGGGAAAAGGTGATGATAGACATGGCCAAGGTCTTGCTTCATATTTGCTGTGGCCCCTGCGCGACCTATCCATTGCCCTCGTTGCGGGAACAAGGGCATGAAGTGAAGGGGTTTTTCTTTAACCCTAACATCCACCCCTACACCGAATATGTGAAACGGCGCGATGCGCTGTATGATTATGCCCAGGCTGTCAACCTTCCTCTGGTAGGAGAGGAGAGCTACGATCCCGGTGAATATTTTCAGCAGATCTGTTACCGGGAAAACCAGCGCTGCCTGCTCTGCTATAAGCTACGCCTGGAACAAGCCGCCCGGGTAGCCCGCAAGGGCAAGTTTGACTTTTTCACTACCACCTTGCTGGTTAGTCCCTTCCAGAAACACGAGTTAATCCGGGAAGTGGGGGAGGCCATCGGGGAGCGCTGCGGGGTGCCCTTTCTTTACCAGGATTTTCGGCAGGGATTTCGTTCTACAGTGGAGGTTTCCAAGGAAATGGGTCTCTATCGCCAGCAGTACTGTGGCTGTCTGTATAGTGAATGGGAACGATACTCGCCCCGGAAAAAAAAGAGCTTGGCAGACCGGGAGAATTGAGAATGAATTTGGAAAATATGGCCAAAATAATCATAATGTTGGGCCTGGGGATCGTTGTTGCCGGGGTATTGCTCTATCTGCTGTCCCGCCTGGGGATAAACGGCTGGCGTCTGCCCGGGGATATTTATATCCGGCGGGGTAATTTCAGCTTTTATTTCCCCCTGGCTACCTGTATCCTTTTAAGCATTGTCCTTACCCTTATTTTTAGTATTCTAGGCAGGCGCTGAAAATGCAGGATGAAAGAATATTTAGCCTTCAGACCTACCAGTATGAGTTGCCCGGACATTTGATTGCCCGCTATCCGGTGGAACCTCGGGATCATTCCCGCCTGCTGGTGCTGGATAGAAAAACCGGTCACTACAGCGATCAGGTTTTTCGGGACCTGGTTGATTTTTTGCAACCGGGGGATACTCTGGTCTTAAATGATACCCGGGTTATTCCCGCCCGCCTGCATGGTTACCGGGAAAGCGGAGCCCAGGTGGAGATATTGCTATTGAAGCGTGCCGCCAATGGTTGGGAGGCCCTGGTCAAACCGGCCCGGCGTCTGCGCCCGGGCGAGCGGGTGCTGATTCCCGGTGAAAATGAAGTCAAGATAGCCATTCTGGATGTGTTGGATTATGCTGGTGGACGTTTAGTGGCCTTCCTCAACTGTGAGGACGAACTGCAATTTCTGGAACGCAGGGGGGAAATGCCCTTGCCTCCATATATTGATCGGCCGGCCGAGCCCGGGGACATAGTACAGTACCAAACGGTATATGCCCGAGAAGCTGGTTCCGCTGCCGCACCCACTGCCGGTCTGCATTTTACTACCGAACTGCTGGACAGGATTGCAGACCGGGGGATCAACCTGGCTCAAGTACTGCTTCATGTGGGTCTGGGCACTTTCCGCCCCGTCAGCAGCGATGATATCCGGGATCACCAGATGCATGAGGAGTTTTGCCGGATGAACCCGGAAACGGCTGAGTTGCTGAATGCGACTCGCGCCCGGGGCGGGCGGATTATTGCCGTCGGCACTACGGTAGTCAGGACCCTGGAGAGCCTTTATGATCGGGAGCGGGGGTTTGTCCCCGGATCTATGCATACGGCCTGCTTTATTTATCCCGGCTACTGCTTTCGGGCCATTGACGGGCTGGTAACAAATTTTCATCTGCCGGGCTCATCGTTGTTGATGTTGGTAGCTGCCTTCGCCGGCCTGGAAGAGACCTTGCAGGCCTACCGCCATGCTGTGGAAGCGGAGTATCGCTTTTTTAGCTATGGTGACGCCATGTTGATGCTATAAAAGTGCCGGGGAACTTGTTTGATCGATACCACCGCTGAAGGGAAACCGGATTGTCGGGTCCAGGGAGCTATTAAAAATCTGATTAAAGCCGAATTTACCGGCAATCCCACAAGACCAGGCAGAAGTTATAAAGTTTTATAAAAGGCTGTGAGTATTTAGCCTATGTTAAATTTCGAAGTATTGCAGATGGACGGGAAGGCACGCCGGGGTCGGCTGCAGACCACCCACCAAATGGTGGAAACTCCGGTATTCATGCCGGTGGGAACCCAGGCCACGGTAAAAACCCTTACCCCGGAAGATCTACAGGAAATAGGCGTGCAGATTATCCTGTCCAACACCTACCATCTCTACTTGCGCCCCGGAGCAGAGCTGATTGAGCGGGCGGGTGGCTTGCATCGATTCATGAACTGGCCGGGCAGTATTCTCACTGACAGTGGTGGCTTTCAGGTGTTCAGCCTCAGCAAGCTTCGCCAGATAAGTGATGAAGGGGTGTATTTTAACTCCCATATTGATGGTTCCCGCCACTTCCTGACTCCGGAGAAAGTAATGGAGATCGAGATAAGCCTGGGGGCTGATATTGCCATGTGTTTTGATGAGTGTCCCCCTTATCCCTGTACCTATCAGGAGGCTTCCCGGGCGGTGGAAAGGACCAGTCAGTGGGCCCGGCGCTGCCAGGCGGCGCATCACCAGGAGGGCCAGGCCCTGTTTGGTATCGTACAGGGAAGCGTTTTTCCCGAACTTCGCCGCCAGAGCGCCCGGGAACTGGTGGATCTGAATTTTCCCGGCTATGCTATTGGTGGGGTCAGTGTGGGGGAACCCAAGGAAGAAATGTACCGGGCTGTGGAAATCACTGCGCCGCTATTGCCGGATGAAAAGCCACGCTATCTGATGGGGGTGGGTGAACCCGAGGATTTGCTGGAAGGTGTGGCCAGAGGCATTGATATGTTTGATTGCGTTTTGCCCACGCGTCTGGCCCGGCACGGTACGGCCTATACTCACCAGGGGAAAATTACCCTTCGTAACGCAACCTATGCCGAGGATTTTTCCCCTGTAGATGAAGAATGTCCTTGTTATGTATGCCAAAACTATAGCCGTGCTTATATCCGACACCTGATTAAAGCGGGAGAAATTCTGGCCTTGCGTCTTTTGAGTTACCATAACGTTTACTTTCTGGCCAAGTTGATGGAAAATATAAGGAGTGCTATAGAAAAAGGCCAATTCACCGATTTCTACCAGAAGTTTTATCAGCAATACAAGTTTTAACAGCAGGATTTGGGCAATCTATAGCGAACTGATACAAAGTTTGCAGGAGGAGTGAAATAATGCAAAACGGTCAGACCTGGGTGGTAGTTGCTTACTTTGTCGGGTTCTTTTTGATCTTTTACCTCTTTATCATCATGCCCCGCAAGAACCAGGAAAAGAAGCACAAAAAACTGATATCGGAAATAACCAGGGGGGATAAAGTAGTATCGATAGGGGGGATCAAAGGGACCGTGGCCCGGGTGAAGGATGACTCTTTTATCGTAAAGGTTAATGAGGATACGGAAATCGAGATGCTTAAAACGGCCATTGCCTATAAGGCTGAGGATCAGTAATGCTTAGACTCCCGGAGGTACGTCAGAGTCCCCTGGTAAACACTCTGATAGCCAGGGGGAACGATCACTTGGGTACGATGGGATTTACTGACCACGGGCAGCTACATATTTCCCTGGTTAGCAAATTAAGCCGGGAGATAATGTTGCGGCTGGGCTATGAAGAGCGTCTTGCTGAGCTGGCGGGTATTGCCGGTTACCTTCATGACATTGGTAATGTGATTAACCGCAGTGGACACAGTCAAAGCGGAGCCTTGATGGCCATGGAAATACTGCGCCGTTTGAGCATGGATGCCGGGGAGATTTCCATAGTGACAGCAGCTATCGGCAACCATGATGAGGGCAGCGGCCATCCCGTCAACGAGGTGGCGGCAGCCTTGATCCTGGCAGATAAGTCCCACGTGCATCGAAATCGGGTACGTAACCCGGATGTGGCTACTTTTGATATCCACGACCGGGTAAATTATGCCGTCCAGCATTCCATCCTCAGCATTGACGAGATAAAACGGGTTATCACCATGGAGCTGGCTATCGACATTGAGATTTGCCCGGTTATGGAATACTTCGAGATCTTTTTGAGCCGCATGCTTTTATGTCGGCGCGCCGCCAATTTTCTTAACTGTGAATTTGAATTGGTAATAAACGGAGCCAAACTCTTGTAAAGCGAAGTTGTTGGAAGGAGGAAAAATGGTGCAACAGAGGAATTCGAGCTTTGTGCTTATCTCTGTGATTATCCTCGCCCTGGGATTGCTGGTCTTTTTCACTTACAAGCCACTTCTGCAGAACATCAACCTGGGGCTGGATTTAAGAGGCGGTCTCAGGGTGGTGCTGGAAGCTCAGGAAAACAAGGGGGAAAAAGTAACCCCGGATACCATACAGAAAGCGGTAGGTATTCTGCGTGACCGGGTGGACAAGTTAGGGGTCAAGGAGACGGCAGTGTATCCCCAGGGACAGAACCGCGTGGTAGTGGAAATAGCCGGCGAGAAGGACCCGGAATCCGCCGTAGATATTCTTAAGAATACGGCTCAATTGGAGTTCTGGGATGAACAAGGCAATGTGGTTGTAACCGGTAAACATCTGGTGGACGCTCAGGCCCGGGTGCAGCAGGGCGGCCAGGGGGCGGTTGTAGATATCGAATTTGACAGGGAGGGGGCCAAGCTGTTTAAAGCAGCTACCGCCGCCAATATAGGCAAACCCCTGTACATCGTTCTTGACAAAGATGTCATCAGCGGTCCTACGGTTAGAGATGCGATAACTGACGGCAAGGCGCAGATTGAAGGAGGGTTCACCGCCAAGGAAGCCCAGGATCTGGCCGTTCTTTTACGCTCTGGTGCTTTGCCGGTAAGTTTTAATGTTATTGAGAAGCGTTCCATCGGGCCATCCCTGGGGGCGGACTCATTGGAGAAGAGCATAAAGGCTGGTATCATTGGCATTCTGGCTATCTTCATATTTATGTTGGGATACTACCGCCTGCCTGGCCTGGTAGCGGATATTTCCCTGGTTCTGTATTCATTGTTGGTTCTGGGTACCATGGTTTTAATGGGGGCGGTTTTGACCTTACCAGGTATTGCTGGTTTTGCCCTGTCGATAGGCATGGCGGTCGACGCCAATGTTATAATCTATGAACACCTAAAAGAAGAGCTGCGATGGGGCAAAACCTTGCAAGCGGCGATTGAATCGGGCTTTAAACGTGCCTTCTGGACCATTTTTGACTCCCAGATTACCACGCTTATCACCGCTATTATTCTGATGTGGCTGGGCACCGGTCCGGTAAAAGGATTCGCGGTGACTCTGTCCATCGGTATTATTGCCAGCTTGCTGGTGGCCCTGACTTTCACCCGCTACCTGCTGGTTCTACTGGCGAATTTCAGTAAGAATACTAAACTATACGGCGTGTAGGGGGGAGAAAAATGCATATCATTGAAAGAAGAAAAATTTTCTATATCATATCCCTGATTTTAATAATCCCCGGGCTTATCTCCCTGTTTACCCAGGGGCTTAATCTGGGCATCGATTTTCAGGGCGGGTCCATTACCCAAGTTAATATCGGCGGGAAGGTAACCGTTGCCGAAGTGCGGGCTACAGTAGCTGATCTAGGTCTGGAACGGGCGGAAATCACCCGCTCGGGAAATGAGTTTTTTATCCGCACCCCCGAATTAAACCAGGAGGAGACCAAAGAGCTGCTGGGGGCGCTGGAAAAGAAATTCGTTAAAGTGGAATTTCTCAGTGCGGAAAGTGTGGGTGCCACTATAGGTAAAGAACTGACCAATAAAGCCATTTTGGCTACTATTATTGCCGCCCTGGCCATGCTTATCTACATTTCGCTGCGCTTCGAATGGACGTTCGGGGTGGCTGCCATAGTTTCGGAAATTCATGATATTCTCTTTGTGCTGGGGCTGTTCTCTTTACTGCAGTGGGAGATTAATACCCCCTTTATAGCCGCGATATTGACCATTGTAGGTTACTCCATCAACGATACCATTGTTATCTTTGACCGCATACGGGAAAACCTGCGCAATAAACGCAAAGAAGACTATGCCACGCTGGTCAACCGCAGTGTCACCCAGACCTTTAACCGTTCCATCAATACGGTGCTGACCTGTGTGTTTGCCCTGACCGCTTTGCTGATTTTTGGTGGCGGAACCCTCAAGTTATTTGTGGGAGCCATGTTGATCGGCTTTGTTGTAGGTGCCTACTCGTCCATATGCGTGGCCAGCCCCATCTGGTATGAACTGAAAAACCGGGCCTGAGTTTAGGTTTGGACTGGCCCAACCCGACAAAACCAGCGGGGTTGGACGTGTGACCATAGGGAAACCAACTGAATAGGGTGTTTTAGAGAAAAGGCAGGCAGCAGATTTAGCTGTCTGCCTTTGGCCGTTAACGGAGATTCGGCGCCGGTATGAATGGCGGCGGAATACTAAACCGCACCCATGGCGATATCGCAAAACGATGCTAACATATAATGTTTGATTGGCGACTTTGTTTTCGCGTACTTCCCCGCTAACGGATATACTTGACTGTGGTATTATTATTGTAAAGACTTGAATTGTAAAAATGCTAATAATTAGGGGGGTATTTGAATTGTCATCTCGTTTTTTGCACTCTACCAGAGACCACAAATTCATTCTCAAGGAATGGCTAGACCTGGGTGAGGTGCTGGCTACGGAACGGTTTGCAGGAGGTTATACAGTGGATGATATGGATTTCATCCTGGATAACGCAATTAAAGGCGCCCGGGAGGTAATTGCCCCCACCTGTGAGGAATCGGACAAGATTGGCTGTCGCTATGAGAACAATATGGTGATTACTCCCCCCTCAACCCGCGAGGCATACCATTTTATACAGAACAACGGCCTTTGTACCAGCAACTATGATCCGCACGACAGTTCGGCCGTCCCGCTCTGTGTCTTGTGGTCATGGCTGGAATATATCATAGGGGCCAACCCCTCCCTGTCCACCCTGTACTTGGCCTGCGGCGGAGCTGCTGCGTTGATCGAGGACTTTGGCAATGACCACCTTAAATCGACCTTTTTACCTAAGATGTATAGCGGTCAATGGGCTGGCACCATGGATCTGACCGAACCGAGTGCCGGTTCAGAACTAGCTAACCTTTCCACCAAAGCCATACCTACAGACCAACCGGGAATATATAGGATCAAGGGAACCAAGTGCTTTATAAGTGGTGGTGAACAAGATGTAACCGAAAACATAATCCATCTGACCCTGGCTCGTATCGAAGGCGCAGCCCCTGGTACGGCCGGGATTTCCCTTTTCGTAGTACCGAAGTTTCTGCCCGATGAAGAGGGCAACCCGGGCCGGTTTAATGACGTTAACTGTGGCGGTATCGAGCATAAACTGGGCCTAAAGGGCAACCCGACCTGTATTATTAATTTCGGCGAAGAGAACAACTGCACCGGTTATTTATTGGGTGAGGTCCCCGGTGAAGACGGGATCGGCAAGGGTCTCATGCAAATGTTCAATATGATGAACGAAGAGCGCCTGATGACAGGCCTTTCGGCCACCGCACTCGCTGCGGTAGCCTATAATAATGCAGCCGACTATGCCCGACAGAGGATACAGGGGAAGGCCACAGCCAACCCCAAGGGCGGTCAGGTGGTCATTATCAACCATGAAGACATCCGGCGCAGCTTGTTGATGCAGAAGTCTTACATAGAAGCCTTCCGGGCTATGGTCATAAGCACTTTCTATCTGGTGGATATCAAGAACCACCATGCTGACGAGGAAGTAGTAAAGAGGGCTAAAGACCGCATCGAGATCAATACCCCGCTGGTAAAGGCTTTTTGTTCAGACTATGCTTTGGAGTGTATCAGTGCGGCTTTGCAGGTCTACGGGGGATACGGGTTTTCTGAGGAATATCCTTGTGCCGAACTCTACCGGGATGCCAGAATATATCCCATCTGGGAGGGCACCAATTATATCCAGTCCATGGATCTGGTGGGAAGAAAGATGGCTATGAAGAAGGGTCAGGTCTTCAGCGACTGGCTGGCTGATATCAAGACATTCGCCCAGGGTCAGGCCAATGCTGCCTTCGCCACCGAATTCGCCCTGCTGAACAAGTACATCAAGGTAAACGATGAGATCCAAAATGCAATCAACGCTTGGCGGACTGAAGGCAGAGAGGATCTGGTGAAAATCTTCGCCACTCGCATCCTACATGCCACCGGCAAGCTGTTTGCTGCCAAGCTGCTGTTGGAAATGGCCCTCCCCGCCCAGACCAAATGTGAAGAATTGGGCCCGGACCATTTTGATTATGCCTTCTACTCCGGCAAGGTAGCCTCTGCCCGTTTCTACCTGCGCAATATCTTGCCCGACCTGGCTGCCACCCTGGAGGTTATCCAGGGGGGCGACACCAGCTCTTTAGAGCTGGATGAAAAGGCATTGGGAGTAATTCCCTGATTTATTGGTTGGTGGCCTGCCACTCCCTATAACAGAAAAGCGACCGTGCTCTGCTTTGCTAGTTTTTTTGGAAGCATCTACCACAAAAGCACCGGGATATATAAAAGGAATTCTGCTAGTTGGGCTCGAATTTTGGACTAAATATTTTTGCAGGAAACGGGGTGCGAGCAATGCCGGTGTATTTAATCGTTGCGCTGTTGTTTTTTTCCGCTATCGCTGTTTTTGTTTTCCAGAACCCTAGTCAGGTTACGGTTCATTTTCTCAGCTGGGTCTCCCCGGATGTATCCCTGGCGGTAGTAGCACTGATTTCGGCCTGTGTTGGGGCAATCATCACATTTCTGGTAGATAGTTTTCGGATGTTCAAGGTGGGCAGAAATCTAAAGGAACTGCAAAGTGCCAACCGCAAGCTGCAAGCGGAATTGAAAAGCCTAAAAGGCGAAAAGAGCGGAAGATCCAAGGGGTTAAAGAATAGCCCCTCCGAGCAAAAAGAAACTGCCCCCCGGGATGATGTTCCCGCAGCAGGGACAGCGCCAGAAGAAAAGAAGGAATAGACTGCTGCCGAGATTCCGGGCTTGTCCCGGAATCATTTATTAGGTTAGGAAAGGAAAGTGAAGGATCAATTTAATTATGCAAAAATTCGGAAAATTTTGCAATAGTATTTTCCGATTTTAAAATGTCCAGACAAACAGGTGCCTTGGGGAGCTATCGCCATAGGTAACACGGCTCTATGGTTTCACGCACTTCACAAACGAAACGGTGCTAAGGGAACTTTTGGCCCGGGAGAACCGTAATGTATGGTGTATATCTGTTCTGGCAGCATTGACCCGTCGGTTGGGCCAATGTTACAATAAGCACGATTTTAGCCTTGACAGGGGGAAGAAAACCGTGCATCTAAACGGTACGATGATAATAAATAGGGAGGGACACCTGGAAGTGGGTGGGGTAGACACCCTGGACCTGGTGCGGGATTTTGGCACCCCCCTTTGGGTAGTTGATGAAGAAGGACTGCGTCGCAACTGCCGTAGCTTCAGGGATGCTTTTGCCGGTCTGGGTGATTCCCTGGTGATCTACGCCAGTAAAACCTTGTGCAATCTTTCGGTACTTAAGATAGTCGCCCAGGAAGGTTTGGGGGTGGACGTGGTCTCCGGGGGCGAGTTATATACCGCCTTACAAGCAGGAGTTCCGGCAGAAAAAATCTTCTTTCATGGCAACAACAAGAGCCGGGAAGAACTGAGTTTGGCCCTGGAGGCCGGTACAGGTCACATTGTGGTGGATAATTTTTATGAACTGGAGATCTTGGACCATCTTTGTGAGAGCAGGAATCGGACTCAGGATGTATTGCTGCGCATTACCCCTGGGATCGAAGCCCATACCCATGAATATATCCGCACCGGGCAGATAGACTCCAAGTTTGGGTTCACACTTTCCGATGGCCAGGCTATGGATGGGGTCAAGGTCACTTTGAGCAGTCGCAATCTTAATCTGGTTGGTTTGCATTGCCATATCGGTTCACAGATTTTTGATATGGAGTCTTTCCGGGATGCCAGTGCAATAATGATGGATTTCTTTGCTGATGTCAAGCAAACTACCGGTCACGAACCCAGCGAACTGAATATGGGGGGCGGGTTTGGTATTTTCTACTATTATGGAGACCAGCCGTGCCAGCCGGAAGACTGGGCCGAGGCGGTCATGCTTACGGTACAGGATAAAGCCCGGCAATTGAACCTGAAGGTGCCACGAGTTATGGTGGAGCCCGGACGGGCTATAGCCGGACCGGCAGGAATAACCCTTTATACTGTGGGGTCTTCCAAGGAAGTTACCGGGATACGCAGGTATGTAGCAGTTGATGGGGGAATGGCGGATAATCCCCGCCTGGCTCTTTATGGCGCCAAATACCTGGCCATGCTGGCCAATAAGGCCAATGAAGAACCCATTACCAAGGTATCTATTGCGGGGAAATGCTGTGAATCGGGTGACATGCTTATCTGGGATGCCCAATTGCCGAAGGTGGGCAGCGGAGATATCCTGGCCGTTTTGGCCACCGGTGCCTACAATTATTCCATGTCGAGCAATTACAATCGCTTACCCCGCCCTGCGATGGTACTGGTAAACAAAGGGTCAGCCGACTTGATTGTAAAGAGGGAAACCTACACGGATCTTCTGCGTAATG
>Ga0116193_1000840_pt1 | contig 27260 bp, 26 predicted proteins | sample AD_UKC115_MetaG_FD_89892 | JGI IMG/M metagenome (GOLD analysis project Ga0116193, IMG submission 89892) | Active sludge microbial communities of municipal wastewater-treating anaerobic digesters from Hong Kong - AD_UKC115_MetaG | ecosystem: Engineered > Bioreactor > Anaerobic > Digestate... | reverse complement strand
TTCAGTTTTGAAGCAACCTTGAGCTGCCTGTGAAGTAGTATGCTGTCTGTTTGTATTTGCTCTTCTGTTTTCCTGTTGAACTTCCATGAGTCGCTGTTAATGATGAGCTCTGTTTCCGATTTTACATTTTTGCTAATAGGAGTATTTATTTTGAATCTAGTGTCCAGCAGGTTATTGTTGATATAGTACCGGAGATCAAGCCCCTGGATCTGCTCAAAAGAAATATGCTGAAAAGAAAAGGGATTTGTCCATTGTAGATTGGGCGGCTGTAACTCATCTCTTGAAGAAGCCGTTGCTGAATTACCTGTATTATTCCTGTTACCGATAAAGGCCGATTTGGCTTTTCCATACAGGGAGAACAGTACAGGCGATATATTGTAATTGCCTTGGGTATTTATTCCGGCATCGAGGGCGCCAAAGTTTTTAAGGAGTTTTATTTTCTTTAGCCCGAGGTTTACAATTGTTTTGTTTTCTGTGGTTAGGCCTTTCAATAATGGGTTACTGGTTTGGTTTTCGATTGCCTGGATGGTTTCGATGGCATCCGAAGGAAAATTGGAGAGCAACAATGATTTACGATCACTGAAAAGATCCTCTCCACTAACCAAAATATTTTCAACGGCTTTGTTTTTGTACAGGAGTTCGCCTTCCCTGGTTATTCTGAAATCGGGAATCTTTTCCAGCAATTCAATTAATTTGTATTCAGTGCCATCACTAAAGGATTTTGCTCTGTAGAAACTGGTATCTCCTTTTTTCCAAATCGGGGTGTTGGTTACCGTTACTCCTTTTAATAGTTTAGCAGCCTTTTGCAGGTTACATTTCATAAAGACCTTTCGGGAGTTATGAAAATCCTGAAGGAGATGGATACTGTCTGCGTATCCTGGTTTCCCAATTATTATTTTGAGTATCCCACGTTGAGAGGATGGAACGGCTAATTCGAATTTATTTTTCTCACCGGTAAAAAAATAGCTGATCATTTTAGTTTCCAGGCTATCGGTAATTTTTACATAACATGCTGTTAGTGGTTTACCTTGTTCATCAAAGATTTCGCCGGAAATTAGGCCTGCCGACTGACCGTTTACATTACTGAAAAGAAGGAGAGTACAAAATAATAGGGGGATTTTCTTCATACCGGTTAAAATATCTGGGGAAGGAGGGGTAGTAAAAATAGAGGAACTATTTTTTTCTTTTCAGATCTCGATATTTCTTAAACGGATAATTAAATTCTTTAGGCCAAAACACCTCATCCGGGATATCAGAAGTGGTACTAAAAGATTTTAAGGTAAATGTTTCGTGTGTGCCAAAATAGGTAGCTTTTACAATTAAACCCGGCACGTTTATCAGGTTTCGCATCCCAACCGGCATTTCAATTTCAGGATTATACCATATTTCTGCCATGGGGGTACCATTGTCTGCTTTTAATATAGCTCTGTGGCATTGCATGCCTTGTATGCTGGCAGTTTCATCTAATTTCTGCCATTGCCTATAATCTTCGTCATAGTAAAACCACCGATTATCATTTTCCTCTAACCCTCCTTCGGTATGGGTCCTAAGTATCATTGAATCTAAATCGAAGTACGAGATGGCCTGGATCGTATCCCTATATAATGTAAAACTATGCCCGATGCTGGAGCTTTCCTTGATATAGAATACTCCACCTGGATAATCCTTTAAATAATCAGCTTTTAAAAAAGATATTACCCTATTTGCCTTTTTATAATAGTAACAAGTAAGGTTTACAGGCGGTACATTTAATTCCTTTGGAGCGCCCATCACCTCTCTTTTTACATCATATTGGGCAACCATGTTTTGACCGTAGAGGTGCATTCCAAAGAAGAATATTATTATGATCAGGGATATTTTTTTCATGCTTTATTACTCAAATCAAATGATTAGGTTTATAAGAAAGGATTAGTAGTGTTTTATAATATCCTTTTGCAATTATTAATTGATCAAAGCATTATTAAAACCAGGTTTTATATCTAATAAAAAGAGGTTATTTCTTCCTTCTTAGATCCCTGTCTTTCTTAAAAGGAGAATTAAATTCCTTAGGCCAAAAAACCTCATCCGGAATATCAGTAGTTGTGCTAAATGATTTTAAGGAAAATGTTTCGTGTGTGCCAAAATAGGTGGCTTTTACAATTAAGCCAGGTACGTTTATCAGGTTTCGCATCCCAACCGGCATTTCAATTTCCGGGTTATACCAGATTTCAGCTATGGGAGTTCCATAGTCTGTGGTTAATATTGCCCTGTGACATTGCATACCCTGTATGCTTATAGTTTCATCTAATTTCTGCCATTGTCTGTAATCGGCATCGAAATATTGCCATTGGTTTTCATTTATCCCACTTAATTTGCCTGTTCGTAGTACCATTGAGTCTAAACTAAAATATGATATTCCCTGAATTGAATCAGTATTTAGGATAAAGTTATACCACGTATTTGCGCCATTTTCTATTTTCATAAATCCTTTAGGGTAACTATTTAAATAATCAGCTTTTAAAAAGGAAATTACCCGGTCTGCCTTTTTATAATAATAACATGTAAGATTTAAAGGTTGGATATTTAGTCCTTTTGGAGCGCCCATGACTTCTTTTTTTACATCATATTGTGCAACTAGGTTTTGGGAATAGAGGTTCATTCCAAAGAAGAATACTATTAAGAGTAGGACAGTTTCTCTCATACGGTTTAAATTTAATCAAATGAATCAATTTGAAATTGATTTAAAAAATAGGCCTGGCTTAGTTTAGAAAAATGTTAAATCAAGAATCATTAAATGTTATGTGGTGGTTCAGGACCATCACATGGTGGAAGAAGTTTAAGCATCCTTTGTAAATTCCTGTTGGCAGTAATGGTAGCACAGATGCTGGCATTCATTTCTGCTATTGCACAATCGACATCAGTATCAGTGCATGAGTTGGTTACAGTGTACTCAGTAATATTGTCTCCACATTTCTGAGATCCATGGGCTACTGCATAAACAGTTACAGTACACATAGTGGTGCTGAATTTAGCGGGGGGGGGGGGGAGCGGCAGAATTCGCTGCCAGCGCGGCCATACTAAATAGCATGGAAATAGCAATCATTATTTTTCTCATAATTTAAGTTTTAAAACCAGGCCTGCGACGAAGATATTAGAATTTCCTTTATTTCTTGCTTTTTCTATTTATAGTTTTAATTGCTATATGTATAGTATTGATGAATGTTATTTATTGAAGTTGGAAATGCTGTATAATTAAGAATAATTTTTATTGGCAAATCGTTTTTTGCCACGAATGCACGAATATTTTTTATTCAATCCCTTCGTGAAATTATGACAGCTTACAAACAGTTTCAAAGTCTATAGAATAATTCAATGAATGTAAAATTCATTCGTGCATTCGTGACTTTTTGCTTCAATAATCTTTAGACAGCACAATAAACTTTAATCAATCTAAAGCATGTTTCTGGAAAATTTTATAGTCACTTTGCTGCCCCCTCCCCGGGGGTAAAAATACCCGCGTAAAAAATTAAAACAAAGAATTCTGACTGAAGAATATTTAGTATAAGCTGAAGTTTATTTAGCCACAAATACACGAATATTTTTTATTCAATCCCTTCGTGAAATTATGACCGCTTACAAACAGTTCCAATGTCTATAAAATATTTCAATGGGAAATTCATTCGTGCATTCGTGGCATTTAATAAAATGTCCATTGGTTAGGATTTTCAATTGTTTTATATATTCCAAACCTCCGGTTCCCGGCAACAGGGTGGTCTCCATCAATAGGAGTTTCTACAGTTGATAAATATTCTTTTCCTTTCAAAAAAATTTATTCCATTGGCAAATCCATACCCTTTTCTATTATATCCTCCCTATCAAAGAAAAAATAATTATTTAACCCGGCAAGGGCTATCGCTGATACAATTAGTACCAGGTCACCCCTTAATACAGCAGGCTCCAATAACCTCCTATCACCCAAAAATGGCCCATACCCAATAATATATAAAACAAGCAAACTTGCAAACGACAATAAATATCGTTTCTTCGGAGTTAATTGCTTTACAAAAAGTTTAAGAATTGAGTATATCGTCAATAAGCATCCCGCTATGATAGCTGCATAAGGAAAATAAAATTCAAATGGGATATCAAATGCGTATGCTTCTGTTCGGGAAACAGCAACAAATCTTTTAAATATCTCATTAAAAAATAGTAATGATAAAATAACAGAAAAATAAAAGGTTATAAGGAAGCCGCCCCATTTTATTAACCTACTTTTAGAACTACATCTCATTTCTATATTTATTTTTTATTAACTAACAGCCCATTATCTGCCTTAGCTGTTGAAATGTAATTTCCTTTCTTAGAAATTTTTCTACGTCAGACCAACGAGGTCTTGCTATGTAAGAGCGTTGCGCGAATAGTGAAGCTTGCCCCATGTTTGCTGGAAAATTACAAAACTGTATAATCTGATCCTGAACTCCACTCCAAAGAGCATCTGCCTCATTAAACCCAAAATCCCACTGATTGATAATCGCATCCCAAAAATCCCACGTCCTATCCACCCCCATGGTAAAGAAAGTCCACTCGTTAGGATTTTCAATTGTGTTATATATTCCAAATCTACGATTTCCAGCTACTGGGTGTTCACCGTCAAATGGCGTTTCTAATGTACTTACTGTAAACCAATTTGATTCGTAACCACCAGGATAAACTCCATGATGGTAATCTGAAACAATTATTGAACCTGAATTATAAAGACTTGGGTAACCAGAAGTCCCGGGATGTATTTCAACTGAACACAAAGCACCCAAACAATCCTCGAATGGTGAATACCATTTGTCACAATCATCAAATACTGAAAAATCACATTGAAAATTAGTTTGACTATAAGGATTGATAAACGTGTTAATATGAGTTCTAAAATATTCAAGAAAATCTCTGGCCGTAAATTGATTTCCTGTTTCCGGATTATTAGGGAGAATGGGAATTTTTACAGGAAAGAAATCGCAATTAACCTTTGGACCATATGCATTTTCAATATTCTCTAAATTATAATTATCAACTATCCAATTGGGATGGCTTGTACGAATTGAGTTTAATCTTTCTACAACTGAAAGTGGAGCAGTATATGATCCAACAGCTTGCCACATTGACCCAAAAGTTTCAAGGGCTAAAATCTCATCACATGGAAGAAGCACATCCGAAGATATAGAAAGTAATTGTTCCAAAGCTGAAATACGAGATTGATAGAACCCATTTTGATCTGCTTTCTCCGGTTCTAATGGTGAATTAAGACAAATATCATTCCATGTTCCATCAGGCAACTGAACTATCGGATCCCAGCCAAGTCCGCAAGGACCTGTGTTTGCAGGAGGATTTGAACCACCTGACGCTCCACCACCGCCGCCTGGCTCGCCAGGATTTGTGGGATCATTACCCCAACCTCCGTCATCTTCTCCACCCCCTCCATTCTCATAAGGATCATCTTCAGAACACCATCCCGAAACCGTAATTTCATCAACCACAACCTGAACCCATTTAATACAGTGATCCTGACCCGGTGGGCAACTTTCAAGAAATCCTCCAGGAACCCAGTCTAATATTGCTATCGTATTTGTACATGATACTCTCCTGTCGAACGACATATAAAAAGTATCTGGCCTTGGAATATCAGAATCCCAGTAATCAAAAAGACGCTTGTCAGTAACTCTATAAACATTTCTACCCAGCAATTCTTTCTCGTAGTTTAGTAGTTCTGAAACAATATCATCGGCGCTTGGGGTTAACCTGCCTGGATATTTACTAAAGCCATTTAAAGCATAAGCGTAATCTTTAAACAGCTTATACATAACCTCTCCATTTAATCTCACTTTTAAAATTGAACTGATCTTTGTAGAATTTTCATCCATAATAGGAATGGAAACAATGGTGTCCTGAGTCTGATCCTCAGCCCTGGCTAATATAGGTTGACGAATTTTGCTTTTGTATGCTTTCCATTGAGGGAAACCATATTTACTGATGAAATCTTTAACAAATGGAGATGCATTTTCTTTTGCTTTTAAATCAAACATTATCCGATTCAAAATCCTGTTATCATCAGGCGAGGGGGGGGGAAGAACTTACTAATAACGTCTGTTTTTACTGCAACATCAATCTCCGTTTTTTTACAACTTAGCAGAAAGAATGTTGTAACAAAAACAATTGTACCTGTAAGGTTAAAGGAAAATTTCATAAGGAATAGTTGAGGTTTTGTATAATTTCAAGGAGTATCTATATGAAAAATTATGGTTAACTTAAATTAAATCTCATTTTTAGCATTAACTAATTTAATGTGTTTTACCAGAAAACAGGAACCTGTGGACAAGAATTTATTTTTTGTAAAAAATTTCCTGATTAGATTAGTTGGTTGGAATCAGGATTGGCAGAAATTTCAGAATTTACCATCCTCATCTTTTTATGAATGAGGGTTTAATAAAAGAGGCCTTGAAATAATGGAAAGGGATCATTTAGATTTTTATATAGACTTGTACTTTTCCCCGGGACTGTCGCTCCTTACCCCTATGACAAAATATTTCTTTTTAAAAATAGAATCAAAAATTCCTCTAAAATTTATTTCGATTTGCATTATAAAAATTTAGTTGGTGAATTTTGAATGTATGAAAGAGTAATTGCCACGAATACACGAATGGGATTGCAAGAGCCACGAATGCACGAATGAGAATGCAACAAGAATTTCAGCGATGGGTGTTGTCTGGAAACAATAAATTCAATTTATGGGAAATTGGATAAAAATATTGGCAATTTGCTGCCCCCTCCCCGGGGGTAAAAATACCCGCATAAAAAATTAAAGCAAAGAATTCTGGCTGAAGAATATATAGAAAAGCTGAAGTTTATTCAGCCACGAATGCACGAATATTTTTTATTCAACCCCTTCGTGGAATTGTGGCAGCTAAAAAACAGTTCCAATGTCTATAAAATAATTCAATGTAAAATGCATTCGTGCATTCGTGGCTTTTTGCTTTAATAATTTGTAGGTAACTCAATAAACTTTAATCAATCTAAAGCATGTTTAGGTAAAATTTTATAGTCACTTTGCGGCCCCCTCCCCGGGGGTAAAAATAAGGTTAAAAAGAATTTTCCCTGCATATCCAAATTGAAAAAAATTTAGTGTTATTGTATAAATTTTCAGTTGGTTTTTGGGGGTAATATTTCGGAAAGTTAAATGGAGGATTATTCTACTAACCTATTTTTAATAGGAAGCTATTTCAATTATGGGCAATAAAAAACCACCGGTTGATCCCGGTGGCCTTTTGTACTTATCTAACCTCATGAATCTCTATTAACTGCAACCCAGGCTGTTCCCACAGTTGAGGCATTTGTAGCAGGTACCGCTCCTGATGGTAATATGTCCGCACACATTACAAGCCGGTGCATCACCCTGCATGGATTTGTTGGCAGCGTTAATACCTTCCAACCCATGTCCTGTTAATGCAGTCGCTTTTTTTGCCGGTTCAGCATGTGTATTTCCAATCACCCTAAGTTCACTGATTTCCGGTTTGCGATCGCCAATGGTTGGGGAATCAACATCCCAGGATTCGTTTCCCATATTTTCAAGCACAGGCTTGTCTAAAACATGTACCAGGTCGGTGCGGCCAAGGTATTCATAAGCCAGGGATCGGAACATGAAATCGATAATAGAAGTAGTAGTTTTAATATTGGGGTGTTCTACCATACCGGCTGGCTCAAAACGGGTAAACACAAATTTTTCTACATATTCTTCCAATGGAACGCCATATTGCAACCCAATGGATACGGCAATGGCAAAGCAGTTGAGCATACTGCGCATAGTAGCTCCCTCTTTTGCCATATCAATAAATATTTCGCCCAGGGTGCCATCGCTATATTCCCCAGTGCGGAGGAACAGAGCCTGGCCATTGATCTTGGCTTTTTGTGTAAACCCACGGCGTTTGGCCGGCAACGACCTTCTCTCTACGATCATGGCCAGTTGACGTTTCAAAGAAGTATCGGCGCTGCTCTGAACCCGTTTGTTGATTTCTTCCAGCAATTCATCTACCGTAAGCTTGCCCATATCAATAATGGATAATTCGCCAATGGTTTCGGTGGCAGTTTCTGAAGAGGCCATATCGACAGCCTTTTTCTTCTTATCCGATTTATTACTTAATGGCTGGCTCAATTTTGATCCATCACGGTAAAGCGCACATGCTTTTAAACCCAGCTCCCAGCTCAAACGGTACGAATCCGCAATTTCTTCTACCGTGGCTTCATTGGGCAGGTTGATGGTTTTACTGATAGCTCCGCTGAGGAAAGGTTGTGCAGCAGCCATCATCCGGATGTGCCCGTGAGCATGGATGTATCGCTGGCCAATCTGTCCGCACTTGTTGGCACAATCAAATACCGGCAGGTGCTCTTCTTTCAGGTGAGGAGCGCCTTCTACCGTCATCGTTCCGCATACATAGGTATTGGCGGCTTCTATTTCATCATCGTTAAAGCCCAGGGCTTCCAACAGGCTCCATCCAAAATCATTATATTGATCGCTGCTGAATCCGAGGCGCTGGAGGCAGGCTTCACCCAGGGTGAACACATTGAATACAAACCCGATTTCGAAAGCACTGCCCATGGCAGCGTTTAGCTTTTCAATTTCGGTTGACAAAAACCCTTTTTCTAACAGCGTTTGTTCGTTAATGTAAGGCGCACCCTTTAACGTGGCATGCCCCTTGGCATAATTAACGATTTCGGCGATTTCCGGTTCTGAGTATTTGAGGTTACGCAAGGCCTGTGGTACGCTCTGGTTGATGATTTTAAAATAACCACCACCAGAAAGCTTTTTAAATTTCACCAGTGCAAAATCGGGTTCCACACCGGTGGTATCGCAATCCATCACCAGTCCAATAGTACCGGTAGGTGCAATAACGGTGGTCTGTGCATTCCGGTATCCGTATTTTTCTCCAAGCTGAACAGCATTATCCCATGCTTTTGTAGCTGATTTCAATAAATAATCCGGACAGTATTTTGCATTGATACCGTTGGGTTTTATTTCCAGTCCTTCAAAGGCATCCGCAGCATCGTAAGCGGCAGCACGGTGGTTGCGCATTACGCGCAGCATGTGCTTTTTATTTTGCTTGTACCTGGCAAATGGCCCCAGGAAGGCAGCCATTTCTGCTGATGTTTTATAAGAAATACCGGTCATAATAGCAGTAATGGCACCGGCAATTCCCCGGGCAGGTTCGCTATCATAAGCAATGCCGCTCACCATCAGCATACTGCCCAGGTTAGCATACCCAAGTCCGAGTGTGCGATAATCGTAACTGAGCTGAGCAACCTCTTTAGATGGGAATTGCGCCATCAACACAGAAATTTCCAATACCACAGTCCACAAACGGCAGGTGTATTCAAATCCGGAAACATCAAACTGATTTTCCTTTTCATCAAAAAAACGACGGAGGTTAACACTGGCCAGGTTGCAGGCGGTGTTATCTAAAAACATATACTCGCTGCAAGGGTTGGATGCCCGGATTGGGCCTCCTTCGGGACAGGTATGCCATTCGTTAATAGTGGTATCATACTGGGTTCCGGGGTCGGCACAACGCCAGGCAGCATAATTTATTTGGTTCCAGAGGTCGGCGGCTTTCACCTTCTTCATGGTATGGCCATCACTACGGGCTTTCAACTCCCATTCGCCTCCTTCATCCATTGTTTTAAAGAAACTATTGGGGATGCGAATCGAGTTGTTGCTGTTTTGCCCGCTGACAGTGCGGTATGCCTCTCCTTCATAATCGCTGGGATAACCAGCAGCAATTAAAGCGGCTACTTTCTTCTCTTCTTCAACCTTCCAGTTTACAAAGGATTCAATTTCGGGGTGGTCAATATCCAGGCAAACCATTTTTGCGGCTCGGCGGGTAGTGCCACCACTTTTTATAGCTCCTGCGGCACGGTCGCCAATTTTAAGGAAACTCATCAGTCCGCTGGATGAACCACCGCCACTCAGCTTTTCGCCTTCTCCGCGGATGCTGCTGTAATTAGTGCCTACTCCACTTCCGTATTTAAATATGCGGGCTTCCCGAACCCAGAGGTCCATAATTCCCCCTTCATTCACTAAATCATCTTCCACGCTCAGGATAAAGCAGGCATGGGGCTGGGGGCGTTCGTAAGCAGAGGTCGATTTCTTTAAGCGGCCATCTGCAGCATCTACATAATAATGCCCCTGTGGCTTCCCGGTTATGCCATATACTTCGTGCAACCCGGTATTGAACCATTGGGGGCTGTTCGGTGCACAGGATTGGTTGAGGATGGAAAAAACCAGCTCATCATAAAAAACCTGTGCGTCTTTTTCGGTTTCAAAATAATTATTCCTTTCGCCCCATACTCTCCAGCAATGGGCCAGGCGATGGGCCACCTGTTTAACGCTGGTTTCGCGCCCGGTGCTGCCATCTTCTTTGGGAACACCCGCCTTCCTGAAATATTTTTGAGCTAAGATATCAGTGGCAATCTGGCTCCATGCTTTGGGCACTTCCACATTATCCATCTGGAATACGACTTCCCCTGTGGGATTTTTGATGACCGAAGTCCGGTAATCGTATTCAAACATATCGAAGGGGCTTACTCCCTCTTTCGTAAAATGACGGCTAAACTGCAGCCGCTTAGTAGCTTGCTTCTTTGTTGGCATGGCAGGAATAAATTAAACCAGGTTAGTAAGAAAATAGATTTAGGGTCCCAAACGGGAGGAAAACGAAAGTATCCCCTGTACAGCAACTTTCATAACCCGATGTTTCCCCATATTGTGGACAAAATATATATTAAAATAGGCAGGTCAAATGGGGGCTGAATTTGCGGGGTTTTTCACCTTTTGTGGAAAGAAATTATTTTTTTTTGTTGAAAAGGATATGTAATCTAAACACATTTCCGCGTAACCGGATTGCAGGGTATGGGTTCGTGTGAAATGTTGAATAGTGAACTGTCCTTCCGTTTTAAATTAATGACAAATTTTCCCGGTGATGTTAGCCTATTGTTTATCGTGTAACCGGATACACTAACTAAGAAAATCCAAAAGGGATGTTCCATCGGGAACACCGTTTAATATTTTTTATTTAAACTAACGTTAATGAACAGTTGCTTATAGCAGGAAAACTGAATTAGCTTACTTTCTTAAACCAATCCCGGGCTTTTGATAATAAACAAACGGCGAATCTATTCTTACAGCCACTTTCTCTTATGTGCAATATTTACCACCTGCGAACGGTTATTTACGTGGAGTTTGGTGTATATATTGGCTGCATGCTTGCGTACCGTTAGTGGAGAGATGAATAGTTTTTCGCCTATGGCTTTATAATTTTTCCCGCTGGCCATCTCTTTTAAGATTTCCATTTCCCGGTCGCTGAGCCCTGCATTTTGATTGTTTATCACTTCATTTTCTTCCTGTTCTTTATACCGGTGCATGGGGATCTCGCGAAGGATATCCATAGCTTTACGGGCAATGGCCGGGCTCATCGGGATGCCGTTGTATTCATACACCGAGGTGAGTGCGTCGATGATATTCACCGCCTGGTCGTCTTTTAACAAGTATCCGCTTGCGCCCGCTTTTATAGCTTCAAAAATTTTATTACTGTCCTCAAAAATGGTGAGGATAATGTATTTAATTTCCGGATGGATGGAGGTGGCCAACAGAATGGTATCGATCCCGTTAATCCCCGGCATTTCGAGGTCCATTAACACGATGTCGGGTTTGGGAGTCTGTGTATTTATTTTATGAAGGAACTCCTCCCCACCAGCGGCTTCCAATACGATTTCAAATTCTTTGAACCCAATAAGTTTTTGGCGAATGGTTTCGCGGTTAATGGCTTTATCATCTACTATACCCACCTTTACATGCATGGCTTAAAGTTCGTTTTTCCTTTTTTTTACGGCAATACTCTCCTAAGAGCATTTTTTTTGTATAGTTAACCGGGTTCCGGATCCCGGGCTGCTTTGGATAGTGAATTCTGCCCCAGCCTGTTGTGCCCTCCATCGCATATTCTTTAATCCATACCCCGACTGTACGGTTTCCGTATCAAATCCGGCCCCATCATCTTCAATTTCAACTACCAGGGAGTCTCTGCATTGCATTCGGTAGGTCATATTTTTTGCCCGGCTGTGTTTAACTACATTTTGCACCGCTTCCTGTATGAGGTTGTTTAAGTGCAGGGCATCCCCAGAAGTCAAATTAGCATTAATTACTATTTCCTCTTCAACCTTGAATGAAATGCCTTCGAAGTTTTGCAAAAGTTTAAAGCAATAGTTTTTGATATTTTCATGTAAAGATTCAACGGTGACTTTTTGGGTATTTAAAATCCAAATTGTATTTCTAAGGCTGGTTAAAATCTGTTGTGCATTTTTCCGGATTCGGCCGGTCGTTTCCCCAATATTATTTTCACCCTCTAACCGGTCTGTATTGGCTAATAAAGCAGTGGTATAAGCGCCAATATTGTCGTGGAGATCTCTGCTGATTCGTAGTCTTTCCTCATCCAGCGCCTGTTGCATTTGCAGCCGGCGTTGATACTTCCGATGGTTAAACCATTTGGTAAGAAGCCAAACAAGGATGCCAGAGGCTGCCAGTAAACCGGCCATAAACCATCCCCGGAGGTAAAATGGGTTATTAATATTTATAGATAAGGTCTGGTAGCTAATAGTTGCCGGATTGGATTTTTCGAAAGCGGCTATCTCAATAATATAGGCCCCGGGCGATAAGGCAAGTTTCAATTCATTGGTATGGTAGAGTTTATGCCAACTGCTTTCCAACCCTGTAATTCTGTATTGATACTGGTAAGCGCCAGATGGTAAATTTCCAATGGCCGACAGCGTGAGTTGGATCCTGTTTCGACTAACCGGTAAATCCAGTTTTTTAATATTCCAATAGGCAGTATCATCATACAGGTTGGTTTCATTCACCCGGATATGAGTAACCCGGAGGGCCAGCTTATGAGAATTTTGATTCAGGTGACGGGGATAAAAACTGTTGAGCCCGTTGATGCCGGCAAAGTATAACTGGCCTTCCGGAGTGGAAAGGGCAGCACAAAAATTAAATTCATTATCCTGCAACCCGTCTTCCCTCGAGTAATTTTGAATTTCTCCCTGTGGGGAAATCCTGGATAACCCCAGGTTGTGACTGCACCATATATTCCCCTCCCCGTCACCTAAAAGTCCATAAATAACCTCATCTGGCAAACCCTCCCTCATGCCATAAAAACGAAGCAGTTTTGTCTGCTTATTAAAAACAAATACGCCTTTCGCTGTACCTAAAACTACTGCATCGTTCAATGGTAAAATGATATTAGCTCCTATTTCGCTTAACCCCGCTTTACCTAAACAGGAACGGATAAAATGTTCGCCAAAAAAGGGTGCCAGATCCTGCCCCTTGCAGGATAGTGGCCTTTCTGGTGGCAAGGGCAGTTTTGTGCCGGTAACAAAAGTGTCTATATGAAGGGTGTTATTTTGAAAGGAAAATTTCAAAGGCCCCAGGTTAGTTTCGTAATAAAAATTATTATTCCCCACCGGAATTAGTTCGGCATAATACCCGGAATTAAAATCCCACTTGCTGAGGTTAATAAAGGGTAGTTTTTTGAAAGTATTATTTTTGTAATTCAGCAGGAAGGGAGAATTGTAACCATACAACAACACGATGCATTGCCAATCGCCGGCTTGCACCATCGAGGTAACGATATCCGATTTCTTTAATTTGATTTCATTCAGGAAGGTCCCGGTGCTGTCATATATTTTTATACCGCTACCATAAGTACCACAAAGTACCCGGTTAGCCTTCTTATCAACCAAAAAGCATTTCACAAAATTATTGTCCTCGCCCGGTGTGGAAAAGAGCGTAAAGTTTTGAGGTTCCAGATTTACCCTGAATAATCCATTCAGGTTGGTCGAAACCCATAAGTTCTTTTGGGAATCCAGGTACATTTTTTTACAATACCCCTTTTTTATAAAGCCTTCTCCCTTTAAATTAACAAGGGCTTTGGTAAATGCCTTCCGGTTAAGGTCGAGCTGCCAAACCTGGTTATCCAGGATCACCCAAAACTTTCCTTCCCCATCCTGAATTGCATCCTGTGGGAGTTTGTAAACTTTTTCATGTAAACTGAAAGGATATGGAATCCGTACTTTTTCCTTTTTCTGCCGCAGATCGAAAACTGACACAGATTCCGGCCTAAAAATCAGCAGGGTATTTGTGTCGGCTTCAATTGGAAATACAAGGCTTTTCTGAAGTGGAACGATTACCGGCTGAATCGTAGAATCAACCGCAGAAAAATAATGCAGCGTTTGGTCTTGAAACTCGAAATTCCCTGCGGAACGGGGATTGGAATTTTCCAAAGGCAGCCCTTTCCGTTGAATTGGAAGTTTTGAAATTTGTTTTGTGAGGAGATTAATTTTAAAATAATCTTCTCCTGCATTTATCACCAAATCACCTTCAGGATTTGAAACATGGGTTATGGTTTGCCGGGCAAACGCACTGTTTGGGGGAGAGTGCCGGAAGGAATGGGTGGAAGGGTTATAAACCGAGATTCCGCCCTGGTAAAAAACCCAAACTTCCCCATTGGGAGAGCTGTATAATGATTGAAATATTTTTCCAGGCACCTCATGAATTCCCCGGCCGGTGTGGAGGATATGAAATGTTTGGCCATCGAAATACTGCAGATGATTATCGGAGATCATCCAGATAAATCCGTTTTTATCTGATGTAATATCTTTGATTACCGATCCCGACAACCCTTCGTTTGAATTGTAATTTGTTATCCTGCATCGTTGGGTCTCCTGGGCCTTTATTCCCAACCAAACCAATATAAAAAAAAGAAGTAACGCTGCCCTCATACTTTCTGCTGCTAACAAATATTTGGAAAAATAATACAATGGCGTCAAATGCATGCAATGCTTCATTAGCCATTTTGTATCCTTATTTTTGATACCGCTATGCGGGTTATTATTCAACGGGTAAGGGAAGCTTCGGTAACTATCTCCGGCATCGTCAAATCTTCCATTGGTATGGGGCTTTTGGTATTGCTGGGAATTGAGGATGCAGATACGGATGAGGATGTAGCCTGGCTTTGTGGCAAAATTGCCGGCCTCCGGATATTTGATGATGAGAATAAGATTCCCAATTTGTCGGTTACGGATATAGCGGGGGATGTGATGGTAGTTAGCCAGTTTACCCTCCATGCTTCCACCAAAAAAGGAAACCGCCCGGGATATATGAGGGCGTCCAAATCCGAAAAGGCCATTCCTCTTTACCATTCTTTTTTGAAAAAATTGCCCGAATTATTGGGCAAGCCGGTTGCCAGCGGAGAATTTGGAGCCGATATGCAGGTCTCCTTGATAAATGACGGACCCATAACCATTTTTATAGATACTAAAAACAAGGAATGATGGAACCAGGACAGCTAACTATCGCTGAAGCACAAACGAAAGTAGATGAATGGATCCGCCAGGTGGGAGTCCGGTATTTTAATGAATTAACCAACCTGGGCATTTTGATGGAAGAGGTAGGGGAGTTATCTAGATTATTGGTTCGGAAATACGGGGAACAATCGTTTAAAGAATCAGATAAAGGGAAAGAAATCGCAGATGAAATGGCAGATGTGCTTTGGGTGCTGATTTGCCTGGCCAACCAAACGGGTGTTAATCTTACCCAGGCATTAGAGAAAAATTTTGAAAAAAAAACAACCCGCGATGCGGCCCGCCACCACCGGAATCTGGTGGAAGGAAACAAGAATGAATAGTTGTTTCCGGGATGGAAGAAAATTGCCTGCTATCTTTGCGTATGGTTTCAGCATTTTTCACCTTTGAGAAAGGGAAGGTTATCCAGGCGCTCCGGTACCATTTCATCAGCCGGAAGGAAATTAAAATAATGATTGTTTTGGTGAACGTGTTTGCGCTTGTTTCGGCTGCATTGTATTTTTTTAAAAAAATTCAACCCCTCCCGTTTCTGCTGAGCTCGGTAATGTGGTTTATTTTGATGATTACTTTTTGGTACCTGTTGCCCTCCTCTGTATATAAGCGGTCGCAAACCTTTAAAGAAAGGTTTAGGGTGCGGCTGGATGAACAACGTTTTACGCTTGAGACAGAAAATGGATCCAAAAGCTGGGAATGGCCGCAGTTTTCGGGATGGATGGAAAGCCCTTTATATTTTCATCTGTATTTCAATAGCCGGACTTTCTTTATTTTTCCGAAAGAGGCGTTTGAAGGGGAGGAGGAACATGCTATCCGAAAACTGATCGCCTCCCACATCCCAAAAGGATAATTAAAGTACCTTTTCCATGATCCGGTGGGGAAGGCCAACTTCCACAAAAGGTTCACCGGTAATACGATAGCCGAATTTTTCATAAAAACCAATGGCTGTTTCGCGGGCATGCATCATAAGTACCCTGCAGCCTTTATCCCGGGCAATATTTTCAATAAAACCCATGAGAGAGGCCCCTATTCCCTTGCGCTGCAGGTTTGCCAAAACCGCCATTTGCCGTACCCGCATTTTTTGGGGCCCAATCCAGGACAGAATACAACAACCCAGCATGTCCTCTTCCTCAAATGCAGCAATCAGGATATCTTCCTTCTCCCTGTCCAATTCGCTATTGGAAAAGGACAAACCAAGAGGAGCCCGCAAAATTTGATACCGAAGGGCCACCATTTGGCCATATTCTTTGGTACCGTGGTCGATTTGCTTTAATCCCATGGCCGAATTTTAAGGTTTCAAAATCATATAACAAGATACATTAAATTCTCTTTGGCAAACCGGCGGGATGCCTGATTTTAATCCTGAAACTAAAATTGGCTCCAAACTCTGATTTCTAATTGAAAATTAACCCTTTCCGGCTCCCTCCAGTATTTCTTTGTAATTAATCCAAAAGATATATTTTTGCACCGATTAACTAAATTTTACAATCATGTCAGACATTGCAACAAGAGTAAAAAAAATCATTGTTGACAAATTAGGAGTGGATGAAGCGGAAGTTACCCCTGAGGCTTCTTTCACAAATGATTTAGGTGCCGATAGTTTGGACACCGTAGAATTAATAATGGAATTTGAAAAAGAATTTAATATTTCTATTCCTGACGAACAGGCCGAAACCATTACTACCGTAGGCCAGGCCGTTTCTTATTTGGAAGAAAACGCCAAATAATCCCTTTCAATCATCACAGGCAAATTATGGCTTTAAATCGAGTTGTCGTTACCGGATTGGGCGCACTCACACCCTTGGGAAAAACCCTCCCCGAGTTTTGGGACGGGTTGCAAAATGGGGTTAGTGGATGCGATTATATCCAGCAGTTCGACGTATCCAAATTTAAAACCCGGTTTGCCTGTGAGGTTAAAGATTTTGATCCAACCCAATACCTCGACAGAAAGGAGGCAAGAAAGGTTGATCGCTACTGTCAATTCGCCCTTATAGCCAGTGATGAGGCCGTAAAAGATGCCGGTATTACCAAAGAAAATGTGGATCCCGACAGGGTGGGCGTAATCTTTGCCAGCGGCATTGGGGGGTTAATTACTTTCCAGGAAGAGGTGATCAACTTTGCTTCGGGCGATGGTACTCCCCGTTTCAACCCCTTCTTCATCCCCAAAATGATCCTCGATATTGCGGCAGGGCAAATATCCATGCGAAATGGATTCAGAGGACCCAATTATGCGGTGGTAAGTGCTTGTGCATCTTCCACCAATGCCATCATCGATGCCTTTGATACCATTCGCCTCGGAAAGGCCGATATCATAGTAACCGGAGGTTCCGAAGCCGTGATTAGCGCTGCCGGAGTGGGAGGATTTAATGCCATGAAGGCTTTAAGTGAAAGAAACGACGACCCCAAAACAGCCAGCAGACCCTTCGATAAAGATCGGGACGGTTTTGTAATGGGTGAGGGTTCAGGAGTTTTGATTCTCGAAAAGCTGGAACATGCCCTGGCCCGGGGGGCTAAAATTTATTGCGAGATTGCCGGAGGCGGCGCCACGGCGGATGCTTATCATATTACCGCACCCCATCCGGAAGGACTAGGCGCTAAAAATGTGATGAATGATGCCCTTCGCGATGCCGGAATGAAACCGGAGGATATTCAGTACATCAATGTGCATGGTACTTCAACTCCCTTGGGTGATATTGCGGAAACCAAAGCCATCCTGAGCGTTTTTGGCGATCAGGCCTATCATCTCAATATCAGCTCAACCAAAAGCATGACCGGCCATTGCCTGGGGGCCGCCGGTGCATTGGAGGCTATTGCCTGCATCCTGGCCGTTACAAAAAATATAGTTCCGCCTACCATCAATCACTTTACAGATGATCCGGAACTGGATCCTAAACTTAACTTCACTTTCAATACCGCACAGGAAAGGGAAGTGAATGCTGCCTTAAGTAATACTTTCGGATTTGGCGGTCACAACGCCTCCGTAATCATCAAGAAGTATAAGCCCTGACCCCAAGACCCATTTCCTGCCCGATTAAATGGGTAAAAAAAATTAAATTCAGGCACAAAACTTCATCCCTTGGAGTTCATTATAGCATTTTTTGAATTTGATAAAAAGAAAAAGGAGTTTCGAAAGCAACTCCAGAATGTGCTGGGTTTTTCACCTTCCGATTTATCTTTATATAAGACCGCATTAAGCCACCGCTCGGTACGCGAAGGGGCTGATGAAAATAATGAACGCCTCGAATTTTTAGGCGATGCCGTACTAAGTTCTGTTATTGGGCACTACCTTTTTCGGAAGTATCCTTACAAAGGAGAAGGGTTTTTAACCGAAATGCGGAGCAAAATGGTGAACCGCCATAAACTGAATGAAATTGCCCTGAAAATGGGATTGAAGAAGATTACCTTTTATAACAAATTGGATAATGCGCTCAAAATTTCCCAGATTTTTGGAAATACCCTGGAGGCATTAATAGGCGCCGTTTACCTCGATAAAGGATATAAAAAGACCCAAAAATGGGTGGAAGATTATATCATATCCCCGCATCTTTTTACAGAAGACCTGGAAAGTATTGAAATCAATATCAAGAATAAACTGTATGGATGGGCTAATAAAAATGGAAAACAATTAGAGTTTGAAACCCTCGAAGAAAAATTTGAAAACGGACGCCGCCTGTTTACTATTGGTGCTACCGTGGATGGCGAACTGCTTTCTCAGGCAAAAGGGTACAATAAAAAAGATGCAAGCCAGATAGCCGCACAAATGGCCGTTGAAAAACTGGGTTTATAATAACTTCGGGTATTAATCAGCAATCATGAAATTCGGAATTCTTGGAAGCGGAAGCTGGGGTACTGCACTGGCAAAAATCCTTACAGATAACGGAAACCATATCCACTGGTGGAACCGGAGTGAAGCTGCCATTCGGCAGTTCAGGGAAAAACACCACAACCCGCAATACCTCTCTTCTGCTAAATTCAATATGTCGAAACTTTCCCTGAGTGCAGACCCCCAGGTGGTGGTTGATCATGCTGATGTGGTATTAATTGCAATTCCTTCTGCTTTTGTAAAAGAAGCCTTGAGTAAAATAAATACCGAAAGCTTTCGGGAAAAAAAATTTATTTCCGCTGTAAAGGGGATCCTGCCCGAACAAAATATCCTGCTGAACGATTACCTGCGGGAGAATTTTGAAATGGATATGCTGCAGTATTTTACTGTGCTCGGCCCCTGCCATGCCGAAGAGGTGGCCGCCGAAAAACTTTCTTACCTCACTTTTACGGGGTTGAATATGGAGGAAACAAAAAAGATCGCCTCTCATTTTCAGTGTTCCTTTATTAAAACCATTGTAAACCGGGATATATACGGGGTACAGTATGCCGCAGTTTTAAAAAATATTTATGCCGTTGGTGCCGGTATTGCCCATGGGTTAGATTATGGGGATAATTTCTTAAGTGTCCTTATTGCGAATAGCGCCGATGAAATGGCAGGTTTTCTCCGTAAAGCCGGAATCATCAATGCCGAAGTGGGATACCTGGGGGATACAGAATCTCAATTGCACGAAGCACACCACAACTATGCAGCCTCGGTTTACCTTGGCGATTTACTCGTTACCTGTTATTCGTTATTTAGCCGTAACCGCACATTTGGGAATATGATTGGAAAGGGCTATACAGTACAATCGGCCAAACTGGAGATGAATATGGTGGCCGAAGGGTACATGGCCAGTAGATGTATGCACCACATTAATCAAACGGTAAAAGCAGAAATGCCCGTTGCTAAAACAGTGTATGAAATTTTGTGGAATGGAAAACCGGCAACCCGGGCTTTTGAAGAACTGGAACCCCTGTTGGTTTAGGACACAATGGGGCCCTTTTTTAAATCAGGTCAAACTTATTTTTTATTCCCGGCAAATTGAGAACTTATAAGTTTATATTGTTCTTTCAAAATAAATTGGGTTTAAACTGTAAAAAGGTCTGCGGCAATCCCATCTGCCATCAGCATGCCTTCTTGTGTTAGTATCCGATTTTGATTTTTTATTTCCAATAACCCCCTTTTTATATATCCCAAACAGGCTTTTTCGATCCTGCTCTTGCTTTGGATTCCCCAGGAATTTTCAATATAATCCAGGTCTAACCCTTCCAGGGTTCGAAGCCGTGTCATGATATATTCATTCAGAAGTTGGGTTTCAGTTAACTCTTCCCGCTCGGCAGGGAGTATTCCCATTTCTATTTGCTGCGTGTATATAGCATTGTTGGCAATATTCCAACTCCGGATATGATGGCCGTTAAAACTATGGGCAGAGGGGCCAAACCCATAGTAAGGCAACCCACCCCAGTAACTGCTGTTATGGCGGCTACGCATTCCCGGTAGGGCGTAATTGCTCACTTCGTAATGTTCATATCCGCGTTCCTGCATCCAGTTCATTACCAGAAGAAATTGCCGGGCCTGCTTTTGTTCATCCGGGAACTGGTCTTTCCCCGATGCAACCAGATGATGAAGTTTGGTTTTCGGTTCTACAGTTAAGCCGTAACAAGAAATATGGGGTACAGAAAAACAGTCCACCATTTCAAGATTCTGCCCTAATTGTTCATCACTTTGCAAATTGGAACCGTAAATGAGATCGATCGAAAAATTCTTTATTCCGGAAGCCGTAACCAATTCCAATGCAGATATGGATTGTTTGGCCACATGGGCGCGGTTCATCCAGCGCAACTCTTCATCATTAAAAGATTGAATCCCGATGCTGAGGCGGTTAATGCCCAGTGCCTCCCAGTCGGCCAGCGTTTCGCGGCTGATGTCATCCGGATTTGCCTCAAAGGTTATTTCAGCTTCTTTATCAACCGGAAACTTTTTCCGGATTACGTGTAATATTTCATCCAGCTTTTCAGGTTTGATTAGGCTGGGCGTGCCACCCCCAAAATATATACTGCCGATAGATTCTGTTTCCTCAAAACGGGGGGTAAGCTCTATTTCCCTGCCAATGGCATTTAGCAGCCGGTCCTGGTCTTTTTGCCTTGTCGAATAATGAAAATTACAATAGGTGCAAGCCTGCCTGCAAAAAGGAATATGAATATATATGCCAGCCAATCTGCTCCTTTATTAATTTTGAATGTTACCCCGCTTTGCCGAGTATGAAATTATATTACCTGATGTTCCTGGTTGCTATGGTTTGTAATTATGCAACGCCCCTTTGTGCCCAGGAAACAAATGCCATAAAAAAATCATGGAAACTCGAATACCGGCTGAGTGGCAAAGATAGCCTGTTTAGTCCGGCAGGATTGCAGCTTCAAAACGAATTTGAAACAGAAAAGGAAGTTTTTGAATACCTGCGAAAAGTTCCTGATATACTGATTAATTATGGCTACCTCGGTGCGTCCGTTGATTCGCTAAAGACGGATTCGGCCAGGAAAACCGTGTACATTTTTCCAGGTAAACGGTATGAGTGGATAGCGGTATCAACCGACAGCCTGGAACAACCTGCCCTGGATGGCATCCGCTTTTTCTCCAGAGATTTTAAAGGAAAACCGGTTAGCCCGGCCCAATGGAACCGGTTGCAGGAACGGCTTTTGGGATATTATGCCAATAACGGGTATCCTTTTGCAAAGGCGTACCCAGACAGCATTCGCATAATCGGCGACAAATTGCAGATGCACCTGATGCTGCAAAAAGGTATTTATTACCCAATCGACAGTATCCGGATTTTAGGTAAAGCAAAACTAAATACGCATTTCCTCCAACGGTATTTAGGAATACCAAACGGATCACCGTACAACCAGGATCGGTTGGATGATGTGGACCGGAAGCTCAAAGAATTGACCTATGTGCGTACGATTCAGCCTGCGAATTTAACCATGTTGGGAACCGGTGCTGTACTTAACCTGTATCTCGATCCCAAAAAAAGCAGTCAGGTAAATTTTTTGCTTGGGTTCCTCCCCGCATCCGGAAATGAAAAGAAATTTCAGGTTACAGGGGATGTTAATCTCGATTTAAAAAATATGCTTGGCTCCGGCGAAACCATTCTTATTAAATGGCAACAACTCCAGGTAAAATCCCCCCGCCTGAATCTCGGTTACAATCATCCTTTCATTTTCAACAGTGCCTTTGGCTTCGATTTTTTATTTGACTTATTTAAGAAAGATTCCAGTTACCTGCAGTTAAATGCACAGCTTGGAGCCGATTACCTGATTGGGCAAAATCAATCGGCAAGAATTTTTGTGCAATGGCAAAGTTCATCGTTGCTGGAAGGAGGGATTGATACAAACCAAATAAAACTATCAAAAACCCTCCCTCCCAATATTGATGTGAAATCAACCAATATAGGCCTGCGTTATGTACTTCAAAATACCAACTACCTGTATAATCCCCGCCAGGGAACTGAAGTGAATATCAGCGCAACCGTAGGTACCAAGAACATCAGCCGGAATAATGATATTGTAAATTTAAAAGAACCCGGATTTGATTATGGCACACTGTACGATTCATTAAAACTTAGAGTTTATCAGTTGAGGGCCAGGGTATGGGGCTCGCAATATTTTCCTTTAGGAAAATATTCCACTATCCGGGCAGGCTTCCAAGGTGGATTTTATTCCAGCCCCTCTGTATTTAGAAACGACCTTTTCCAGGTAGGTGGTTCCCAAACGCTTCGCGGTTTTGACGAAGAGAGTATATATGCTTCTCAATTTGCAGTAGTTACCGCCGAGTACCGAAATTTACTTTCGCTCAACTCATACCTATTCTTTTTTTCTGACCTGGGTATTACCCAAACCAAATACCGGCAAGTTAATGCCAGTAACCGGTTCCTGGGTCTGGGCCTGGGCCTTGTTTATGAAACTAAACTGGGGTTATTAAATATAACCTATGCCATGGGTATGCGAAATGATGTTCCCTTTAATATCCGGGGTGCTTCCAAACTTCATTTCGGATATGTAAACTATTTTTGATTTCAGAAACCCTTTCAGGCTGTGAAATTATTTTTGCTTTTTCCTGTTTTTTTTATTTTTATTTTCTTCCCGCCCGGGATATCTGCTCAGGTGCCCGATAGCCTGGCCGGGAAAGATAGTATTTCCCTTTTGCAGGATTCTTTGGTTGCCCAATCTGATTCAACGATGGTTTCTGCAGATAGTTTGCAGGTAATGGATTCGGTTTCGATGCATCCGCTGGGAAATACAGATAAATCGGAGACGCCTGTTCTGAATGAATTGTTATTGAAGAACCAATTTCTAAATGCAGGCAACAGCCCGGTATATTTTGTACAGCCGGTGCGCCCTTCCGCTAAACCCAATTTTCTTTTTTATTACCTGTTTTTAATGTTGTTGATTTTTGCCATTTTGAAAAGCGTATACGCAAAGTATTTTCAAACATTGTGGCGGGTATTCTTTAACACGTCCATGCGGCAATCGCAGCTTTCGGAGCAACTAAAACAGGCCGGACAGCCGTCTATGTTTTTCAACCTGCTGTTTATTTTATCGGGATCCTGGTACGTGTTCCTGCTGATGCGATTTTTTAACGGCCCCGAAAACTCGTTATATACACTCGAATTTTTTGGAGTAATATGCCTGGGAATTTTGGGGGTTTACCTGGGGAAATTTATAATCCTGAAATTTTTTGGATGGGTTACCGGATATTCGGGCGAAACGGATAATTATATTTTTATCGTTTTTCTGATCAACAAAATTTTTGCCATTTGCCTTCTCCCGGTTTTGGTTGTAATTGCTTTTGCTTCCCCCGCATTAAGCCGGATTGCCATCAGCGTTTCCTTTGTATTGATTGGGTTAATGATATTAATGCGGTTTATAAGGTCTTACAGCACATTTCAGGGGAAATTTAAAATTAGTAGCTTTCACTTTATGCTGTATATAGCCGGGATGGAAATAATCCCGTTGTTACTGCTTTATAAGGTCGCCATCCTGTATCTCAATAAAAAAATATAATTTTGCAGCACCTTAGGGCGAAACACCCCATATGAGCAAAAACGATCCGATTAAACCAGAATCTACTCTGAAAGCTGTAAAAAAAGTGTTGATTTCCCAGCCTAAACCGGAAGGCAGCAAGTCACCCTATAACGAGCTCGCTTCCCGGTACGGTATCGAAATTGATTTTCACCCTTTCTTGAATATTGAAGGGATCCCTGCGCGTGATTTCCGTAAGCAGAAGATTGATATTGGTAATTTCACCGCTGTAATTTTTACCAGCCGGAATGCGATTGACCATTTCTTTCGAATCTGTGAAGAATTGAAAATTTCAATTTCTCAGGAAACCAAGTATTTCTGCATCACCGAAGCAGTTGCTCTTTATCTTCAAAAGTTCATCCTCTACCGGAAGCGAAAAGTATTTTATGGTGCCGACGGGCTCAATAAAAGCCTGTTTGATGTGATTAATAAACATAAGGATAATGAAAAGTTCTTATATCCATGCTCGGAGTCCTTCGATAGTGATATCACCAATTGGTTAAAGGATAACCACTGCGAGTATGCTACCCCGGTATTATATAAGATCGTAAGCAACGACCTGAGAGAGGTCATTCGAAATAATTACGATATCATTTGTTTTTTCACTCCGGGCGGCGTGCGCAGCCTGTTCGATAATTTTCCAGATTTTAAGCAAAACGGAACCCGAATCGGGGCATTTGGAGCCAATACCTTTAAGGCGGTTGAAGAGGCCGGGCTCACCCTCGATATTAAAGCGCCGATGCCCCATACTCCCAGTATGGTGGCCGCATTGGATAATTACCTGCATGGCGTAAAAAAGAAGTAACCCCCGGATCTTTCGTAATTTCAGGGTATGCCTGCATCGGAGTTTTCCAACCAGCTTATTGGCGAAACCAGCCCTTATTTACTTCAACATGCTCACAACCCGGTAAATTGGTATCCCTGGGGAGAGAAAGCGCTTACACTTGCCCGTGAGCGAGACCTGCCTATTTTGGTCAGTATCGGATATTCTGCATGCCATTGGTGCCATGTAATGGAAAGAGAAAGTTTTGAAGACAGGGGAACAGCAGAAATAATGAACCGCCTGTTTATTAACATCAAAATAGACCGGGAAGAACGGCCCGACCTGGACCATATTTATATGGAAGCCGTGCAGGTAATTTCTGGGAGCGGAGGCTGGCCATTGAACGTATTCCTTACTCCCGATGCTAAACCATTTTATGGAGGAACCTATTTCCCTCCCCAGCCTGCATACAACCGCCCTTCCTGGAAGGAGGTGCTTTTATCGTTAGGGCGGGCCTGGAAGGAAAGAAAGGCAGAAATTTTACAACAGGCTGATGAACTAACGGAGCATATTACCCGAAGCCATAGGCTGTTTACCCAACAAATACCGTTGGTACCTGGCGCTGTATCCGAAAATCATGCCGGTAAAACCATAGCGCAGACACTTTTAGATTCAGCAGATACCCGGGAAGGCGGATTTGGCCAGCCTCCCAAGTTTCCACAGTTTGCCCTGGTCCGATTTTTATTAGCCTTTGGTCATTATAAAAAACAAGAAGACGCTTTGCATCACGCACACTGGAGCCTGTTAAAAATCATTAGAGGAGGGATTTTTGATCAGGTTGGTGGCGGGATGGCCAGGTACAGCGTAGATGCCCAATGGCTGGTACCTCATTTCGAAAAGATGCTTTATGATAATGCCCTGTTGCTTCAAATTTTGGCAGAAGCCTACCAGGAAAACCAGGATGAAGAATACAAAAGAACAGCCTATAAGACCATTGAATGGCTGGAAAGAGAAATGAAAGGGAAAAATGGAGGGTTTATTTCATCCCTTGATGCCGACAGCGAGGGAGAAGAAGGAAGGGTTTACCTGTGGAATAAGGAAGAGATAGATGACGTGCTGGGTAAGGATGCAGCATTGATTGAAAAATTTTATGGGGTAAGCGCCGAAGGAAATTTCGATGGAAAAAATATTTTGTTCAGGAAGTACAAGGCAGAAGAATTTGCCCTTGAAAATGGCCTTTCACCTGAATCCTATTTTGATACATTAAATAAGGCAAACCACGCCCTGCTTCTTCGCCGGAATGAGCGGATTGCTCCTTCAACCGATGATAAAATTATCCTTTGCTGGAATGCCATGTTGGTTTCCGCATTTATTAAATGTGGGTTTGCTTTTAAGGATGAAACCCTCATCCAGCGGGGAAAAGAATTATTTGAATTCTTGAAAATTCGCTTTTCATTACCCGGCAACCTGGTAGCCCATGGGTTTAAAATGGAGAATTTTCCTATTCCAGGCTTTATAGACGATTATGCTTTTATGGCCGAAGCAGGCCTGCTGTTATATGAAGCAACAGGCGAACCTTCTCTTCTTGAATATATTAACTCATTAATTGTTAATGTTTTAGATTTATTTAAGGATAAAGAAACCGGCTTATTTTTCTTTACATCGGCATCACAAAGGGATCTCATTACCCGGAAAATTGAAATTTTTGACGGCCCCTGTCCGTCCGGAAATAGTATCCTTTCTGGGCTCCTTTTGCGTCTTGGGGCCATAAACGGCAATAAGGATTGGGAGCAAATTGGCAGGAGAAACCTGCGCCAGATGCAGACTTTAGCTGAAAAGCACCCCCATTCCCTGGGCAACTGGTGCGTAGAAATCCTGGCGCTGGAACTGGGGATCCCCGAAATAATTATTACAGGCAGGGGGGCGAGGGCAAACAGCAGGGAAATTTTAACAACATTTCTCCCGTTCCGGGTGCACCAATGGGCTGAAGAAAGTCCGGATATAACGCTGTTCCAGGGCAGGGGAGAGGGCGAAAATGCTGCATTTTATATTTACCACAACCAATTTTGCTATTTGCCCTTAAAGAATGCTTCGGAAGCGGATTTGCTGCTAAAAAAGCTGGTATGTTAACATTTGG
>Ga0116193_1000838_pt1 | contig 27274 bp, 22 predicted proteins | sample AD_UKC115_MetaG_FD_89892 | JGI IMG/M metagenome (GOLD analysis project Ga0116193, IMG submission 89892) | Active sludge microbial communities of municipal wastewater-treating anaerobic digesters from Hong Kong - AD_UKC115_MetaG | ecosystem: Engineered > Bioreactor > Anaerobic > Digestate... | reverse complement strand
CCTCAAGACCGTTGGTAAACGGTCTTTTTCTGGTTCACCGACGGGCTTTTGAGCGTAAAAAGGCAGTTTTTGAGCGTTTGGCGTAAACAACCCATTTATGGCAAGCAAGAACTAGCTACTAAACCGTAAAAAATGGATGATTTTATTAGCCCGTTAGCTTTCTGAATATATTATGAAAGAGGTTTAATTTGTTTTTCAAGAACATTTGCTATCATTGCGAAAGCATTATCTGTTATTACATAACGGCCTGCGGAAGCGCAATTATAAGGATTAACAACATCTTTCTGTTTATAAATGATTTTTTGTTGCTACAGGTAGGCAAAACTGCGTTTTACAAGTTTCTTTAAGCTTCTGGGGCTAGGTATGGTAGTGTTGAAAATAGTAGAATAATATCATTAACAATGTATTCTTTATATTAATTTTACAGCATTTTTGCTTACCTTACAGGTACACCGCTAAAACTTATTTAATGCCGAACGATAAACGTATAAATGTACTTTTTGTTGATGATGAAGAAGGAAATTTGGTTTCTTTTAAAGCCCAATTTCGAAGGGAGTACAATGTTTTCGTATCGTCAAACGTTGCTCAAGCCTGGCCTATTTTAGAACAAAATGATATTCAGGTTGTTCTATCTGATCAGCGAATGCCCGAAATAACAGGTATCGAATTTTTTGAAGCTATGGTAACGAGATACCCAGAGGCTATGCGCATTCTAATTACGGGATATACTGATTTGGCAGCTGTAATTGATGCCATAAACCGAGGGCAGGTATATAGATACCTAACTAAACCTTGGAATGAGGATGCAATCAGGGATAGTATTGAAAAATCTTATGAGGTTTATCGGTTGCGTAAGGAAAATAAAGAGCTAACTGAAAAACTTCTTGAGATGAATCAAAAGCTAGAATTTTTAGCAAGACAAAGCTTACTCTCCTGATGCTTCGTTTATGGAATCTTGGGGTTTTACTTTTCCATACGATTCTACCTTTACTTTAGCTACACCAGATTTTATCATTCCTAGTTTTTCTGCTGCGGCTCGGGTAAGGTCAACTACTCGTTTCATTTTTGGATGAAGTCTATCATTTACTTTAACCCAAACAGATTTTTTATTGCGCAAGTTGGTTACTTTTAACCAGGTTCCAAAGGTAAATACATTGCTTGCTGCTGTAAATTTATTTTGTCTGAAAATTTCTCCAGTGGCTGTTTTTCGACCATCAAATTTATCAGAGTACCAGCTGGCTATGCCTACAATTGTTTTTTGTGGTTGCACTTCTTCTGTTTGCTGGGCATTTAATTTAACATAAACCGAAAGCAAAAAAATGAGAATCCAAAATAGGTATTTTTTATGCATGTTTAATTGCTCATTTAAGTTATATACGGGCTTCCTCAAAAGTAGCGTGTTGATATAAGTCAACTTTTTTCCAACTTTAGAGACGCCCATAAAAGAGATATAATAAACGTACGCTTAAATTTTAGTTTAAACTTCTAAAATCAACAGGAACTAAACGGCTAACACCTGGTTCTTGCATGGTTACGCCATAAATAACATCCACTGTAGACATGGTCATTTTATTATGGGTTACAATAATAAATTGTGAGTTGGCGCTAAACTGACGAATCATTTGTGTGAATTTGCCAACGTTGGCATCATCCAACGGTGCATCTACTTCATCTAAAATACAGAATGGAGCTGGTTTTATAAGGTAAATAGCAAACAGTAATGCTGTGGCTGTTAATGTTTTTTCTCCTCCGCTTAATTGTGTAATAGATGATGGACGTTTGCCTTTGGGTTTGGCTACAATATCAATGCCAGTATCCGCAAGGTTTTCAGGATGTTCTAAAATAATATCGGCTGTATCTTCTTCAGTAAATAAAGCTTTAAATACTTTTTGAAAATTTTCTCTAACTTGATTGAATGTATCTAAAAATTTTTGATTGGCCGTAGTTTCTACTTCTTGTATAGTTTTTAGTAAAGATTCTTTAGCCGTTACCAAATCATTTTTTTGTTCTACGATAAAATCGTAGCGTTTTTTCATTTCTTCATACGCTTCTATGGCCGTTGGGTTTATTTCACCCATATTTTCTAAGCGTTTTTTCATACGATCTGCGGCGGCTTGCAATTCTTCTAAGGAAGTATCCTCTTTTCGAGTTTCTTCTAAAATATCATCTATATTAATTTTGAACTCTACACTTAACCTTTCTTTTACAGATGCTAATTGAAGTTTTAATGCGTTGGTTTTATCTTTAAGATCACTTAATGTTTGCTCTAATTGTTCTTTAGATTTTACTTGTTGACGTAATATCGTTTCCTTATCATGTAAAAGATTTTTTGCTGTATGATAGGTTTGATCGGCTTCATTGAGTATGCGTTCTTCTTCTTCTTTACGACGCATTAAGGTTAACAAGATCGTTTCTGTCTCTTGCAATAATTGTTCGGAAGCTATAATATTTTCAACAGTTTGGTTTAGCTGAACTGTATTCGTTTCTATTTGTGTAGTTAAATCTGTAAGTTGTTTTCGTTTAAAATCTAGCTCTTGCTGTAATGCAGCTATATGGCTTTGTTGGCGGGTAGTTTGTAAATTATATTCGTTGTATTGTGTACTAGCTGTATTATATAGTTGTTCTGCATTTTTATAATCTGTTTCCGCAGATTGCATAACAGTTTCAGCCTGAATTAGCTGATTTTTTAATTGCTGTAAATCTTGCCGAACATGTTTTATAGCCTCTTGCGTAATTTGTAGCTGTTGTTGTAATTCTGTTTCTTTATTTTTACCATTGGCTTGTTGAGTATGTGTATTTTCAATTTTGTTTTGTACAGCAAAAGATTGATTTATTAGCTGATTAATTTCATGTTGTGTTGTTCTAATAACTTCTTCTTTTAGTTGCTGATTGTAGTTAATTACTTGATTATGATGTTGATCAATTTTTGTTTTGATGTCCTTTACTATACTTGCCTGTTCTTGTATTTGGGCTTGTAATTTTTCTATATTTTTTGCTCGTCCAATTTTTTTACCTTCAAATAAGCCCACACTACCGCCACTTAAGGCATATTTACCTTTTACATATTTCCCTGTTTTTTCTAAAATAATACTATCATTATCTGCAGTATTTAATGCTTCTTCATTTTCGGCAATAAATACATTGCCTAATAAATAATAAGCTAAAGCTTTGTATGTATCTTCTACTTCAATTATAGAAAGCGCCTGTAAAGTGTTTGCTGGTATTGCTTTTTCAGCAGTTGTATTATTTTTAAATTGATCTAATAAAAAGAAATTTGCTTTTCCTTTTTTATGCTCATCGAGCAAATGTACTGCCTGTAAGCCTTCGGAAAGATTATTAACTATATAATAGTTTAGATAAGGCTCTAGCACATTTTCTACAGCTGCACGGTATTCTTCTTTTACATAAATAACATCTGATAAAATGGGAGCTTCGTGATTCCAGTTTGTATTTTTATGTAAAAACTTTATACTTTCCGGATAGCCGTCCATGCTATCAATCAAGCTTTTTAATAAATCATGCTCATTGCGTTTAGCATCTAGCCTTCTATTTTCTTCCGCTAATTGATGACGTAAATTTTCAAGTATAGCTTGTGTTTCTAAAATTTGGGTTTTAGTTTGCTCATGCTGTTGTTGCAGGTTTTCTAATACATGCTTTTTTTCTGCTAAAGCTTGTTCTTTTATACGATGTTCTTCTTGTAATTGTTTAAGTTGATTTTCTCTCGCTTCTCTTTCCTCTTGCAATTGATGAATAGCTCTTTGTAAATTTTGTATAGAAGTATCTGCAACGGCTACTTTTTTTTCTGCTTCGAATTGGTTGCGTTGTAATTGTTGATTTTCATTTCTTGCAGCATCTACAGCAAAACGCTTTTCATCAAATATTTTTCTATTGGTTTCTACGCTTTCTTTTACGGCTATTAATTGTTGTTGTAAGCCCTCTAGCTTTACCTCTTCTGCTTGTAACTGTTGTTGGGTAAAGCTTATAGACTCTTGCAGGCCTTTTAATTGACTTTCGGATTGTAGTAGAAAATCTTGTACGCCTGTTTCTTTTTCTCTTAAGTAATGTAATTTTTGAGTGGCTAAGTTTTTATCATTTTCTTTGATCCGCAATTGTTGCAACAAGTCATTAAAGGATTGTTGCATGTTTTGCAAATTCTTTTCTTGCTCAACAAACACTAATTTTTCTTGTTCTATAGCTGCTTCTGCTGTGGCAATAGTGGCTTCAAGTTTAAATTTTTTATCGGTTTCTATTTCTTGCTGTTCGCTTAAATTTTTATAGGTTAGATTAAATCCTTCTAGCGAAGCTTTAGCTAATTCTATACTTAAAGCTTTATATTCTTTTTTTATCTCGTAATATTTTTCTGCTTTTTTGGCTTGGCTTTCTAAGGTTTTAAGTTGATTGTTTATTTCAAACAATAAATCTTCTATACGATTCAAATCTGTTTCGGTAGCATCTAACTTAGATTTAGCTTCTTTTTTACGGGTTTTATAAATGGAAATGCCTGCAGCTTGCTCTAACATTCTGCGGCGACTATTATCTTTATCCTTAATAATATCATCTACCATACCCAATTCTATAATAGCATAAGAATCAGTCGACACGCCAGTATCCATAAATAAATTATGAATATCTTTTAATCGACAGCTCACATCATTCAATCGGTATTCGCTTTCGCCACTTTTATAAAATTTACGAGTAATGGTAACGGTGCTAAATTCTGTAGGTAAAAGATTTTTAGTATTTTCAAAGGTGAGCGAAACCTCTGCTAATCCGCTAGCACTGCGAGTTTTAGATCCATTGAATACTAAACTCTCTAAATTCTCTGAACGCAAATTGCTTATTTTATGTTCTCCTATTACCCAGCGAATAGAGTCTACAATATTGCTTTTACCACAACCATTAGGTCCAATTACACCGGTAACGCCTTCATCAAAATGAAGCGTTGTTTTGTCTGCAAAGCTTTTAAAGCCTTTTATTTCTAATGTTTTTAAACGCACAATTCATTTTTTTAGCGATTGCAAATATAGTTTAAGTAAACTGCACTTTAATTTCATTATTTTAACATTCTATAACTTGCGTGTTACTATAAGCCAAATCAAAAATTAGCTTAGTACTATTTTAACATGAAAAATATAAAAATAATAGAAATTCCTTCTGAAATTGGCGCTGGTACCAGAGGAGCCAGCTTGGGCATTGAAGCTATTAAAATAGCTGCTCTCGATTTTATGAGCAATTTTTTTGTACACTTCCCATCCGAACGTATTGAAACAGAGAATAAATTACTATACGAACCCATTCAATCGCCTTATGCTAAGCGCATTCCAGGTTTGCTAACAATGTACGAAAGAGTGAGTAAAGCAGTGTATGGCAGTTTAAAAAATAATTTTTTTCCGATTATACTAAGTGGTGATCATGGTACATCTGGAGCCACCATAGCTGGTATAAAAATGGCTAAACCTAAAAGTAAAATTGGTGTTATATGGATTGATGCCCATGCCGATTTGCACACACCTTATACCACACCTTCGGGTAATATGCATGGAATGCCTTTGGCCACCGCTATTAATGAGGACAATCTAAAAAGTAAAGTACATAAGCTAGATGCTGCTACTACTAAAATGTGGGATCAACTAAAAGATGTGGGTAAAATAAAACCTAAAGTATTACCAGAGGATATCGTATTTATTTCGCTTAGAGATTATGAAAAAGAAGAAAAAGCACTGATAGATAAATATAAGATGAAAGTTATTCCTACAGGAGAAGTTCGTCGAAAAGGAGCTGAAAATATTGTACGCAGCGTGCTTCGTTACTTAGATGATTGTACAGATATTTATGTAAGTTTTGATGTAGACAGTTTAGACGCTTCTATTTCTAAAGGTACTGGAACGCCAGTGGGTAACGGTTTAAGAGAGCGTGAAGCAGAAGATTTGGTAAGTAAGTTTATGATGAGTCGTAAAATATGTTGTTTTGAAATTACAGAGGTTAATCCTACATTAGACAAAGAAAATCTCATGGCCGAAATAGCCTTTAACATACTACAACGTAGCGCCAATATTTTAATGATGAGCTAGAATAAAACGAATATTTCTTTATATGAACCTTTATCCTTTTGCATTACAAAGCAAATTACCTCATATTGGCACTACTATTTTTACAGTGATGTCATCATTGGCTAATGAATATAAAGCCATTAATTTATCACAAGGATTTCCTGATTTTGAAGTAGATGAACAACTGGTTGCACTTATTCATCAATATTTTCGAAAAGGGTTTAATCAATATGCTCCAATGGCTGGGATATTGTGTTTAAGAGAAGCTATTGCTGAAAAATGCCAGTATGTATATGGTGCATCTATTAACCCCGAAACAGAAATTACCATTACATCTGGAGCTACCGAAGCTATCTTTTCCACCATTACGGCTATTATTCATCCTACAGATGAAGTGATCATTTTTGAACCAGCCTACGATTGTTATGCTCCTGCTATTCAGTTGTGTGGTGGCATTCCGGTGTATATTCAATTAAAAGCTCCAAACTTTGCTGTAGATTGGGAAACAGTAAAAAAATATATCACGGAGAAAACACGGATGATCATCATTAATACGCCACATAACCCTACCGGTAGTATTCTTACGGCTGATGATATGATCCAATTACAAAAGCTAATTGCATCAACCAATATTATTTTATTGAGCGATGAGGTGTATGAACACATCATTTTCGATCATGCCACACATGAAAGCGTATTAAAATATCCTAAACTAGCGGAACGTAGTTTCGTTGTATTTTCATTTGGAAAAATATTTCATGCTACAGGTTGGAAAATAGGCTATGCCATTGCGCCTGAAAATTTGATGAAAGAATTTAGAAAAGTCCATCAATTCAATGTATTTAGTACCAACACGCCCACACAATATGCCCTAGCCGATTACTTGAAAGACAGAACAAATTATTTAGGCTTGTCTAATTTTTATGAAACAAAACGAAATTATTTTTTAGATATTCTTAAAAACGTACCATTTAAATATACTCCTACTAAAGGCAGTTATTTTCAGTGTGTAGATTACAGTAAAATAAGTAATAAAACAGATAAAGCATTTACTATTCAATTAACGAAAGAAACAGGCATTGCAGCCATTCCTGTTTCAGCTTTTTACCACAATACAACAGATTGTACATTAGTACGATTTTGCTTTGCTAAAAATCAACAAACTTTAGAACAGACTGCAGAAAGACTCATGCAATTGGCATAACAAACATGCCCAAAACGTAGGGCTACAATTCTTTGTCTTGGAACAGTACACATTTTTTTTGCTACAATTCTTAAATATATTAACTTTGCAGCTCTAAAATATTTTTATTCACATGTTGATTATTGATTCAAAAGATTGCGAAAACATAGATAAAGCCCTCAAAAAGTATAAAAAGAAATTTGAGAAATCGAAAACCTTATTACAACTAAGAGAACGTCAATCCTTTACTAAGCCTTCTATTAGGCGTCGTGCTACTATTTTAAAGGCACAATACAAGCAGCAAATTTTGAGTGGTAAAATAGAGCTATAATGGCTTGTTTTATTCAAAATGATTCAATAGCTATAAGGTTGTAACTTTATGGCTATTCTCTTTATATGTCTTCTAACTCCCCTATTACGAGTTTCATTAACTTTCTACAATTTGAAAAAAGATATTCTGTCCATACAGTTAAGGCATATACAAACGATTTAACTTGTTTTTTCGATTATATAAAAGAAACATATAGTACAGAAGAGATAGTTGCAATAACAACAAACATGATACGTAGTTGGTTGGCTGGGTTGCGCAATAAGAAAATAGAACCTCGTAGTATTCACCGAAAAATATCTTCCTTAAAATCGTTTTTTAAATATCATTTACGCCAAGGCAATCTCAAGCAAAGTCCTGTGGCAAGCATTATTTCACCAAAAAGTAATAAACGACTTCCGCAGTTTGTACAAGAAAAAGAAACGGCTACATTGTTTGAACATGTTGAATTTTCAGCTGATTGGAAAGGGCAAACGGCTAAGTTAAGCTTGCAAATTTTATATTATACCGGTATCCGTTTAAGTGAACTTATAGGATTAAAAGAAAATGAAATTGATATGGCCCATCAATCCATAAAAGTTTTGGGTAAGGGTAGTAAAGAACGCATTATACCCGTGGGGAAAGATCTCATTCAGCAAATACAGTCATATATACAGGAAAAGCATAATCAGTTTGCTGAAGCGGATAGAACAGTCTTATTGGTAACAGATAAAGGAAAAAAATTATATCCTAAGTATGTATACCTTCAAGTAAATCAATATTTATCTCTTATTACCACCATCGACAAAAAAAGCCCACATGTGCTGCGACACACTTTTGCTACCCATTTAATGAATAATGGCGCTGATTTAAATGCAGTAAAAGAATTGCTAGGCCATTCCTCTCTGGCTGCTACTCAGGTATATACCCATAACACCATTGAAAAACTTAAAGAAATACACAAACAGGCACATCCCAAAGCATAGTTTTATTGTAAAAAATATCTACTATTTTAAGCATATTTTGCATTTTTTGTATAAAATTGTTACCTTGAAGCAGATCTTATTATTCACTCAAATCTAAACACTATGAATGTTAATATTCAGACAGTACATTTTGATGCAGACGAAAAACTAATGGAATATGTACACAAAAAAATAGCAAAGTTAAATACCTTTCATGACAGCATTATTAAGGTAGATGTATTTTTAAAATTAGATAATGTGGCTCACAACATTAAGGACAAAATAGCTGAAATTCAGGTACATGTCCCCAAACAAAACTTTTTCACCAAAGCATCGTCAAAATCTTTCGAAGAATCTTTTGATGACGCTTTAGATGCGCTCATCACACAGATAAAAAAGAAGAAAGAGAAGGTGATTGCGTAAATTAAAAAATGCCAGAATTTAAATTCTGGCATTTTTTAATTATCATAAGTACCGAAGTGGGTTACGACGAGCATTCCAGATATATTGTTTAATATTCATCCAAAATGCAATAAAAAAATATATAATAATGGGAGATCCTAAGGTGCAAAAGGTTAAATAAATAAAATACATACGAATGCGAGAGGTGGCTATACCTACTCGTTCTCCAATGGATGTACATACCCCAAAAAGGCGATATTCAATAAAGTATTTTAACTTACTCATACTGCTAATGTAAGCATAACTATTATAATATCTGCAACAAAACACATCATTTTTTGATAGTTTTGTGGAAATTTTAAGAATTGACAGTATAAAAAGCAGTTCTCTCATTTCAAATTTTCTATTATGTTCGATTTAGATCTTATTAAAAAGGTATATGCTGAAATGCCTGCAAAAATTGATGCAGCAAAAAAACTAGTTAATTGCCCATTAACTCTAACAGAAAAAATATTATATACGCACTTATTTAACCCCACCTCAAAGCCTTATGAAAGGGGTAAGGATTATGTAGATTTTGCGCCTGACCGTGTGGCTATGCAAGATGCTACTGCGCAGATGGCTTTATTACAATTCATGACTTGTGGAAGAAGTAAAGTAGCTGTCCCTTCTACTGTGCATTGCGACCACCTAATTCAGGCAAAGGTAGGGGCTGTACAAGATTTACAAACAGCGTTGGATACAAATAAAGAAGTGTATGATTTTTTAGCTTCTATTTCAAATAAATATGGAATTGGATTTTGGAAACCTGGTGCAGGAATCATTCACCAAGTAGTGTTGGAAAATTATGCTTTCCCAGGAGGCATGATGATTGGTACAGATAGTCATACGCCTAATGCGGGTGGCTTGGGTATGATAGCCATTGGTGTAGGAGGTGCTGATGCAGTAGATGTAATGGCTGGATTACCTTGGGAATTGAAAATGCCTAAAATAATTGGTGTAAAATTAACTGGTAAAATGAATGGCTGGACAAGTGCGAAAGATGTGATTCTAAAAGTGGCTGGTATACTTACCGTAAAAGGTGGAACGGGTGCTATTGTGGAATATTTTGGAGATGGTGCAGATAATATAAGTGCCACAGGAAAAGGAACTATTTGCAACATGGGTGCAGAAATTGGAGCCACTTGCTCTATATTCGGTTACGATGAAAAAATAGCGGAATATCTAAAAGCTACTGGGCGCTTAGAAGTAGCGAACATGGCCAATTCCATCAAAGAATATTTGCGTCCAGATGTGGAAGTGTATAATAATCCAGAAAAATATTATGATCAATTAATTGAAATCAACCTAAATGAATTAGAGCCTCATATTAATGGACCCTTTACCCCAGATTTAGCCACACCTATTTCTATGTTCGCCGAAACCGTGAAAAAAAATGGTTGGCCTGAAAAATTAGAAGTCGCATTGATAGGCTCATGCACGAACTCTTCTTATGAAGATATTAGTCGCTCTGCTTCTATTGCACAACAAGCTCTCCATAAAAAAATAAAAACAAAAGCAGCATTTACTATTACACCTGGCTCCGAACAAGTGCGATATACTGTTGAAAAAGATGGCTTTTTAAAACTATTTGATCAAATTGGAGGTGTTGTTTTAGCTAATGCTTGTGGTCCTTGTATTGGTCAGTGGGCTAGACATATAGATGATCCCAATCGTAAAAACTCCATCATTACTTCATTTAATAGAAATTTTGCTAAACGTAATGATGGCCTAGCTTCTACACATGCATTTGTTGCTTCTCCAGAAATAGTTACTGCACTTGCACTTGCAGGAACATTAAGTTTTAACCCCCTAAAAGACACGTTAAAAAATCAAATGGGAGAAGAGATAATGTTGAATGAGCCTGTGGGTGTTGAATTACCTCCTAAAGGATTTTCAGTAGAAGATGCTGGCTATCAAGCTCCCGCAGCAGATAGTAGCAAAGTAAGTGTAATCGTAAACCCTGATTCTAATCGATTGCAATTACTAAGTCCTTTTACAGCTTGGGAGGGAAGCGATTTAAAAGGATTAAAATTATTGATAAAAGCCAAAGGGAAATGCACCACTGATCATATTTCTATGGCTGGCCCTTGGCTAAAATTTAGAGGACATTTAGATAATATTTCTAACAATATGTTGATTGGCGCCGTTAATTCTTTTAATGATAAAACCGATAGTGTAAAAAATCAATTAACAGGTGAATATGCTGCTGTACCTGCCGTTCAACGTGTATACAAAGCTGCTGGCATAGGATCTATAGTAGTGGGCGATGAAAATTATGGAGAAGGATCGAGCCGAGAGCATGCTGCCATGGAACCTAGACATTTAGGCGTTAGGGCAATTGTAGTAAGAAGTTTTGCCCGCATCCATGAAACCAATTTGAAAAAGCAAGGCATGCTGGCCTTAACGTTTATTAACAAAGAAGATTACAACAAAATACAAGAGGATGATGTTGTAGATATAATAGGCTTAGCTTCTTTTGCGCCCAATAAAGCATTAACAATGGTCTTACATCATAAAGATGGTAGCAAGGATGAAATACAATTAAATCATACATATAACCACCAGCAAATTGAGTGGTTTAAAGCAGGTAGCGCATTAAACCTTATTCGAAAAGAGTTTGCAAAAAGCTAGTGTATTTTCATACATTAGTATTGCGTATATACTTGTTGAACTTGATGCAATTACAACATTGTTGCAAATAAATCTACTATATTGAATTCATGGTAATAAATATTCTTGTTGCAGCGTCTACCAACAATGCCATTGGTCGTAATAATCAATTATTATGGCATTTGCCGAATGATTTAACATTTTTTAAAAATACTACCTGGGGCATGCCCATCATTATGGGTCGTAAAACATTTGAATCTATTGCAAAAAAACCTTTGCCTGGAAGGTTGAATATTATTATAACCCAACAAAAAAAATTAAACCACCTACAAAATAATATTGATACTTGGGTAACACATAGTTTAGAAGAAGCTATAATACAAGCTGAGCAAACCGATTGTAAAGAGGCTTTTGTTATTGGTGGGGCACAAATATATAAAGCCGCTATGCCTATTGCACAACGCATCTATCTAACTCGTGTACATGCAAATATTGAAGGCGATACATTCTTTCCAGAAATAGATGTTACAATCTGGAAACAGATAAGTTGTAAAAATTATAATGCTGATGAAAAACATGCATATCCATATAGTTTTGAAGTATGGGAAAGCGTGAAAGAATAATTTTTATTTCAATATCTTGTATTCTACATTTAAATCAACTCAAAAGTACCTACACTACTGGTTTACAGCCAATAATGGAAAAGGCCATGGCACACATTCTCCATTTGTGTACGATTTTATTAGGAATATACTAATCAATAAAAAAACATGCCCTGCGCATAAACAAATTACACAACTGTGTAAACAGTTAAAAAAAGATCATCGTATTGTAGACATAGAAGGTTTTTGTGAAAGGGCTACAATACCCATATCTCAAAAAGTAAAAATGGCCGACTTATATAGAAGTATGGTTAAACCAGCGAAGTATGATCAATTATTTTTTCGCATGGCGAGACATTACAAAAGTCAATATGTACTAGAAATAGGGGGTTCTTTAGGTATTACGACTTCTTATTTGGCGCTTGCCAACGCTAATACAACAATTATAACTTATGAAGAAAGCGATGCTATTGCAAAAATTGCAGCACAAAATTTTGCATCGCTATCAATAAAAAATACTCTCCAAATATTAGGTAATGCAAATAACACCTTAAAAGATACACTTAATAAGATTAATCAATTAGATTTTGTGTTTGTTAATGGTAATAATTGTAAAGAAACTATTTTGTTTTATTGGAACATGCTTTATAATAAAGCACATAACGAAACTTTATTTATTTTTGATAAAATACACGGAAGTGCAGAAATGGAAGAAGTATGGAAAAAAATACAACAATTGGATGCGGTAAGTTGCACGATAGATTTGTTTTCTATAGGTATTGCATCCATCCGAAAAGAAATTAAAGAGCCTGTGCATTTGAGCGTACGTTATTAATAACGGTTAGAGTGAGGTCGCTTTATCTTTAACTTGTTATCTCGAATTTGTCAAAAAAGCATAAGCACTACAAAACACACATTTATTTTAATTCATTTTTTATATGCCAACAACAGCTACAAAAACATCTGGTTCATCTGTTATGCAAGAAAATTTTTTACCTCTTTTAGGTACTGATTATATAGAATTTTATGTGGGCAATGCCAAGCAAGCAGCACATTATTATCAAAACGCATTTGGCTTTCAATTGATTGCTTATGCTGGCCCAGAAACAGGCATTAAAGAAAAAGTAAGCTATGTATTGCAACAAAACAAAGTAACCTTTATGCTTACCACCCCTTTACGAAGTGGTAATGTTATTGCTGATCATATTGCTAAGCATGGTGATGGCGTTAGAGCAATAGCATTGCACGTAGAAGATGCTTCAAAAGCTTGGAAAGAAACGACTCACCGAGGTGCTAAATCGTATATGCAACCTACCATTTTAAAAGATAAATCAGGTGAAATAGTAATGAGTGGTATTCATATTTATAGTGACACCATTCATCTGTTTATTGAACGTAAAAAGTATACTGGTGCTTTTATGCCAGGCTTTGAAAGTCGCAATAACCAGTACTTTAAGCCTGATACTACAGGCTTGTTGTATGTAGACCATTGTGTGGGTAATGTAGGATGGAATCAAATGAATGTTTGGGTTAAATTTTATGAAGAGGTAATGGGTTTTAAAAACATTTTATCATTTGATGATAAAGATATTTCAACAGAATACTCTGCGTTGATGAGTAAAGTGATGAGTAATGGAAACGGCTATGTAAAATTCCCTATTAATGAACCAGCTGAAGGAAAAAAGAAATCGCAGGTAGAAGAATATTTAGAATTTTATAATGGAGAAGGCGTGCAACATATCGCATTGGCTACCAATAATATTGTAAAAACAGTAACTGCCTTGCGTAATCGAGGGGTAGATTTTTTACAAGTACCTACTACATATTATAATGACTTAGTAGAGAGAGTAGGGCATATTGATGAAGACATCCAATCGTTAAAAGAATTGGGTATATTAGTAGATAGAGATGATGAAGGGTACTTATTGCAATTATTCACTAAACCTGTAGAAGATAGGCCTACGTTGTTTTTTGAAATTATACAACGTAAGGGTGCTAAAAGTTTTGGGAAAGGCAATTTTAAAGCTCTATTTGAAGCTATTGAAAGAGAGCAAGGTTTAAGAGGGAATTTGTAAAATTATTTTAAGTTTTGAATTAATGAATGTAAAAGATTTGCTTATGCAAAGAATATATACATATCTTTTTCTATGTACTTTATTAAGTGTATCTGTATCAGCGCAACCTTCTTTTATGGATATGCAGCAGAATTATGGTAGAGTTGTTGAAGCAATGCAGCACAAATACGATACCTTAGTAAATCGGTCTATGGAATTGGGCTTTCAATGGCCTATTAAGCAGTTATATATTCGATCATTTAAATATGAACGAGAGTTAGAGGTTTGGGGGAGGCAGAATAGTAAAGAATCTTTTAAACTATTTAAAACATATAAGGTTTGTGCTATAGCAGGCTCTATTGGGCCTAAGCGTATAGAGGGTGATTTTCAAATTCCAGAGGGTTTTTACTATATCAATATATTTAATCCGAAGAGTACATATTATTTATCGTTGGGTTTAAATTATCCTAATCCATCAGATAGAATATTGAGCGATTCTGTACGTCCTGGAGGAGAAATTTTTATACATGGCGATTGTGTAACTATTGGATGTATCCCTATTACGAATACACAAATTGAAGAACTTTATTTGTTAGCTGCTTATGCAAAAAGTGCAGGCCAGGACTTTATTCCTGTTCATATTTTTCCTGCTCGATACAAGAATAAAAAAAGTTCAGAATACTTATGTAGAACAGCGCAGGATAATACAAAATTGCAGGCTTTTTTTGATAACCTACAACAAGGGTATAATTATTTTGAGCAAAAGAAACAATTACCTATCATTATGGTAAATAAGAAAGGGGAATATATATATTATTAAGTGCACAAACATGAAGCTATTTCTCTTTCATTAACGCCTGTACTGTTTCTTGTGTTTGTTGTTGCAGTATTACTTTCTTTCCTTGCGTTAAAGTTTGCAGCAATTCAGTGGTATAATGTCGAATAGTTAGCAAACTAAGTGGGTGTTCTATTTGTACATCAAAAATGGAGGAGGCCTCTGCAATGAGATCGTTTATTTTGTCTGCATGATTGTCAACACAGCGAATTAAACTGATAGCTCCGTTTTGACTAATGTTTGGCTCTAATTTTTTACTTGCAAAAAGTTTTGTTAGCCATATGGTTAACGTATCATCTACAAAAGAAAAATCTTTAGATATAAAAGTCAACAGTACCTGATTTTGTTTCATTACAATAATAGGAGGAAGATTTTGTACTGGGTTATTATGAATAGTTGTTCCAGGAAGGTTTTTGTCTAAAAAGCATTTTACATATAATGGAATAGATTTGTTGTGTAAAGGCTTAATCGTTTTTGGATGTATAACCTGAGCGCCATAGAAAGCCATTTCAATAACTTCAGTATAATTTAAAGTAGAAATAAGTTGTGCTTGAGGAAATTGTTTGGGATCTGCATTCATCACGCCTTTTACATCTTTCCAAATAGTTAAACTATTTGCATTTAGCATATTACAAAAAATAGCAGCAGAGTAATCGCTTCCTTCTCTTCCAAAAGTAGTACTTTCATTTTGATCAGTGCTGCCTATAAATCCTTGTGTAATAATGACTTTAGTATTTTCAAGTAAAGGTTTTATAGTTGTATCCACTTGCTGCTGGGTATAATTCCAATCTAATACAGCTTCACGAAACGTGTTATCTGTTCTAAAAATATCTCGCACATCTACCCATTTATTTTGTATGCCTATTTCTTCTAAGTAACCACTAACAATAGTAGTAGAAAGCAGTTCGCCTATACAAACAATTTGATCATAATAATAATCAAAAGATTGTGTGGGCTTGTCATGTAATAACCATTCTATCTCCGTATAAAAATGTTGTAATTGTATAGAAATTTTGTGGGTATTGCTTTTTAATAAGGAAAGGCTTATGTTATTGTGTTGTTCTTTAAGTTGTTGAAATAGCTGAAGCGCTTCTTGTTGTTTGCCATCAAAAAAAGAAGTTGCTATTTTTTCTAAGGCATTGGTTGTTTTGCCTATAGCTGATATTACCACAACCAATGGCTCATTTGTAAAAGTTTGTATAATAGTAGAAACATTTTGTATACGTTCTGCTGTTTCAACACTAGCACCGCCGAATTTGAATACTTTCATTAAAGTGAAGTTAGAAATTCAAAAGTAAAAACTAAAACCGATTTAAAGTTATATACTTATGAAGTCTCCTTTTTAGTATAATTTTGATTTACACATTTTTACTTTTAACTTGATTAATACATTTATTACTATTGAATAATACAATATGGTTCCTACAACAAACATTAATAGACAAATTCTTACTTTAGATGAATTTACTATTCAAGCCATGAGGAGCTTTCCCTCTGCTACTGGGGAGTTAAGCAGTTTGTTGAGAGATATTGGACTAGCTGCTAAACGGGTGCATGTAGAAGTAAATAAAGCAGGATTAGTAGATATTCTGGGCGATGTAGGTAGTATGAATATACAAGGAGAAGATGTGAAAAAATTAGATGTATTTGCTAATCAGCAATTTATGGGGGTGTTGCGTCATGGAATTAGTTGCGCAGGAATGGCTAGTGAAGAGTGTGATGATATTATTGTGTTTGATGATGATGTGAGCAATAAATCTAAATATGTTGTTTCTATCGACCCTTTGGATGGTAGTGGCAATATTGATGTTAATGTTTCGATAGGTACCATTTTTGGTGTATATAAAAGAGTGAGCGAACAGGGTACTCCCTGTACACATGCCGATTTTTTACAACACGGTCGTAGGCAAGTAGCTGCAGGATATATTGTTTATGGATCATCAACAATGATGGTGTACGCAACAAAACGTGGCGTAAATGGATTTACATTGGACCCTTCTATTGGAGAATTTTGTTTAAGCCATCCTGATATAAAATGTCCTGTGAAGGGAAGCATTTATTCTGCTAATTATGGAAATTATAATCAATATGCAAAGGGTATAAAAGATTATTTAGAAAATTGTCAAAAAAAAGATAAATCAACTGGAGGTCCATATACACAACGTTATATCGGAAGTATGGTGGCAGATGTACATCGAAACTTAATTAAAGGCGGCATTTTTATGTATCCAGGAACAGCAGATAAACCGAATGGGAAATTGCGCTTGCTATATGAATGTAATCCATTTGCATTTATTGTAGAAGTGGCTGGAGGTTTAGCCACCAATGGAACACAGCGTATATTGGATATTGAACCCAAGACACTGCATCAGCGAACGCCTTTATTTATAGGTAGTAAGGAGATGATGGAAGAATTACAAACATATAGTAATCAATAATTAAACATACATAATGCTTATATATAAACGCTCTATTATATTATGCATGATATGCATTACAATACTCAACTATTATACAATAGCACAAACTACAATCGTTGACAGTTGCAAAAAAAATAACAACTCTACTCTTTTGGAGAAAGATCAAAAACCTCTTTCGACTATAAATGATAGTATTTTAATATATATAAATGCGTATAGAAAAAATCAAGCATTACCTCCGCTGCAATTAGATACTATACTTTGTTCTATAGCAACAAAACATAGCGCTCGAATGAGTACAAAACTTATTCCCTTTGGACATTATGATTTTGAAAAGAGAATGAAAGATATTTTTGTTTTTTTACCTAATACAAAAGCTTCTTCAGAAAATGTAGCATATGGAAAACTTAGTGCTGCTGCAGTTGTAAATGGTTGGATTAATAGTCCTCCTCATCAAAAAAATATTAAGGGCAATTATAATTATACGGGTATTGGTGTGGCAAAAGATAGCAGTGGTATTTTTTATTTTACACAAATTTTTATTCGAAAAAATGCTTCTACATCACCTGTAAACAAAAAAAATAACCTGTAAAAGGTTGAATTATGCAATCTAAAGTTATTATATCCGTTCAAAATTTGGTAAAAAAGTATGGCAATTTTGATGCTGTACAAAATATAAGTTTTGAAGTATTTAAAGGAGAAATTTTTGGTTTACTAGGCCCAAATGGCGCAGGAAAATCAACCACATTAGAAATTATAGAAACCTTACGCTACAAAACTTCTGGAGAGGTAATAGTAGATGGATTTGATTTAGATAAATCGCCCAATGAAATCAAAAAAATTATTGGCGTACAATTACAAACTTCAGGCTATTACCCTAATTTGAATTTGGTTGAATTGATTCATTTGTTTAACGGTTTATATAATCAAGAAGCAGATCCTATAGCTCTACTGGATATGGTAAATTTGAGGGATAAGGCTAAAGCAAAATTTAAAGAATTAAGTGGTGGGCAGAAACAGCGCTTTTCTATTGCTACAACTATTATCAATCAACCTAAAATTATTTTTTTAGATGAGCCTACTACAGGCTTGGATCCACAAGCAAGGCGTAATCTGTGGAATTTAATTCGAGCTATTCAACAAAAAGGAACTACGGTTATTATAACTACTCATTACTTAGATGAGGCAGAATATTTATGTGATCGAGTAGCCATTATGGATACAGGAAAAATTATAGCATTAGATAATCCGGATAAACTCATTGATGATTTAATTGCCAAAGGTTTTGAGCGAACTAAGGAAGTAAAAAAAGCAACGTTGGAAGATGTATTTATTTATTTAACAGGAAAGGATTTACGAGAAAATTAGAGGATATTCCACTTCACCTACTAGAAAAACACTTCCACAGATTAATATAAGATCATCTGATGTAGCTTCTTGCAAAACAAAATGAATAGCAGTGTTTACATTGGAAAATGATTTGCCTTTTAAGCCAATGCTACTGGCTTTTTCAGATAATTCTTTTTCAGATAGTGCTCTTGGTATTTGAGCTTTGGTAAAATAATAAGTAGCATTATGTGGCAATAATTTTAATACATCAATAACATCTTTATCTTTTGCCATTCCTATAATAATATGTAGGTGATTGTAATTCGTAATTTCTAGTTGGTTTACTATTTGTTTGATCCCATCTACGTTATGAGCCACATCTAATATAATGGTAGGATGCTGGTGTACGATTTCCCATCTACCATGTAGCCCTGTTATTTTTTTTACTTCTTTTAATGCTTTTTTAACAACGACTGTAGCAATGTTCCAACCTTGTAATTGCATTTGATGAATGGTTTCCAAAACAGTTAATATATTTTTAGTTTGATAGAGCCCTATCAAATCTAAAATATACGTTTCTATTTCCTTCTTGTGATGACAGTCAATATTAATCAATAGTTGATGATTTTTATATTCCCAATCAAGAACAGTCCATTCTTTTTGAGCGAAATGAATAGGTGCTTTATGTTTTATTGCTTGCTGCTCAAAAATCAATTCGGTTTCGGTTAATTTTTCTCCAATTACAACTGGAACATTGTTTTTTATAATACCTGCTTTTTCGTAAGCAATTTCAGCTAATGTATTGCCCAGCATAGGCATGTGATCATATCCGATATTTGTAATTACGCTTAAAACAGGTTGAACAATATTGGTGCTATCCAAGCGCCCACCTAATCCAACTTCTACAATAGCAATCTCTATTTGTTGTTGGGCAAAATACTCAAAAGCCATAGCTACAGTAACCTCAAAAAAGGAGGGTTTTATTTTTTTAATAGTGTGCTGAATTTTTTTTACAAAATTAATTACAAACGATTCACTACACATGACACCATTTACTTTAATGCGTTCTCTAAAATCTTTTAAATGAGGGGAAGTATATAATCCTGTTTTGTATCCTGAAGCCTGAAAAATTGCAGCCAACATGTGACTTGTACTACCTTTTCCGTTCGTACCTGCAATATGAATACTTTTAAATGTTGTATGTGGATTGCCTAGCACTGCACATAATTCAATTATATTAAATAGATCTTTTTTGTATGCTATAGTTCCTATACGACTGTACATAGGCAATTGGTCGTATAAAAAAGCTACGGTCTGTTTATATGTCATGTAGTTTGATCTTAAATAAATTGTCAAAGAAAAAAATATACCACCAATTTCTCTTTTTAAATAGGTATTAAAATATTCAAAACAGATATTACTAGAATAATCCTTAACTTGCCGCCCTAAAAATTATTACAATTATGAAAAAATTATTTTTTATTGCTGCAGCATTTAGTTTGGTTGCAGCTGTTGGATGTAACAAAGGCGGTGGTTCTCCAAAGGAGGTAGCTGAAAAATTCTACAAAGCAGTTAATAATAAAGATTTTAATGAGGCAAAGAATTATGCCACAAAAGAAAGTGCTTCAATGCTAGATATGATGAGTACTTTTGCAAAAACACTTCCTGCTAAGTCTAAAGATATTGAGGTGTTAAATGAAAAAGTTGAAGGAGAAACAGCAACTGTAGATGTAAAAGATAAGGAAACAGGTAAAGTTCAAACTGCTAAGTTGAAAAAAGAAGATGGAAAATGGAAAGTAGCATTTGATAAGAGTTCAATGGGTAGCGATCATTCTTCTACTCCTGCTGAGCCAACAGCACCTCAAATGGATTCTACTTCTACATCAACAGAAAACAATATGAATCAACCAGTTGATTCTATGATGCAGAAGTAAGATTGGGTAAAAATTTTTATCTTTTTTTAAAAGTAACAAAAAAGGCATTCAACAGAATGCCTTTTTTATGTAGGGCAGGTTTAGAAATCAACCCCTAAGCCAAAGTACCAAATCCCTTTTCGCCCAAAAAAGCTATCCATAGGCCATCCTCTATCTACTTTTACAAAATAGCCCAACAATGATGTACGTATACCCAGGCCGTAACCAGCTATAAATGGCCCAATACCGCCTGCTTTAGTAAATATGGTTATTGGCCCAGGTGCTGTAGAGGTAAATGTGGGACGCTTAATATTTTCTAATCCACCTTCCCAAGCCGTACCTAAATCAAAAAATTGTATTAGTTGTAAATTATTTAATAGCGGACTTCTAACGGGGGTGTTAGATAAACTGCTGAATATGGGAAATCTAAACTCACTATTTATTACAAATGAGCGACTACCATTGGATACATTTTGCTTAAACCCTCTCATATTCAATGCTAAAGTTTGAAAAGCATAATTCTCATTTGTATTAGGTTTAGGACTTTCATTGAATTTAGGATTAATCCACCCGTCTGTACCGCCTAAATAGTAAATAATTTTTTTATCTCCAAATGATATATCAGCTGCTGCACGAGCAGCCCAAATAAAATTGCGATAAATTTTATAGTAGTACCGTGCATCAAAGCCAATATTGTAAGTACTTTTATTTTTTCCACCCTTAGTAACATCTACATTTAAATCACCATAAATTTTAAATCGTAACCCATCCCAAATATTTTGGGCAGGGTTTATTGTATTATCATGTACATATTCTACATGTGCAATAGTATAATGTATATTGGTATCCGGTTTACTCAACCCCCGAACATCAGCTTCATCAAAAATATTAATACCCTTAGCTATAGATCGATCATTACGATAGGCTATATTTAACCGTATACTTCGCATTGGATCTATAGGGTATGCTAAATTTACTTGATATAAGCTTGTAATTACTTTCTGAAGGATAGAATCATATGGACCTTTATCATATACATTTAAATAATTATTCGCTCCTCTATAAAATAACACTCCCCAATCTAATCGTTTACGATAGTTTTGAAAACCTAGTACATACTCATTATTGGTAAAATTAGGGCCAAAACGAGCAGCACCATATATTTTATAGTCTTCAAATAAATCCGATATAGAGGCTGCAAAAGACCAATTGATACCGTTATTGTTATTTAAAAATACAGGGCCATAGCCATATCCATATGGTTGAAAACGATTGAGCAGAACATTATTGGTTAAGCCAGCTGTTACTTGATCGACCGAAAATTTAAGTTTATAATTAAACATTTTTATATTCTCCAATATAGAATATTGTGTTACTTGATTTAAAACAGGTTGTATTCTGCTCGGTGTAGTATCGTTTTCAAAGGGAGTTTGAAAAACATTTTTAGAGGAGGTGTCTGCAGTACTGTATACCGTTGCTTTTCCTTCTCGTATTTTATCTTCTTGCATTATTTTTTTCATATACGCTGTAGGCCTTGTTGTTACATTACGTTTACGTAATACGGCTGTATCTAATTTTAACTTATATAGAAACTTATAATTTCCTTGTCTTGTTACCTCACCTAATTGCCCAAGATCTCCTGCAACACGGCTTTCTAACAAACTACTTTGGTAGTTGGTTAAAGGAAAAGTATAGGTTGAGTCTTTGGTGATGGAGACATAATTTACGGAGTCTGGTTGCAATTTATTCCAAGCTTTTAAAGTGGAATCTAGATCTTTATGCGGGGGGTTTCGCAATACTTCATCTCCAATCATCAACAACGTATCTAACCCATCGCGTTGTGTAGTAAAATATCCTGCATATCGATTGCTTACACCACTTTCATTGGCTATAAATGTAAAATGTTGTATGTTATATTGACTAGGGTAGCGGGCATTACCATATTTCATATTGGTAAGCTGTGTAATTTGTTTGTAGTCTCCTTTAGCACTAATATCTACTAAAAAAATATTATACTGTTTACGTCCAGGTAGTGCAGTATCTGCCTTTGATGTTGTTGCAGAAGGGCGATTAGAAGAAAAGATAATACCTGTTTTATTGGGAAAGGCTACAAAAGAGGGATCTAGATCATCATATACGTCATTTGTAATTTGTTCTACTTGTTGATTATCTATCTTATATGTAAAAATATCTGTATGTCCATTTTTAACAGCACTTAGTAATAATGTGTTTTCATTCAGCATAAATTGTGCATCAATAATTTGGTCAAAGGCTGTAATGGTTTGTTCAGCATATTTGTATTGACGAAAAGCGTCATACACAAACATCTTGATTTCTGTTTTGTCCGTATATATAACTATTAAGCGGGTTCCTTTAGGGTCCCATGCTAGTATGGGGTAGTTTGGATTGGCTTTGTTTTGTGCAATCTTTACGCCGGAACGAAGCAATACTTTAGTGTTGATATAGTTTTCATTTAAAATGACTTTATACAACCCGCTTTTATATTCCACCACGGCATAACTAAATGATTTGGGATTAGGATTTGCTTGAAAACGAAAATAATCTTTAGATTCTCCTACTTCTTCTGTAACAGAAAGTTTTCCTTTGGGAGCAATTTTTCGTTTACGAATATCATCATAATATTTTTTTTGTTGGTATTCTATAAACTCTTTTAACACTTCTTTTAATTTCTTTTTACATATTTCTTTTATAGCATAGTTAAAACTTCGATGTATTCTAGATAAATACATTAAATAAGTTACATTTTGTGTGCCATACTTTTCAGCTATATAATACCAAAATGCATGTCCTGCAAGTAAGGGTTTGTTCATAGCAAAGGCATAAAACTTATTGTACTCTCCTGATAGCATTGCACTTTTTAATGCATCGTCCTTTTCTGTACTCCAGCGTTCAGCTGCATAAGCTATATAACCATCTATTAACCAAGAGGGTAAATCTAAAAAAGCTTGATTGGAGGCAACCTCACTTAGATTACCACCAAAAAGCATATTGTTTACTAACACACGAGCTATACCTTCTCGAACCTGACGTTTAAGATTATAATGATTCCCATCAAAGGATACAAGTATTTTATTATTTACCAATTTTGAAAGCCCATCGTTTTGTTGCCATTCTATATCTAAGCCTATGTTAGAGGCTTGCATATCATCAAATTTGTTATAGACTATGATATTAGGTTTGTGTTGTAGGTTTTGCTCTATGAATGTTTCTATATTGGGTAGTTCTTCTTCTGCAACTTGTGCTACATATTTTGCTAACTCAAGGCCATGTTGAGCGAAATAAATATTAAAATGTTCGGCTTCAAAAAAACGCCAAGATGTTTTTTTATATTGTATTCTATTTTTTCCAAAGTGTACTGCGCTAACTTGAGCTTGTGTAGCAATGGAAGTTGTACAAATCAATAAAATAAAAAATATTATCCTTCGCATATTATAAATAGGTATTTATTCTTTTAGAGGTTTAATTCTTGTGTATTGGCAATAAAAGTACTACTTTCTGTGATAGATTGAAGTTAGCATCTAATTTATTAGCGTTTTTCTCAAAAAATATAGTTCATGTATGTGTTATTCAAAACGGTTATTCATTACTTAGGTTAGCATACTTTTCTGTATTCATTTTCAAACAAGCATGCTATGAAGATTTGAAGAGTTTATTGTTTAACTTAGGTAATATCTATTGTGTATAAAATTCAGTTATAAAGAGGATTGTATGAAACAAAACGTAGTAGGCTATTACAAACACTTGTGTAATTTGAACGATAGTTCTGTTGGTACATACAATTATTGAAAGACTTGAAACAATCTGAAAAAAGCGGCTATTAATTTTTATGAATCTTTCCAATCCTCATAATCCCTCTCTATCTTTGTACCCATAGTATATATGGCCAATTCATTAAAAAAGAAAAAAAAACCTATAGATACAGAGGATGTATTGCAAACGGATAAACCTGTGGAGGTGTCTGTGAAAGAAGTAGCAAAGGATGACCGTACAAAAAAAATAGTGGGTGTAGGGTTTCTTTTAACAGCTCTTTTTTTGTTTGTAGCATTTACCTCTTATTTATTTTCTTGGCAAGAGGATCAGGATAAAGTATTTAGCCTAGGCACACACTTTCTGTTTGCAGAAGATGTTAAAGTAAATAATTTACTTGGAAGACTTGGCGCATATATATCACACCTATTTATATACAAAGGATTTGGATTAGCATCTTATCTTTTTTGTACCTTCTTTATTACATTAGGGGTTAATCTTTTTTTTGGTAAAAAGATATTCTCTCCTTCTCGAAATATAAAATATGTGTTGATAGGCTTGCTATTTTTTAGCACAGCATTGGCATTTGGATTTCAGCAATCTGCCTTTGCATATGGTGGCGCAGTGGGTGATTTAATAAGTGGTTGGATTAGTCGTTTTGTTGGAAATATAGGCATGATAAGTATTTTGCTTGCTGGTGGATTGGCGTATATTATTTGGAGATTTAATCCTGCATTGAAATGGAAAAAGAAAATTTCTTCAGATATCGTTCCAGACAAAGAGGAACTAATAGAAAATAATAACATATCAACCGAAGAAATAGATAATGCTACACTTGTAAATACTTCTGGTAATGTTATTAAAGGAGATGGAGCAACATTAATGCTTAATGTAAATAATGAGGAGGTTAATCAATCTACATTGACCTTAATAGAAAAAGAAGAAGATATAGTAAATAATAAAACTAGTAATGATGCTATACCTACTGTAGAAAATCAACATCAAGAAAAAGTGGTTGCAGATATATTAAGCGATACAAAAGAACCGATTCAAAAAACGACTTCTATCAAAAAAATAGTGCCTACTATGGCAGATATTGCTTTGGAAGTATACAAGCCAGAAGAGTTAAAAAAAGAGGAAATGGTTGTAACCAATAACACTACATTATATGAACCTACCCTTGATTTGAGAGATTATAAATATCCTTCGTTGGATTTATTAGAAGCTCATGGAAGCGAAAAAATTATACATGACCCGAACGAATTAGAGACAAATAAAAATCAAATTATTGATACGCTAAAAAATTATGATATTTCTATACAGCGTATTAGTGCTACTGTTGGGCCAACTGTTACATTATATGAAATTATTCCTGCTGCTGGTGTGCGCATTAGCCGTATTAAAAATTTAGAAGATGATATTGCATTAAGCCTTGCTGCGTTGGGCATTCGTATTATTGCGCCCATACCTGGTAAAGGTACTATTGGTATTGAGGTTCCAAATGTCAAGAAAACAGTGGTAAGTATGAAAACATTGTTAGCATCCGAAAAGTTTCAACATAATAAGTTTTCTTTACCCATTGCTATTGGAAAAAAAATAGATAATGAAAATTTTATTGTGGACCTAGCAGCTATGCCCCACTTATTAATGGCAGGTGCTACAGGCCAAGGTAAATCGGTAGGATTGAATGCCATCTTGGTTTCTCTATTATATAAAAAACATCCATCCCAATTAAAATTTGTATTGATAGATCCTAAAAAAGTAGAATTAAGTATTTATAAAGCCATAGAAAAACATTTTTTAGCCAAACTTCCTGGAGAAGAAGATGCTATTATAACGGATACCAAAAAAGTTGTCAATACATTAAATGCTTTGTGTATTGAAATGGATAATCGATATGATTTATTGAAAGAAGCAAGTACAAGAAATATTCGAGAATACAATGAAAAATTTATTCAGCGTAAACTCAATCCAGAAAAAGGACATCAATATTTACCGTTTATCGTATTAGTAGTAGATGAATTTGCAGATTTAATTATGACTGCCGGTAAAGAAGTAGAAATGCCTATTGCTCGATTGGCGCAATTGGCTCGTGCAGTGGGTATACATTTAATTATTGCTACACAGCGCCCGTCTGTAAATATTATTACAGGTACCATTAAAGCAAATTTTCCAGCACGTATTGCTTTTAAAGTATCTTCTAAAATTGATTCTCGTACTATATTAGATGCAGGTGGGGCAGAACAATTAATTGGTCGCGGAGATATGCTATTATCCTATAACGGAGAAATAACCCGCTTGCAATGTGCTTTTGTAGATACACCTGAAGTAGAAGATATTACGCATTTTATTGGAGAACAAAGGGGTTACCCACAAGCTTTTTTATTGCCAGAATATGTTGATGAAAAAGATGCAAGTAATAAAGATTTTAATTCGGATGAAAAAGATGCTTTATTTGAAGATGCTGCTCGGTTAATTGTACAACACCAAATGGGCTCCACCTCACTCATACAACGTCGTATGAAATTAGGATATAATCGTGCTGGACGATTAATGGACCAACTAGAAGCAGCTGGTATAGTAGGCACCAATCAGGGCAGTAAAGCTAGAGAGGTACTCATTAAAACAGAAGCAGAATTAGAGGAGTTTTTAGCGAATATGGTTTGATTTGTAATATATTAAACCGAATAAATAATATTACAAAATAGCTGTAATATTGCAGATGCAAAAACTACAGCTCACCAAAATAAGTGCTTCACAAATAGAAGCGCTATTAAAAGGAAAAGAAGAATAT
>Ga0116193_1000837_pt1 | contig 27277 bp, 25 predicted proteins | sample AD_UKC115_MetaG_FD_89892 | JGI IMG/M metagenome (GOLD analysis project Ga0116193, IMG submission 89892) | Active sludge microbial communities of municipal wastewater-treating anaerobic digesters from Hong Kong - AD_UKC115_MetaG | ecosystem: Engineered > Bioreactor > Anaerobic > Digestate... | reverse complement strand
TCTTTCATATTGAGACAAAACATTTGCACTTATTTTTTTTGCAAATTCTTCTCTTTCTTTTTTTGCTGAATCAATATCTGCGCGAAATTTTTGAATTTCCTGCTCTATTAAAGTGATTTCATTATTTATATTAGATTCGGATTTTTTTAAATTTTCTTCATTAGTCTTTAAAACGGCAAGTTCCTTTTCAATGCTGTCCATAAGAATAAGTATTTCGTCTTCTATATTGCTTTTATCGGCCTTTGCTTTTTCAATTTCAAGAAGACACGTTTTATAAAGATCGTTTGATTTTACTGTATTTAAATCGGCTGTATGTTTGGCAATCACAGATTCTTTTGACGCAAGGGCCGATTCTTTTTCTTTTTTAAGAGAATTTAATTTCACATATTCGGCTTTTTTATTTTCACAGTCTGCTTTTAAAACCGTAATTTCACGTTTTTTGTCTTCTATTTTCTTAGGCAAATCTGCCATGTTTTGCTCAAAGTTGACGATACGCGTGTCAAGTTCCTGTAAATCGCACAGCAAAAGCAAAACTTCTTTTAAGTTTTCCATTGTATCTCCGCATATATAATTAGTTTCATCGTTATAAATTATAGCAAGTTTGAAAATGTTAGGCAATATTTTGTTTTTTATTTGTTTTTTGAATAAAAATCGCACAGATTTTTTATTGGGCATAAATCATGGGCCGGTTTTCTTGCTTTGCATATTCTGCGTCCGAGAGTTTGTATTAAAAATGAAATTTTTATCCAGTGTTTTTTAGGTATCACTTTCATTAAATCCTGTTCTATTTTAACGGGATCTGAGTTTTTTGACAAACCTATAAGATTAGAAAGTCTTATTACATGGGTATCTACGGCTATTCCTGCTGTTATCCCGTAACCGCTTCCCAAAACTATGTTTGCTGTTTTTCTTGCAACTCCGTTAAGTTTTATAAGTTCTTCCATCGTATCCGGAACTTTTCCATTATAATATTTTAAGATTTTATTGGCTGTTGAAATTATGTTCTTTGCCTTGTTTCTGTAAAAACCTGCGGATTTAATATCATTTTGAAACTCAATGAGATCTGCTTTTGCATAATCTTCAATCGTTTTATATTTTTTAAACAACTCTGATGTAATTATGTTTACTCTTTTGTCTGTGCATTGAGCCGAAAGAATCGTGGCGACAAGAAGCTCAAAAACATTTGAAAAGTTAAGAGCTATTCCTATTCCCTTGTATTCTTTGTTTAAAATTTTAATAATTTCGCCGGTTTTTTTATTCATTGTCTGAGAATTTTTAATATTTGGCCGTGAAGCAGTTTGTTTGAAGCGACCATAGTTTGTCCGAAAATATAATCATTTTTGTTATTGTAATCCGATATTTTGCCGCCGGCTTCGGTTACGATTAAAATGCCTGCCGCAACATCCCACGGTTTTAAACCTTCTTCCCAGAAAAAATCAAATCTTCCGCAGGCTACATAAGCCATATCTATTGCCGCAGAGCCGAATCTCCTCATTCCCTGCGTTTTCATCATTACATTTTTGAAGTTTTTTAATACTCTGTCCGGTTTTTCCTGCGCGTAATAAGGAAAACCGGTTACAGGCAGAGCCCGTATCATTTTGTCTGTTTTTGAAACGCTTATTTTTTTACCGTTTAAAAAACTTCCTTTGCCTTTTTCTGCGATAAACAATTCTTTCAAAGCCGGAGCATATATTACGGCAGATATGATTTCTTTTTTATACATTAATCCTATGGAAATGCAAAAAGTAGGAACTCCGTGCACAAAATTGACGGTTCCGTCAAGAGGATCTATAATCCAGCAGAAGTCGGAATTTTTGTTTTCAAAAGTATCTTTTTCTTCGGCTATAAAATTGTGGTCTTTGAATGTTTTTTTTATGACGGATATTATTGTTTTTTGTGATTGTCTGTCGGCTTCCGTAACAGGGTCGATTTTTCCTTTATATTCAACGCTGTCAAGTCTGTTTAAATATTTTAGAAGTATTTTTGCTCCGGCTTTTGCGCCTTTAACGGCCGTTAAGGTATATTTGTTAAGTTTCATAATAAAATAAAAAAGTCCAATTTGTTGATTCAAAATTGGACTTGACATAATTTTCTGGCGGGGACGACGGGATTTGAACCCGCGGTCTCTGCCTTGACAGGGCAGTGTGTTAAACCAGGCTACACCACATCCCCAATAGGTAACACGGAGGAGATTGTATCACAATAGATTTTATTTGTCAAATATATTTTTGCTTTACAGAAAGCCTCGAAAATACTAAAATATACCATCTTTAAATCGTAGCCGAAAAGGAGCCAGTTCTATGATAGGGTCGCATGATATAGAAGAAGCAAAATTGTTCCATCAGGGCAAAGTCAGAGATGTTTTTTATTACGGTAAAGATTTTCTCATAGTGGCAACAGACAGAATTTCAGCATTTGACTATGTGCTTGGATCTGTGATACCGGATAAAGGAAGAATCCTTCATAAATTATCGATGTTTTGGTTTGACTATGTCCAAAACATAATTCCCAATCATATCATTACCGGAGATTTTAAAAGTTTTCCGGAAGAACTTAAAAAGTATGACTTTTTGAGAGACAGAGCCATGATAGTCAAGAAGGCGAAAAGAATAGATATTGAATGTATAGTAAGGGGATATCTCGCCGGATCCGGCTGGAAAGAATATCAAAAATCACAGACGGTATGCGGTATAAAACTGCCTGCCGGTCTTAAAGAATCTTCAAAGCTTCCTGAGCCGATTTTTACTCCGTCAAGCAAAGAAGACGGCGGTAAACACGACGAAAATATTTCGTTTGAAGAAACGGCAAAAAGAATCGGCGACGATTTAGCTGCCCAGTTAAGCGAAGTTTCAATAACTCTATATAAAAAAGTCAGCGAATTTTGCTTGAGCAGAGGCATAATACTTGCAGATACAAAGCTTGAATTCGGAATTTATGAAGGGAAACTGATTCTTATAGACGAAATTTTTACCCCGGACTCTTCAAGATTCTGGGAAAAAGAAAAATATCAGGAAGGCGTAAGCCAGGACAGTCTCGATAAACAGTATGTAAGAGATTATCTTGAAAAAATAAAATGGAATAAGCAGCCTCCGGTTCCTTCGCTGCCGGAAGATGTCGTAACAAATACGAGAGCAAAATATATTGAGGCTTACGAGAAAATAACAGGCAGGGAATTCTAAATGATATTTGAAATTGCGATTAAAATGAAGAAAGGCTTTTCAAATCCGCATTCGGCGCATTTGGCAGGCGATATAGAAGGAATAGGGGTAAAAGGTATAAAATCTGCCGAATATATGCCCGTTTACAGAATCGATTCGGACATAACAAAAAAACAGGCTGAAATTATAGCTTTGGAACTTTTAAGTGATAAGATAACCGAAGAGTTTTCAATTGCTTCGTATAATTCTCTTTCAGATAAAAAAATAGAGAAAGGCTCAATAGAAGTCTGGTTTAAATCGGGCGTTACTGATACGGTTTCGGAGAGCGTAGTAAAAGCCATAAAAGATTTAGGCATAGAAAATGAAGTAACGGTAAAAACCGGTCATAAATATACGTTTAAAGGCGAAATAGACGATAAAAAACTTACGAAAATTGCAACCGGTCTTTTGGCAAATACTTTAATTCAGGAATATAAAATAAAATGAATCCAAACGTAAACATTGTTGAAATAATATCTCTTAATGACAATCAGCTTGTGGAGCTCAGCAAGAAAAACACTCTTTCTCTTTCGCTTGTAGAAATGAAAGAAGTGCAAAAATATTTTAAAGTTGCAAAAAGAAATCCGACGGATGTTGAACTTGAAACAATTGCGCAGACATGGAGCGAACACTGCAAACATAAAACTTTAACCGGCAATATTGAGTATATTGAAGAAACTTCGAAAGGCAGAAAAGTAAAAAAATATTCAAATCTTCTTAAGGAAACAATTTTTAAGGCGACAGTTGAGTTAGATAAGAAATGGTGTATATCGGTTTTTAAAGATAATGCCGGCGTAATCGATTTTGATTCAAAAAACGGCGTCGCTTTTAAAGTTGAGACGCATAATCATCCTTCGGCCCTTGAGCCTTACGGAGGTTCGGCGACTGGAATAGGCGGCGTAATAAGAGATATTTTGGGTGTTGGTCTTGGAGCAAAACCTCTAGCAAATACTGATGTTTTCTGTTTTGGACTTCCAGATACAAAATATTCTGAAGTTCCGGAAGGGATGCATCATCCTAAAAGAATAGCCAAAGGCGTCGTTTCCGGCGTAAGAGATTACGGCAACAGAATGGGAATACCGACTGTTAACGGAGCTGTTTTTTTTGATAAAGGATATATGGCAAATCCGCTTGTTTACTGCGGAACTATGGGAATAATACCAAAAAATAAAGCTTTTAAAGAAGTTAAATCCGGAGATTTGGTGTTGGTAGTCGGAGGAAGAACAGGAAGAGACGGAATACACGGAGCTACTTTTTCGTCTGTTGAACTTGACAAAGAATCGGACGTAAGTGCCGTTCAGATAGGGAATCCCATAGTAGAAAAAAAAGTCCTTGATACGATGCTTAAAGCAAGAGATTTGAATCTTTACAGAGCAGTTACCGACTGCGGAGCCGGCGGACTTTCAAGCGCTGTAGGCGAACTCGGAGAAAAAACAGGAGTGGCTGTTGAGCTCGCAAAGGTTCCCTTAAAATATAAAGGACTCAGTCCGTGGGAAATATGGATTTCGGAAGCGCAGGAAAGAATGGTATTTGCCGTTCAGCCTAAAAATAAAAATAAAATTTTAAAACTTTTTAAGCAGGAAAACGTTGAAGCGACATTCATAGGAAAATTTACAAACGATAACAAACTTACTCTTACCTATAACGGTAAAAAAGTGGCCGATATGGGTATGGAATTTTTGCATGACGGCGTTCCAAAACCTACAAGACCTGCCGTATGGAAAGAAACAAAACAGTTAAAACAGAAACCGGTAAAGGCATCCGAAAAAGTTTTGGCTGACGATATCAGTAAAGTTTTAGCCGATATTAACGTATGTTCAAGAGACTGGATTATAAGGCAGTATGACCATGAAGTGCAGGGACAGACTGTCGTAAAGCCTCTTTTGGGCAATTCAATTCATAATTTCGGTCCGTCTGATGCAGCAGTTATATGGCCTTATGCAGTAGTTAAAAATACTAAAAAAGCCGTTGTTCTTTCAAACGGTTTAAATCCGGAATACGGGAAAATAGACACTTATAAAATGACGACGTCGGCAATAGAAGAATCCGTAAGAAATGCAGTATGCGTCGGAGCAAACCCCGAAATGCTGTCGGTGCTTGATAATTTCTGCTGGGGAAATCCGAATAAACCGGAAATATTAGGCAGTCTTGTTAGAGCCGCCCAGGCATGTTACGATATGTCGAAAGGTTTTGAAATACCTTTTATATCAGGCAAAGACAGTTTATACAACGAATATACGATAGACGGAAGAACATATTCAATCCCGCCTGCTCTTTTGATTTCTGCAATGGGAGTAATTGAAGATGTTAATAAAACAATAACGATGAATTTTAAATCAGCCGGAAATTATATTTATCTTGTCGGACTTACGAAAAACGAACTTGGCGGATCGGTATATGCAAAAATAAAAGGATTAAAAGGCATAGTGCCTGATGTAGATATAAAAGTTTCAAGAAAACTTATGAAAGCAATGTATAATGCTATATCATCGGGTTTTGTTGAAGCATGCCACGACTGTTCCGAAGGCGGTTTTGCGGCTGCCGTTTCAGAAATGGCTTTTGCCGGAGAACTCGGAGCAAATATCAATGCCGATCTTATAAAAACAGACTCTCAGATGACTTTGGCGGAAAAACTTTTTTCCGAATCAAATACGAGATTTATAGTTGAAGTAAACGCTGAAAATAAAGAAAAATTTGAGAAAACTATAAAAGGTTTTGTTTTTGAGCAGATTGGAACGGTTGAAAAGGAACAGAATCTTGTCATAGAGTCAAAGAAATCAAAGATTTCGATAAAAACAAAAATAAAAGATTTGCAGAAATCCTGGCAGAGACAGCTTCTGGAATGAACTGAATTAAAGGATTTTTAAAATGAAAAAAATAAAAGCCATAATAATAAGAACAGCCGGTACAAACTGCGATTACGAACTTAAATCGGCATTTGAAATGTGCGGAGCCGAAGCTGAAAGGATTCATATAAATGAGCTGATAGCAAATAAAAATAAAATATTGTCATACGATATACTTGCCGTTCCGGGCGGATTTTCCTATGGAGACGATATCGCTTCGGGGAAAATATTATCAAACGAAATTAAAAACAAATTGGGCGACAACGTTAAGAAATTCGCGCTTTCCGGCAAACCGATAATAGGAATCTGTAACGGATTTCAGATTCTTGTAAAAATGGGACTTTTGCCTAAACCGGAAAAATTTGAGCAGATTTCAACTTTGTCTTACAATGATTCTAACAAATTTGAATGCAGATGGGTTTATCTTAAAACCGAAAAAAAACAAGGCGATACGAAATGTATATGGACAAAAGAACTGCCGGATATTATTTCTCTGCCGGTAGCTCACGGAGAAGGTAAATTTATAGCTGATGAAAAAGTTTTAAAAGAAATAGAAGAAAAATCGCAGGTGGTTTTCAGATACTGTGATAAAGACGGTTCAAAAACACAGTACCCTAAAGATCCGAACGGATCAATGAATGCGATTGCCGGCGTCTGCAACGATAAAGGCAATGTTTTCGGACTTATGCCTCATCCTGAAAGATACGTTTATGCCCTTCAGCATCCGGCAAGAGAAGGCTATGACGGCGTTTACGGCTGGGGAAAACAAATATTTCAGAACGCAATAGATTTTTTAAAATAATTTAAAGGATGGTTAGACATGAAAAACTGTATTAATTGTTTTTTTCAAGGTGACAATAGTGTTGATGAAAACGGTGATGGCAGAGTTTTTTGTATGGTGAACTGCAAATGGAAAAAAGAACAGGATTCATGCGCCCAATTTATCGAATATGCCGATATGAGTAAAGATTTAAGAGCGCAATATGCCATGAAAGTCAAAGGAAACGATACAAAACTTGCATATATAATAAAATCAAACTGGTATATTATGATAGCCACTTTTATTATGGCTTTTTTGACTTTCCTTGTCGTAGTCAAATTTTTTGACAAGTATATTTTTTAAATAAACGGAGTTCTTAATGAAAGTTTTGGTTATCGGTAACGGCGGAAGGGAACATGCCATAGTGTGGAAGTTGTCGCAGAGTCCTAAAATTCAGAAATTGTACTGTACTGTCGGCAATTCCGGAATAGAAAAACTTGCCGAAACTATTAATATAAAATCGGATGATATTAATTCTTTGGCTGCTTTTGCCGTTAAAGAAAATATAGACTATACGTTTGTCGGCCCTGAAGTGCCTCTTGCTTTGGGAATAGTGGATTATTTTAAAGAAAAAAAATTGAAAATTTTCGGTCCTTCTAAAAAAGGCGCCATGCTTGAGGCAAGCAAAAGTTTTTCAAAAAGTTTCATGAAAAAATATGAAATTCCGACCGCAGAATATGCTTCTTTTGAAGATTTTAAACAGGCAAAAGATTTTTTGGATAAATGGCCCGAAGATAAAAAAATCGTAGTTAAAGCAGACGGACTTGCCGCAGGTAAAGGTGTAGTTATGTGCCAGAACAGAAAAGAAGCTCTTAAGGCTGCCGAGCAAATGATGCTGTCAAAAGCTTTCGGCGATTCCGGCACAAGAATAGTATTTGAAGAATGGCTGGAAGGCGAAGAAGTTTCAGTTCTTCTTTTTACTGACGGCAAATCATTTGAAGTAATGCCTCCGGCTCAGGATCACAAAAGAATAGGCGAAAAGGACACCGGACTTAACACAGGCGGAATGGGAGCTTATGCTCCTGCTCCGATAGCTACGGAAAAACTTTTAAAAGAAATAAAAGAAAATATAGTTCCTAAGATTTTAGATGGTTTTAAACAGGAAAAAATAGAATATAAAGGAATACTTTACATAGGTTTTATGGTTGTAAAAGGCGAACCTTATGTTTTGGAATTTAACTGCAGATTCGGAGATCCGGAAACACAGGTTATTCTTCCTCTTTTGAAAACAGATTTATTTGACATAATGACAAATACCGTAAACGGAACACTGGGTGATTTGAAAATAGAGTGGTTAAAGAAATCGGCGGTAACCGTCGTGATAGCTTCAGGCGGGTATCCGGAAAAACACATAAACGGTTATGAAATTTCCGGTTTTAATGACGTTAAACCGGAAGAGGCGATAGTTTTTCACGCGGGAACTAAAACTGAAAACGGAAAAACCGTTACGGCCGGCGGAAGAGTGCTTGCTGTTTCCGCAGTGTCTGATGATATAAAATCTACGGTTGATAAAGTTTATAAATCGGTTGAAAAAATAAAATTTGAGAACAGTTATTATAGAAGAGATATAGCATGGAGGGTTTTGAAAAATGGATAAAAAAATTCAGATTGCCGTTATTATGGGTTCAGATTCGGACCTGCCTGCGATGGCTGAATGTCTTAAAATATTTGATAAATTTCAAATCGCCTACTCTGTTAATGTCGGTTCTGCGCACAGAACGCCGGAACATGTTAAAAAATGTGTTCAGACCGCTGTTTCATCGGGCGTTAAAGTTTTTATAGCCGTAGCCGGTATGTCGGCTGCTCTTCCGGGAGTAGTCGCTTCCGAAACAACGCTTCCTGTAATAGGCGTTCCGATGGATGGCAAACATCTTGCAAGCATGGATGCTTTGTTTTCGGTTTCACAGATGCCTCCTTTTATGCCTGTTGCGTGTGTATCCATAGGAAAAGCAGGAGCTATAAATGCGGCGGTACTTGCCATTCAGATTTTAGCTTTGGGAGATAAAAAACTTGCCGAAAAACTTATACAGTACAGGAAAGACATGGCGGATTCAATAGTTGCAAAAGATAAAAAATTAGCTAAAATAGGTTATGTCAAATACATAGAAGAGATGAAAAAATAAAATGGAAAAAACTATTTTAACGCATGAAGAAATAAAAAAGACAATAACGAAACTTGCAAAAGCAGTCTTGAAAAAAAACACTGATTTATCGGAACTTGCCGTTGTCGGTATTCAGACAAGAGGCGTTTTCCTTGCAAAGAGACTTCTTAACGAAGTAGTCAGAATAAAAAAAATAAAAACAGAAATACCTTTCGGTTTTTTAGATATTACGCTTTACAGAGACGATCTTGGACAGACGCCTGATATCCCAACAATTAAAGATACAAATCTTCCGTTTGACATAAACGGCAAAAATATAATTCTTGTGGACGATGTTTTATATACCGGAAGAACGATAAGATCTGCGCTTGACGTTTTGAAGGATTATGGCCGGCCTAAATCAATACAGCTTGCCGTTTTAATAGACAGAGGATACAGAGAACTTCCTATACAGGCCGATTTTACGGGATTGTCCTACCACACAAAGGATGAAGTCTGCGTTGAATTTGTTGAAATAGACGGCAAAGATATTGTCGTTATCAAGTGACATGCAAAATAAAAAAAAATACATATATGGTTTCTTATACATAACGGCCGGTTTTATGTTTTTTTGTTTATTGCTGGCAATATCGTTTTTTATTGATTCAATACCTTTTGGCGGAAGGGACTGTATCTGGGAATTGTCAAAGAATAAGATATTGGTCTATGAAATGAAAAAAAATTATGAGAGCAAGGACGATAATTTTTTAAAAGATTTTAAAACAAATTCTTCGGGATTCAGAGATTATGAGTTTGGTCAAGAAAAAGATGAAAATATTAAAAAAATTTTAGTTTTTGGAGATTCTATAGCAGTTGGTACGGACTCAATAATATATTCCAAGGATTTATTTTCAAAACAGCTTGAGAACATAATAGAGCAAGATAAGTCTTTAAAATACAGATATGATGTTTACAATATGGGAGTTGACGGATATAATACGGTTCAAGAAGCCGAAAATTTAAATTTACATGTAAATGAGTATAAACCTGACATAGTTGTTGTTACATATTGCTTAAATGATGTCGATGATTGTTCGCGCGGCATATATTATCAGATTTTGGCTACTTCACAGTTCGGGCCGGTTGGCCATTATCTGTTAAAATCAAAAATATATAACGCCTTTTGTCAAGTTTTATTTGACACAATGAATTTGCATGAGAAAATAAAAATTGGAAAAAAATGCGATAAATATTGGGGTTTTGAAGAGTCCGGCATGAACATTCCTGAAAAAGGGTTCAGAATGTTTGATTTTCTGCAAAAAAAGTATAACTTTAAACTGTATGTTTTCATAGTTCCTTTTCTGGTTGATTATAATAATTACGAATACGAAAAACAGCATGAATCCGTGCAGTCTGTTCTGAATAAGTACAACATAAAAGGTTTTGATATGATTAAATGTTTTTCTGATATTTCAAAAGACGGTTCGTTTTTTGACTCGGGGTTGAAAGATAAAATGCATCCAAATGAGTTTGGACACAGGCTCATGGCTGAGTTTATATATAAAAAATTAAAAACTGAAAACGCGTTGAATTAAATAACAAATAGTAATTGTTTATAAAATCCGTGTCGAATTTGTTGAAATTTACAAAAAAGATATGGTATACTTAATCAGTTCAAAATAGAGGGAGAGATATGTCTTTTAACAGAAAAGATCTGTTGGGATTAGAGTACCTTGCCAAAGAAGAAATTCAGACAATAATTGAAACAGCAAAACCGTTCAAAAATTTATTTACGCGTTCAATCAAAAAAGCTCCGGCGTTAGTCGGAAAAACAGTAGTTAATCTTTTTTACGAACCATCCACAAGAACCAGAACATCTTTTGAGTTTGCAGCCAAAAGGCTTTCGGCAGACGTCGTAAGCATAGCTACAGCCACATCAAGCGTCGTTAAAGGGGAAAGCCTTATAGATACCGGCAAAACTCTTGAGGCGATGAAAGCCGATATAATAATAATAAGACACACGCTTGCCGGTACGCCTGAAATACTTGCAAAAAATTTAAATGCTTCAATAATAAACGCCGGCGACGGATTTCATGAACATCCGACGCAGGGGCTTTTAGATCTTTTTACGATTCTTGATAAAAAGAAAAAGGTTGAAGGTCTTAAAATTCTTCTTGTCGGAGATATTCTTCATAGCAGAGTCGCAAAATCAAATATATGGGCTCTTACAAAAATGGGAGCAAAAGTCAGAGTGTCGGGTCCGTCAACTTTAATACCAAAACATATCAGCGATTTAGGAGTTGAAGTTTTTTACGATCTTGATAAGGCAATAAAGGATGTTGACGTCGTTAACATTCTTAGAATACAGATGGAGCGCCAGCAGGAAAATCTTTTCCCGTCAGTCCATGAATATGTTGAGCTGTATCAGGTAACGGAAGAAAGACTTGCAACAGCAAAACCGGATGTTTTGGTTATGCACCCCGGCCCGATGAACAGAGGAATTGAAATATCTTCATATGTGGCGGACAGCCCGAACGCAGTGATAAACGAGCAGGTTACAAACGGAATAGCCGTAAGAATGGCGGTATTGTATCTTTTGGTTGCCGCAAGAAACAAACAACAGGGGAAGAAAAATGGCAATATTAATTAAAAATATAAGAGTTATTGATCCTGCGTCAAAAACAGATAAAATAAAAGATATTTATATTGAAGGCGGCAAGATAGTTTCAAAAATGTCAAAAGAACCTGAAACGGTAATTGACGGTAAAAATAAAATAGCGGTTCCCGGTCTTATAGATGTTCATTCTCATTTAAGAGATCCCGGCCAGGAAGAAAAAGAAACGATAAAAACAGGGACGCGGTCGGCCTGCAAAGGCGGAATAACGACCGTTTTCTGTATGCCTAATACAAAGCCTGTAATTGATAATGCTCCGTCGGTTGAATATATTCTTTTAAAGGCCCAGAAAGAAGGCAAAGTAAATGTTTTGCCGATAGGATGTATTACAAAAGGGTCTCTCGGAACAGAGCTTGCCGAAATAGGAATACTTAAAAAAGCAGGGATAGTAGCAGTTTCCGATGACGGAAGCCCGGTAGCAAGTTCTCAGATTATGAGAAGAGCTCTTGAATACACAAAAATGTTCAATCTGCCGGTAATATCGCATTGTGAAGATAAGGACTTAAGCAGAACAGGCGTTATGAACGAAGGCAAAAATTCAATGAAACTTGGTTTAAGAGGAATTCCCGCCCAGAGCGAAGAAGTTATGGTTTCAAGAGATATAATGCTTGCAGAACTTACAGGCGGGCATCTCCACATAGCTCACGTTTCAACCGAAGGCTCTGTTGAACTTGTAAGACAGGCTAAAAAGAAAGGTTTAAGAGTTACTGCCGAAACTTGTCCTCATTATTTTACGCTGACTGATGATTCTTTAAAAACTTTCAGCACAAATTATAAAATGAATCCGCCTTTGAGAACTGAAAAAGATGTTCAGGCAATAAAAAAAGGATTAAAAGACGGAACAATAGACTGCATATGCACAGACCATGCTCCCCATACTCTTGAAGAAAAGAGCAGAGAGTTTGATATCGCTCCTTTCGGCATTATAGGTTTTGAAACTCTTCTGTCGCTTGTTTTAAATGAACTTGTCGATAAAAAAGTTTTGACTCTTTCAGAAGCAATAGCTAAGATGACCGTTAATCCTGCCAAGATATTTTCTCTTAACGGCAGAGGCAGTTTAAAACCGGGATCATTTGCTGATGTTGCGATAATAGATACTAAATATTCTTATGAATATAAAAAAGAAGATATACTTTCAAAAAGCAAAAACTCTCCTTTTATAGGAAGAAAATTCAAAGGCGGGTCAGTTATGACTATCGTCGGCGGCAAAATCGTATGGACAGTAAAAGACGGTATTATATAATATAAAAACAATTTTAAATTGCGCAGCTTGTTTTTAACGGCTGCGCAATTTTTTTCGGTATAAATTCATAAAAATGAATATATGTAACATTTTAGCTTGTTGTACTGTCTAAATTGCATTATGAAAAAGATATATATATTGTTTGTTTTGTTACTTTTCGTTACGGCTGCAGGCGCTCAGGAACTCAAAAATTTAACATGGGTTCAATGCGTTGAAATCGCCAATAAATATAATCAAAATCTTATAACTGCAAAAAAGAATCTTTCAATAGCCGAATATAATTACTATATATCAAGGAACGGCTATTACCCGTCGGTTAATTTTAAATACGGTTTTTCAAGAAAAGGAAACGGCATTAATGAAAACAGCTGGGACGCCGATTTAAATGCTTCTCAGACTATTTATGACTTTAAAACAAGCGCCGATTTGAACGGTAAAAAAGCCGTTATTGAGCAGACTGTCGCCCAGCTTACAAAATCATATGCGGAAGTTTATTATTCGATAAAAGAAGCTTTTTTAAAAATGTGCTATGCGCAGGAAAATGTTAATCTTCTTAATAATATTTATAATTTAAGACTGCAAAGTTCGGAAATGGTCAGACTTCAGTATGAAGGCGGCAAAGAAAGCAAAGGAAATATGTTAAAAGCGCAGGCTCAGAAATATTCGGCCCATACTGATTTTTTAAATGCCAAAAGAGACCTTCTTTTGGCAAGAAGAGCTTTGTGTGAAGCTATGGGAACAGATTCTGTTTCTGAGTTTAATGTAGACGGAAATCTCTCCGCGTCAGAGGATACAGCAGCAGTGAATGTTGATTCGGAAGCTTTAAGGGCTCCTGATGTGATTATTTCTTCAGCGGATGTGAAAATATCAGAATATAAAGTTGATTATGCCAAAGGCAGTTTATATCCGACTCTTTCCGCTTCGGCATCCATAGGCGTGTCGGATGAAAACAATCCGATTCCTCCTTCAGACAGCAAGGCATGGACTCTGGGAGTAGCCTTGAATTATCCTTTGTTTTCGGGCGGGCTTACTAATGTGCGAAATTCAGTTCTTGCTTCAAAAGAAGAGCTAAACCAAAAAATGACTGAATATGAAAAAGCAGTATTGTCTGCAAAGACTTCTTTGCAGGAAATAGAAATAAACATAGAAAAATACAGAGACAGCATTGCTACAAGCAAAATGTTTATGGAAGCGGCTGCTCAGAGACAAAAAGAAGCAAACATAAAATATCTTGCCGGAAGCATGGAATTTCAGACATGGCAGGATATAGAGCAGGAACTCGTAAACAATCAGATGTCTCATTTATCATCGCTTTATAATTATAATCTTGCGTTGGCAAAAAGAGATAAAATGCTCGGCAATACAAACGGAGAAATAAAATGAAAAAGAAAACGGCCGTAATTTATGCAGTTATATTGATTATTATTTGCATTGCTGGTTTTAAATATTTTTCTAAAAAAGAAAAAACGCAGCAGATTTCATATTCTCAGGCAGAAGCGGTTCTGTCAGATGTAAAAGAAATTATAGATACTACCGGGGAAGTTGCGGCTTTAAACAGAGTCGAGATAAAGCCAAGCGTGGCGGGAAGGGTTGATTCTCTTCTTGTTAACGAAGGCGATTATGTAAGAAAAGGCCAGATTCTTGCATATTTGAGTTCAACAGACAGAGTTGCAATTTTAGACGCGGTAAGAGCAAACGAAAAAGAAAAATTATCGCAGTGGGAAGATACTTATAAACCTACGCCCGTAATTTCTCCGATGAACGGCAAAATTATTTTAAGAAACGTAGTTGAAGGCCAGACTATTTCAACAAGCGATGTTTTATTTGCCCTTGCCGACGAACTTATAGTTGTTGCAAGCGTTGACGAAACGGATATCGGTAAAATTAAATACGGACAAAAAGCACTGATTACTCTTGACGCTTATAAAGACGAGTCAGTTGACGGGAAAGTTTTTCAGATTCTTGAAGAGGGACAGAACGTAAGCAACGTTATCACTTATTACGTAAAAATCAGACCGGTGCATACTCCTAAATTTTTTAAATCTCTGATGACTGCCAATATTGAAATTACGGTAGCCGAGAAAAAAAATGTTACAGTCATTCCATGGGAAGCGGTTAATGAAACCGATAACGGCAGCTTCTACGTTCTTACCGGAGATAATATAACTCAGACAAAAAAAGAAATAACGCCGGGGATAAACGACGGCGATAAAACTGAAATAATTGCAGGATTAAATCCTGGAGATAAGGTTCTTGTAAAAAATAAAGCGTATAAATTAGGCGCACAAACCGAAGATGCAAAAGGTTTTTTGCAGATGAGTCCTCAAAAACGTAAAACAAACAGCGAAATACTTTCGGGTTCAACAAGCGTTCAGGGTAAATAAATGACAGAACATCATAAACCGTTGCTTTCTATTAAATCAATAACAAAAGTTTATGACGTCGGAGATACAAAACTCGACGTTTTAAGAGGCGTAAATCTTACAATAGAAGAAGGCGAGTTTGTGGCAATAATGGGTCCTTCCGGATCAGGAAAAAGCACGCTTATGCATATACTCGGACTTTTAGACAGACCTTCCGGCGGCGTTTATGAAATATACGGACAAAATGTTTTAAAGTTTGATGATAACCGTACGGCTTTCTTAAGATCAAAAATAATAGGTTTTGTTTTTCAGCAGTATAATCTTTTAAATAAAATGACAGCCTGCGACAACGTCGCTCTTCCTCTTATTTATTCCGGCGGCGAAAACAGGTTTGAAAGAGCAAAGAGTCTGCTTGAAAGCGTAGGTCTGTCGGAAAGAATATTTCATAAGCCGAACCAGCTTTCAGGAGGACAGCAGCAGCGAGTTGCAATTGCAAGAGCTCTGGTAAACGAACCGAAAATTATTTTTGCAGACGAGCCTACCGGAAATCTCGCATCGGCGCAGTCTGACGAGATAATGCAGATTTTGACAGATTTAAATAAAAAAGGAATAAGCGTTATTCTGGTTACGCATGAACCAGATATTGCCCAATGGGCAAACAGAGTTATAACTATAAAAGACGGGCAGGTTGTATCGGACAATAAAAAAACAGAACCGCAAAAAACGGATAATAAATCTTTAAAAATATATAAGGATTCTTCAAGATTAAGCATAGCGGAATTTTCAGAAAACTTTTTTTCTGCGATAAGGGCAATTCTTGCAAATAAAACGCGTTCGGTGCTCACAATGCTCGGTATTATTATAGGAGTCGCGTCAATTATATCAATGCTTGCTTTGGGCGCCGGAGCTCAGCAGTCTCTTGAAAAACAGATAAAATCAATGGGGACAAATCTCTTATATCTTATGCCGGGAAGAATTTCTGTCGGTGGAGTGGCGGGCAATGTAGTAAGAAGAATAACTCTTGAGGATGTAGATGCGTTGGCTTCAAATACGGCTCTTGTAAAAAACATAGACCCTAATGTAAGCGGCAATGCGCAGGTTGTTTACGGTAATAAAAATACAAATACAAGCATTACGGGAGCTACGACAGTTTATCAGTATATGCAAAGCTCTATTCCTGAATACGGCCGCTTTTTTACAAAAACCGAAAATGAAAACGCCGAAAAGGTATGCGTTATAGGAACTACCGTAATAAAAAATCTTTTCGGAAACGAGGACCCGGTCGGCAAATATATAAAAATTAACAGAAAACAGTTCAGAGTAATAGGAATTCTTCCGGTTAAAGGAGCGCAGGGTCCCAGAGACGGTGATGATATTATTTTAGTTCCATTAAATACTGCCATGAAAAGGCTTTTAGGTACAAAATATGTTTCCTCTGTTTCCGTTGAAGTTCAAGACGGCAAAATTGATGAAACTGAGAAGTATATTCTTGCGACTATGCTTGAGCGCAATAAACTCAGCGCCGATCAGGCCGATTCTTTCAGAATAAGAAATATGTCTGATATGATACAGATGCTTTCCACGACTACTAAAACAATGACTATGCTTTTAGGTGCCGTTGCCGGCATTTCTTTAATAGTTGGCGGGATAGGAATAATGAATATAATGCTTGTAAGCGTAAGCGAGAGAACAAGAGAAATAGGATTGAGAAAGGCGATAGGCGCTACAAAAACGGCCGTTTTATTGCAATTTTTAATAGAGTCGTCGGCTTTATCTCTGCTGGGCGGTTTTTTCGGAGTAGCTCTCGGCGTGCTTATTTCTTTTGCAGTTTCAAAATTTGCCGGCTGGGCCGCTTTTGTATCGGGATTTTCAGTTTTCTTATCAGTTTCATTTTCAGTGGGGGTAGGTATTATTTTCGGTCTCTGGCCTGCCAAAAAAGCCTCGGAATTGTCGCCGATAGAAGCGCTCCGCTCGGAATAAAACAGCAGATTTACATAATTTACAAAGATATGATATACTTAGTTAACTTAAAAACGGATGGTTTTATATGTGTTTTGACGTCAAGAGTAAATCACTTGCAAAAAGATATGATATCAGCGCTAAAATAAAAAGCAATAAGCATGTATGTTTAAGTTTTTACGAAATTATAGTTGAAGCTCCTGAAATGGCTCATTCCTCTCAGCCCGGACAGTTCTGCATGGTTTCGGTGCCGAATTCATATCTCAGAAGGCCTTTAAGTATATATAAAAGCGGTAAAAATACGCTTTCATTTCTTTATAAAATAGTAGGAAAAGGCACTGAAGTTTTGGCTGCTCTAAAACCGGGAGATCAGATTAAAGTTTTAGGGCCTCTTGGTATGCCTTATCCTTACAAAAATATCAACGCAATACCGGTGCTTGTTGCAGGCGGAACAGGAATAGCCTCAGTTCATTTTTTGGCTTCAAAACTTAAAAGTAAAGGTGTTTTATTTTACGGTGCCAGAACAAAAAAAGAGTTGCTGTGTCTTTCCGAGTTTAAAAAGCTGGGATGGAAGGTTTTTGTCGCAACAGAAGACGGCTCTCAGGGATTTAAAGGTTTTGTAACGGATTTAATGAAAGAAAAAATTAAAAAAGACAATATAGTTTATACATGCGGGCCTACTCCGATGATGAAAAAGGTAATAGAAACGGTAAAAGATTTAAAACTTAAAGGTTATGCTTCTCTTGAAGAAAAAATGGCATGCGGCATAGGAAACTGCCAGGGCTGCGCGGTGAAAATCGGAGATGAGTATAAGATGGTCTGTAAAGACGGTCCCGTTTTTTCAATGGATTTATTATAAAGGTTTTATTTCAACGTCAAAAATTCCTTTTTGACGCGGAATATTTTTAACTGTCAGATAGTTATCCGTGAGCGCCTGATTGCCTCTTAATGAAACTGCTTTTCTTGTTGTTCCTGTAAATTTTGAATAAAAATTCTTTCTTAAAATTTTATCCAATTCAAGAAGTTCGGAGACTCTTTTGTTAATTTCAGTCTGTTCTGAAATTTGTTTTAATTCAAAAGCTTTTGTCCCATGTCTTTTGGAATATGGGAAAACATGAAGTCTTGCAAAATTCGCATTTTTTAAAAAGTTGCGCGTTTGTTCAAAGTCATACGCTGTTTCGCAAGGGAATCCGCAAATCACATCCGTTGTTAAAGATATATCAGGTATATTTTTTTTAAGTTTTTTTAGAACAGAATCAAAATCAGACAAAGTATATTTTCTGTTCATTTGTTTTAAAATATTATCTGATGCCGACTGCAGAGGAATGTGGAGATGATTGCATATTCTGAGAGGCTCATTTTTCATTATTGATATCAGTTCGTCGTCTACTTCGTTTACCTCAATTGATGAAAGTCTGATTCTGAAGTCTTTTTTTACGGAGGCAAGTATTTTTTTTAGAAGTCGGCTTATGCCGTTTTCATATTTTCCTATATGTATGCCTGTCAGCACAATTTCCGTATAGCCGTTATCTGTTATTGTTGAAATTTCTCCGATTATTTCGTCTTCCGGTTTTGACCAAAGAATATTTCTTGCAAAAGGCACTATGCAGTATGAACAGAAGCTGTTGCACCCGTCCTGAATTTTTATAAAGGCTCTTGAATGATTGTCAAAAGATTTTATTGCCTGAACCGAATTTTTGAATAAATCTTCTTTAAGTATTATTTTTATTTTTGGAAATTCTTCTTTTATTTTGTCTTGTGAAGTTTTTGCGTAGCATCCTGTTAGTATGATTTCTTTGTCGTTATGCAGAAATTTATTGATAAAAGAATTGCACTGTCTGTCCGAACTGTCTGTTACTGTGCAAGAATTTATTATTATGGCATCGGCTTCTTCAGGCGAATTTACGAATAAATATCCGTTTTTTTCAAACAATTCCCTGATAAGCTGGGACTCATATTGGTTAACTTTGCAGCCGAAAGTTGATATAAAAAATTTTTTCATGATTTATTTATAACCAGAATACAGGCGGCAAGAGCGGCAGTTTCAACTCTCAAAATATTTTTACCCAAAGTGACGGGTGTAATATTATTTTTAAATGCGTATTCTGTTTCTGAATTTTCAAATCCGCCTTCAGGTCCTATAAAAATATTGATGTTTTTTGTCTGTTTGTAAATATTGTCTATCGTATTTGATTCTTCACATTCCCATGGTATCAGATTCAGGGCGCTATCTTGTTTATAAACAAATTCAACGGCATTTTTGAATTTAAGAGGCGGTTCAATTGCCATCAAATCCGCTCTGTTTGACTGAGAACTTGCCGATATGGATATTTTCTTATACCTTTCAAATTTATTTTCGGATATTTCGTTTATAACGCTTCTTGCCGTTATAACGGGGACTATTTTGGATACTCCGAGTTCGGCGCATTTTTCAATAAGCCATTCAAATCTTTCTCCTTTCGGCATCGCGGTAAAAAGAGTAATTTTTATAGCCGGTAAAATAAAATCCAAAGCTGAGATTATCTCGCCGGTCAAAAAAGTTTTTGTGATCGTTTTGATTTTTGCGCGGAATGAATTTCCAAGCCCGTCAAATATGTTTATTTCTTCTCCGGCTGAAAATCTTCTGACGCCGGTAAGATAATGAAACTGTTCTCCCGTTAAAGTAAAAACATTGTTGCTGATTTCTTTCGGATTTACATAAAAATGTGGCATAAATTTTTTAAAGACGGTTTAATTCTGTACTTTAATTTTAAGAGAGATATCAAGCGACGGCGCTGAATGAGTGAGCATTCCTATTGAAATTCTGTCAATGCCAAGTTTTGCATAATCTTTTATTGTTTTCAGATTTACTCCGCCGGATATTTCAATTTCAGGTCTGTATTCTTTTGTGGAATTATTCCTTATAAAAGACACCATTTTTTTGAGCTGCGCTTTTTTCATATTGTCCAGCATTATAAGATCTGCTTTTGCCGCAAGAGCGTCGTGTACGTGTTTTTTTGTTTCGCATTCGACCTGGATAAGAATTCCTTTATGTTTTTTTCTGATAGTTTTAATTTTTTCGGTAAGATTGTCTATTAATTTAAGATGGTTGTCTTTTATCAAAACCATATCCGAAAGAGACATTCTGTGATTTGTTCCGCCGCCGCATCTTACGGCGTATTTTGATATATATCTGAATCCCGGGATGGTTTTTCTTGTGTCATAAATTTTTGTATTTGTGTTTTTGACTATAGCCACAAAACGGCTTGTCATAGTAGCGATGCCGGAAAGTTTTTGTATGAAATTTAAAGCCGTTCTTTCCCCGCACAAAAGATGATATGCGGGACCTTCCATTTTTAAAATTATGTCGCCTTTTTTTACTTTTTGCCCGTCATTTTTTATAACGCTGAAAACAAAATCTTTATTTAATTTTACGAAAACTCTTTTGAATACGTCAATTCCGCAGACTACGCCGGGGCATTTTGCCATAAGAACAGCCGTAGCCCGAATGTCTTTTGAAATTATATTTTTTGATGTTATATCGTTTAATACTGAATCTTCTTCAAGTGCCAGCGATATTATTTTGTCTAAGTTCATATTTGTGCATTATATAAAAAAACTCATTTCTTTACAATCAATTTTTTATAAGAAAAGTTTGACTATTTTTAAATCTATTTATATAATTAAACGGTATTATAATAACGGAACTCGGGTTATTTGTTTTTGTAAAAAATATAGCAAGGATAAACCCTATGGAAAAATTAAGTTCAAAACTTGAAGGAGCCGACAAAGCAGTTAACAAAGCCGGCTTGCCCGCCGATTACGGCGATACAAAAATAACAATTTTGCCGAGAGATCCGATATGTATATTCGCTTATTGGTCAATTTCAGAAAATGCAAAAGAAAAAATAAAAAGTCAGTACGGACAGAATATATTTGCCGATTCCAAACTCGTAATAAGAGTTTATGACACTACCGATATAAATTTCGACGGCAATAACGCTCACAGATATTTTGATATTTTTATAACGCCTAACGCCGACAGTTGGTATATCAACGTCGGAGAATATAACCGCAGCTGGTGCGCGGATATAGGTTTTTTGACAAACGACGGAAAGTTTGTGTGCATCGCAAGATCAAATAAGCTCAGCATGCCGAGATACGGCGTTTCAAATGTTACTGACGAACAGTGGGCGATGCTGCAGATTGAATTTGAAAAACTTCTTAAGATATCGGGCGTCAATCAGATAGGAATGAGTTCTTTTGATATAGCGCGTCTTATGAGAGAAAGATGGGAAGAAATAGTTTCAATTTCTCTTCCAAGTTCACATGTTCAAACCAGTTCGTTTAAAACTCATCCTAAATCTTTTGCTCCTGAAGCACAGCATGACAAACAAAAAAGTTTTTGGTTAAAAGCCGATACGGAAATAATTATTTACGGAGCGACGGAATCAGATGCAAAATTAACCATGAACGGACAGCCCGTCAAATTATCTGCCGACGGTTCTTTTTCGGTAAGATTTTATTTGCCTAACGGCGACCACGTTTATTCCATAGAAGCTTCATCAAGCGACGATTCAATGAAAAAGGCAATAACTTTTGAAGTTAAAAAGAATACAAAATAAATCTATTCGGATTTTCGATGAAATATAAGGGCTACTGGTGTTTACAACTTCATGCGCATTTACCTTTTGTACGCCATCCGAACTTTCCTGATTTTTTAGAAGAAGATTGGCTGTATGAGGCGATAAGCGAAACTTATCTGCCTCTGCTTTCTGTATTTGAAAATTTTGTCAATGACGGAATTGACTTCCGCATTACAATGACTATTACTCCGACTCTTGCAAATATGCTTGCCGATCCGCTTTTACAATCCAGATATTATGCCAAATTAAATAAGCTTATAGAACTTTCCGAGCATGAAGTTCTCAGAACAAAAAGCCAGCCTGAATTTCATAAAGCCGCTTTGATGTATGAAAAGAATTTTAAAAACTGCAGAAGAATATGGGAAAAATACAGAGGCAATATTCTTTACGGATTTAAAAATCTTCAGGATATGGGCAAGATTGAAATAATTACGTGCTGCGCCACACACGGTTTTTTGCCGCTTATGGTAAATGAAAAGGCTATAAGGGCACAGATCAGAATAGCATGTCAGGATTATAAAAAACATTTCGGAAGAGAGCCGAGAGGAATATGGCTTGCCGAATGCGCATACTCTTACGGGATAGACAAAATATTAAAAGAAGAGGGATTAAGATTTTTCTTTCTTGAAGCACACGGTATTTTGTATGCAACACCAAGGCCGAAATACGGAGTTTTTGCTCCGATATATTGTCCGAGCGGCGTTGCTGTTTTCAGCAGAGATATGGAAACTGCCCATCAGGTTTGGAGCGCCGATTCAGGATATCCCGGAGATCCTGACTACAGAGAATTTTACAGGGATTTGGCCTATGATTTGGATTATAATTATATAAAACCTTATCTTCATTCTGACGGTATAAGAAGAAACATAGGCGTAAAATACCATAGAATAACTGGAAAAGTGCCTCTGCATGAAAAACAGCCGTATAATCCGGATTGGGCTGACAATAAAGCAAAGATGCATGCCGAAAATTTTGTTTTTAACAGGTCTAATCAAATAGATTATTTATCGGGTATTTTGGGAAGAGAACCGTTAGTCGTTTCAATGTATGATGCCGAGCTTTTCGGGCACTGGTGGTTTGAAGGCCCGCAATTTATAAATTATTTATTCAGAGCTATAGATAAACAGAAATTATTTGCTCCGATTACCCCGGTAGAATATCTTGAGAAATATAAAACCAATCAGATCGCAACTCCGTCTCCGTCTTCGTGGGGAGATAAAGGGTATTATGAAGTTTGGTTAAATCCTAAAAATGACTGGATTTATAAACATCTGCACATTATAGCCGACAGAATGGTTGAAATAGCGTCGGCAAACAGAACGGCGACAGGTTTAAAATTAAGGCTTCTCAATCAGGCAGCAAGAGAATTACTGCTCGCCCAATCATCCGACTGGGCTTTTATAATGACGACCGGAACGATGGTTGAATATGCCGAAAAAAGAACAAAAGAACATATATATAATTTTAATACTTTATACGACCAGATAAAAAATGATCGTATAGACGAAGGTTTCTTGTCTAATTTAGAGTATACAAATAATATATTCCCCGATATAGATTATACTGTTTATATAAAATAATGAAAGGCATATTATATGCAGTTCCAACTCCTATAGGCAATCTTGAAGATATTACTTTAAGAGCGGTAAGAGTTTTAAAAGAATGCGATTTAGTTGTGTGCGAAGATACAAGGCAGACAATAAAACTCTTGTCTCATCTTCAGATATCAAAACAGCTTGTAAGTTTTTACACTCAGAACCAGCTCAGAAAAATTCCTCAGATAATATCAATGCTTGAACAGGGCAAAAATATTGCTCTTGTTTCAGACTGCGGGACTCCCGCAATATCAGATCCGGGCTACTATCTTATCAAAGAGGCCGTCGAAAAAAATATTACGGTTATATCCCTGCCCGGCCCGTGCGCCCTTACTACTGCGCTTGTCGGTTCCGGACTTCCTACCGATTCTTTTGTTTTCTTGGGTTTTTTGAGAAAGAAAACAGGTAAAATGAAAAAAGAACTTCTTGAAGCAAAGTCTGTAAATAAAACTATTATATTTTATGAATCTCCTCACAGAATTTTAAAAACTCTTGAAACATGCGCCGAAGTTTTCGGTGCGGAATGCCGTATAGCCCTCGGCAGAGAACTGACAAAAAAATTTGAAGAGTATATAAGAGGCACTATTTCCGATGTGGCAAATAATCTTAAAAATAGAGAAATACTCGGAGAATTTGTTATAATTGTATCGTGCAAAGATTGTGATTGCAAAGAAGAAACGGAAGATGAAATCCTTTAAGCTGTAAAAGGAGACAATAATGAAAGTTATAATTCTGGCCGGCGGCATGGGAACAAGATTGTCCGAAGAAACCGCATTGGTGCCTAAACCCATGGTTGAAATCGGCGGCAGACCTATTTTATGGCATATAATGAAAATTTACTCACATTACGGGTTTAATGATTTTGTAATTCTTACAGGCTATAAATCGCATGTGATAAAAGATTATTTCATAAACTATTACAACAGATATTCTGATATTACTGTTGATATGTCAAATAATTCCGTTGAAATTCATAAAACAAGGCACGAACCGTGGAAAGTCACTATTCTCTATACGGGACAGGATACGATGACCGGAGGCAGAATAAAAAAGGCCAAGGATTATATCGGAAAAGAGCAGTTCCTTCTGACCTACGGAGACGGAGTAGCCGACATAAATATCAAAGAATTAATACAGCATCATAATAAATCAAAAAAAATAATAACAATGACAGCAGTTCAGCCTTCCGGCAGATTCGGAGCGCTTGTTATAAAAGACGACAATCTCATAACTTCTTTCATGGAAAAACCAAAAGGCGACGAGTCTTGGGTCAACGGAGGTTTTTTTGTATGCGAGCCTTCGGTTTTTGATTATATAAAAGGCGGCGACGAAAATATTTTTGAACGGCAGCCTCTTGAAGATATTGCAAAAGACAAGCAGTTAAATGCTTTTAAACACAGAGGTTTTTGGAAACCGATGGATACGCTCAGAGAAAAAAATGAACTTACCGAATTGTGGCTGAGCTGTAATGCGCCGTGGAAAGTCTGGGATAAATAATCATGTTTGAAATTTATAAAAATAAAAAAGTTCTTGTAACGGGACATACCGGTTTTAAAGGTGCATGGCTGTGTCTTTGGCTGGAATCTTTAGGTGCTAAAGTTATAGGTTATTCGATAGATATTCCTACAAAACCTTCTCTTTTTGAGCTTTCAAAACCCAAATGTATTGATGTAAGGGGTGACATAAGAGACTTTGCGAAATTAAATTCTGTCATAAAAAAACATAAACCTGAAATAATATTTCATCTGGCCGCCCAGCCTCTGGTAAGAAAATCTTATTTAGAAACGCTTGAAACATATCAGACCAATGTAATAGGCACGGCAAATATTCTTGAATCTTTGAAAAAAAATTCTTTTGTAAAAGCCGTTGTTGCCGTTACTACCGACAAAGTTTATTTAAATAATGAAAAAGGCAGAGCGTTTTGCGAGGCCGATCCTCTTGGTGGATATGACCCGTACAGCGCTTCAAAAGCGTGTTGTGAAATAGTGATATCTTCTTACAGAGATTCTTTTTTTAATGTTAATGAATACGGCAAAAGGCATAAAACTCTTATCGCTTCGGCAAGAGCCGGCAACGTTATAGGAGGCGGAGATTTTGCGCAAGACAGGCTTATACCTGACTTTATAAAATCAATACTTGCAAAGAAACCTCTTGCAGTCAGAAATCCAAAGGCCGTAAGGCCGTGGCAGCATGTTTTGGAATCTTTGAGCGGGTATCTGATGCTCGGAGAAAAACTTCTGCAGGGCAAAAAACAGTTTGCGCAGGGCTGGAATTTCGGACCGGAATGCGGCGATATAAAAAATGTTGAACAGATAGTCGACAGAATGTGTAAAAATTTTGATAACGGAATTAAATATAAAAAAGATTGCGCCAAACATCCGCATGAAGCCTGCTGTCTTAAACTTGATATAACAAAATCAAAAAAAATTCTTAAATGGAATCCTAAATGGAATGTAAATACGGCATTGGATAAAATAACGCAATGGGTATGCGCGTATTCGTCCGGACGAAATGTAAAAGAAATTTGTGTTAAACAGATAAAAGAGTATGCCAATGGATAAAAAACAATTAAGAATTGAGATTTTGAATAAAGTAAAACAGTATTACTCTGCCGCTTTTGCTGGAAAAAAGAAATTTGAAAAAGGCGACAAGATATCTTACGGCGGAAGATTTTTTGACGAAAAAGAGCTTGTTAATTTGATTGACAGTTCTCTTGATTTTTGGCTTACGTCCGGCGTTTACTGCCAGAAATTTGAAAAAAAACTTGCCGAATTCCTCGGTATTAAAAACTGTCTTTTTGTAAACTCAGGTTCTTCGGCGAATATGCTTGCCTTTATGGCTCTGACATCTCCGCTTCTTGAAGACAGAGCTGTCAAAAGAGGAGACGAGGTTATAACTGTCGCATGCGGATTCCCTACCACCGTGGCGCCTATTATTCAATACGGGGCCGTTCCTGTATTTGTCGACGTTACGATTCCTCAGTATAACGCCGACGCAGAACAGATAAAAAAAGCTTTAAGTTCCAAAACAAAAGCCGTTATGCTTGCTCATACACTCGGAAATCCTTTTGATTTAAAACAAATCAAAGAGTTTTGCGTTAAAAATAATCTTTGGCTTATAGAAGACAACTGCGATGCGTTAGGTTCAAAATATACAATTGACGGCAAAGAAAAATATACAGGTACCATAGGCGATATAGGAACTTCAAGTTTTTATCCGCCGCATCATATGACAACCGGCGAAGGCGGTGCTGTTTATACCGATAACCCTTTGCTGTATAAGATACTGCTTTCTATGAGAGATTGGGGGCGTGATTGTGTATGTCCGTCGGGTGTTGATAATTTTTGCGGTCACAGGTTTGACAAACAATACGGAGAACTGCCGAAAGGGTATGACCACAAATATGTTTATTCTCACTTCGGCTACAATTTAAAGGCTACCGAAATGCAGGCTGCAATAGGCCTTGCCCAGCTTGAGAAACTTCCTGATTTTATAGAACAGAGAAGAAAAAACTTTGATAAATTAAAAAATGGATTGGCCGGTTTGCAGGATAAATTAATCTTGCCCGAACCTTGTGAAAATTCAAATCCGAGCTGGTTCGGTTTTTTAATAACCGTAAAAAAAGGCACAGACAGAAGTTCTTTGGTCAGATATTTGGAAGATAACGGTATTCAGACGAGAATGTTATTTGCCGGTAATCTTTTAAGACATCCGTGTTTTGACGATATGAAAAAAACAAATTCGGGTTTTAGAACAGTTTGCGAATTGAAAAATACAGACATTATTATGAATGATACTTTCTGGATCGGCGTATATCCCGGAATGACCGATGACAAAATTGATTATATGATAAATTCAATAAGGGAATTTTTTA
>Ga0116193_1000833_pt1 | contig 27330 bp, 24 predicted proteins | sample AD_UKC115_MetaG_FD_89892 | JGI IMG/M metagenome (GOLD analysis project Ga0116193, IMG submission 89892) | Active sludge microbial communities of municipal wastewater-treating anaerobic digesters from Hong Kong - AD_UKC115_MetaG | ecosystem: Engineered > Bioreactor > Anaerobic > Digestate... | reverse complement strand
TGGCGGTGCGTTCGGCCTTCCAGGCGCTGCTGGCCGATGTCTGTTCGCGCGAACGCAAATGGACGCTCATCCCCGAACTCTCCGACCGCAATGGCATAATAGCAGTGCCCTTTTCAATTCAATGCATCGAAAAATAGACCAAGAAAAACACTGAAATATGCCACAAATTCGCCTAGTCTCATCTTGCAAGTTCATTTACATCACCCCACATCACTTAAGGCCTTTGAGTTTTCATGGGTTTCGTTGACCTGTTCCTGACTGATGTAAAAAGCGTGTCTCCGAAACGCGAGTGCCTGAGGAATGCCTTGGAGCAGAGGCACGTAGCTGAGTTCTTTGCTGGCATAGGATTGATGCGCGAAGGCCTTGAACGCCAGGGATGGAAAGTCGTCTATGCCAATGATATCGATCCAGAGAAGAAACAAATGTATCAAGGCCATTTCAAGGACAAGCACTCACACTTTGTTCAAGGCGACATTCACAAGATCAAAGCCGATTCCATTCCAGATATTGCTCTCGCCACGGCCTCCTTTCCTTGCAACGACCTTTCACTCGCCGGAATGCGTCAAGGCCTAGAAGGAAAGCAGTCGTCGGCTTATTGGGGATTCGTGAAAATTCTGGAGAAGATGAAGGACCGCCGACCGCCTCTTGTGCTCTTGGAGAATGTTGCCGGATTTCTTACCTCACATGGCGGTGCCGACTTTGCTGAGGCTTTACTGGCGCTGAATCGGCTCGGGTATGCAGTCGATCCGATGATCATAGACGCGGAAAGATTCGTTCCCCAAAGTCGCGTTCGCCTCTTCATAATTGCCAGCAAGACACTTTCCCCTGCCGAAGAGGTTTTGGAATCGCCATCGTTCTTCGAAGACCAAGTCAGGCCAAAGGCGCTAGTCGATTTCATCTTTGCCCATCCTGAAATTATTTGGAGCATTCGCCCTGTTCCTCCATTGCCGGAAAGAACTCTCGCGCTAACCGATATGCTTGAAGATCTTCCTAATCAGTCTCCGTTCTGGTGGAATCAGGAGCGAACGGATTATCTGCTGCAGCAAATGAGCGAACGCCATTCCCAGCAATTGGACAAAATGAAGAAATCTCGAAAGTGGTGCTATGGAACAGTCTTTCGACGCGTCAGAAAGGGTCGTTCCATGGCCGAAATGAGGACAGATGGGATTGCAGGTTGTTTGAGAACACCGCGTGGGGGCAGTGGCAGACAGATATTGGTTAAGGCGGGATATGGAATCGTTAAAGCAAGGCTATTGACGCCACGCGAATGCGCCCGACTAATGGGCGCCGAGAATTTCAACATTGATGTACCACTTAATCAGGCCCTGTTCGGATTTGGAGATGCAGTCTGTGTGCCGGTGGTAGAATGGCTGACACAAAACTATCTTGAACCACTAGCTTTGGAATTGTTGAACTCCCTCTGAGGGTTGCTTCGCATACTAGCCCAAACTTTCTTCGAGGTGCACTTACATGGCCGATTTACAGCAGATGCTTAATGAGTTCGCCAACAGCCAGGAGGTTTTTGAAAAGGGCAAACTAGCCGCCGCGCTGGTTCTCACACATCAAGCAAGCCTCAAGGGAGGTCCCTGGGACACCAAAGATTTTATCACTAAGAGCCAAGGCCAGGTAAAAGGCCTCTCATCTTCTGCAGTCCAGAAGATCTTGAAAGAGCATGGGATTGTCAGAATTCTTGCGTCTCAGGGTGGCAGGACCAGTCGCGGAAACATGTCTCTAATGCATGCCTATATTGCTTTTTTAAATGACCTATTTGCATTAGGTATTCTCGATTTCGGCCAAATCGAACATTTTTGGGTGCAAAAGATCAGAGATTACTTTGATTCGCAGCCTTTCCATCTCCAAGTTGATCAAACAAAATCGGTCCGACATCTTGTCAAAGGCTTATTGAGTGAAGCAATAAAAAGACAAAGTGAATGTGGGGGTACTACAGTGGTGGGCACGGTTATGGAGCACTTGGTTGGCGCTAAGATAGACGCGATGCTGGGCATCGATGTGCAACATAAAAGCGCTTCTGCTGCAGATGCCTCAACAGGGGGCAAAGGTGATTTCTTGATAGGTGACACTGTTGTGCATGTAACAAATCATCCTTCTGAGGATTTAATCAGAAAATGCTCGCAAAACTTGGCACAGAATCTACGGCCTCTAATAGTCACGAACCAAAAGGGTGTGCCCGTTGCGGACGGCTTGGCCGAGGCAGAGGGCATTGAAGAGCGGATAGATGTATTGGAGATTGGCCAATTCATGGCAACGAATATTTACGAAAAAAGCAAGTTTCTGCAGAAGCAACGCGCCACGACATTGGGCGACATTGTCACCATCTATAATGAAATCATTGAAAAGTGCGAGACCGATCCGAGTCTCAAAATTGAGATTGATTGACCGTGGATACGTTTTCGAAGGAGCAACGCAGTTCCGTTATGCGCAGTGTGAAATCAAAGGACACCGGGCCTGAGATGACAGTGCGCCGTTTCCTACATTCCCTTGGGTATCGCTATCGCCTGTGCGTTCAAAGTTTGCCCGGCAAGCCTGATCTTGTTCTCCCGAAGTACCGCACTGTTATATTCGTGCATGGCTGCTTCTGGCATAGGCATAAAGGCTGTTGCCATGCAACAATGCCGGAAACCAATTTGGATTACTGGCTACCAAAGTTTGCCAGAACTGTTGACCGCGACAAAGAAAACGAGAAGAGTCTTAGATTGCTTGGCTGGAGGGTTCTTACGCTTTGGGAATGTGATATCCGCGCGTTTGATAAAGTGAAGAAGAACCTAGAAGCAATTCTGATGAAATAATCCTTAATTACGCATACAATGGATTGAGGCGGCGGACAAGCCGCTCTCATTTCGCGTTGAGAAGATGCGCCTGACGCGCGACAAGACCGCCGTGGTGGTCAATCCCTCGCTCACGCTGGCTGGCATTCCGCCGCAGGTATTTGACTACCGGTTGGGGAACCGCTCGGCGCTGGACTGGGTGATCGATCAATACCAGGTGGAGACCGATGCCCGCAGCGGCATCGTCTCCGATCCCAATCGCGAGGATGACCCCGAGTACATCGTCCGCCTCGTGGGGCAGGTGGTTAAGGTCAGCTTGGAGACGGTGCGGATCGTAAATGGATTGCCGGAGGAGTTTGAGCCGGCGGAGAGTGGCAATAGCGAGGAATTGCGGGATTAGCAGCAGGTTCACAGCCGAAGGCGGCTCTCACACAGGAACTAGTTCGTGCTCGTGCTCGTGCTCGTCATCGTAATCGGCTGTTTCCGTTTTCCACGGTTTCAATGCCACAGGACTGAGTGCTCTCCCGAAAGACTTTAGAAAGCTCCTGGGCTCTCACAGCCGAGGGCAAGTCTCACAGCTGTAAGCGGCTGTGCCACACCTCCCTTAGACTGCGGAATTGTAAGCTGAGCCAAGGTTGTGGTGGGTCAGGACCCACCCTACAGCCCAGTTGTAACGCATACTCTTGTACTTTCGTGGTAGTCCTTCATGAGCCGTAGGGTGGGTCAGAACCCACCCTACCATTCAGCTGTAACGCATGATTTTACGCGGCAATTGTATTTTCGCAGCAGCATGCACACGAATTGTCTTTGGGTGCGCCGCGGCTATTGCGGCTTGTAGATTTCCAACCAGTCCACAAACACTGCATCTTCGCTGCGCTTGGTGCTGTTGCGGCGTCCGGTCATGGCCTTGCCAATGCTGAAGTGGCCGGGCGTGGTGGGGATCCATTTCTTTTCGCGCGTCTCGAAGATGAGCTTGCCATCGACGTTCACCCACATGTGCTCGGGGGTGATGTTCAGGTCATAGACATGATAGACGGTCGCATCGAGCGGGAAATCATGGATCAACTGCTCCTTGGCCGCGCCATCATGATTGATGTCGGCATGCCAGCGCTCGGTCACGGTATGACGGCTGCCCCATTTGTCGGTCAGCGACTCGCCGCCAAAGGTTTCGGCGAAATCCACTTCCCACGGCCAGCCCTTCTCGGGCCACCACATGACGGCGCTTTTGCAGCCCATCGAAGGGGTCATGCGCAGGCGAACCTGGACGCGAACGGGCACGCTTTGGTTGTGCCCGGCAACGGAGAAGCGACCGTTGGTCCAACCTGACAATGTGCCGGTGGTTGTCTTGAAATCGGCGATGCGGGTGTAAACGGCCACGGCCTTGCCATCCGAGGCATCGGGATCGTCCACGACTGTTACGTTGGATTTCAAAATCGGCCGCTGCAGTGGCTTGTTGCTGCGATCATAAACGTTAATCGTGCTGTTGATCTTCGGGTCCGATTCATAGCGATCCAAATCCTTGACATCGGCAAAGTCATGCCGATACACCCTCTTCCATTCAATCGGGCTGGATGCTGGCATGGAGGCGCTGTGCGCAGTGCCAACCATTGCCAGGACCGCACCCACGGCGAGCGCAAGATGAACCGCCACATTCTTTTTCATTGTTTCTTCCTTTTGATGAATGTTGATCTGAGTTAATGGAGACAACATCGTGTTATCTTGACACTGAATCAGAATATCTGATTGAATGCCTTTTATATCGACTCCATTGCTTGCTCTGCAAGAGAAATCATTTTCACGCGGAGTGGGAATAATGTCATACCCGCGCTAGAGTTTTTCTTGTCGTAAAAAGGTGGTTCAGTAAAGTTGCAAAGGCCTGCATTATCGTAATAGGTTGCTTACGGGGACGTTTGCTTCCCGGTCAAATATACTGATGGATTTGTCCAATGTTCAACGTTTTGCCCCAATGGCTTCGCGCCACCGCTCGGACAAGTTTCAGCCTGATCCTACTATCGCTGTCCATTGGCAGGGTATGGGCCGGCGAACCGGCTACCTCAACAACAGCCGAGAATCGGCTGGTCACGGGAAAGCATATCACGCCGCAGGGTTCGCATGTGGGGGTTGGCAGTTTTCCCGCCAACATGCTGCTGAGTCCTGATGGTAAATATGTGGTGGTCACCAATACGGGCTTTCGTCAATTCCTGTCCGTAGTGCGCGTTTCCGATGGGCATCTCGTATCGCAAGTGCGCCTGGGCACGCCCGAAGGCGCCCGCAGCAAACAGGGGCTTTATTACGGATTGGCCTTCGCCCGTGATGGCGAAAAGAACACGATCCTGTATGCCTCGCGCGGCGCGGAGGGAACGATTGCGTCCTATAGGCTCGATGCCAATGGCCAACTGGCGGCAACCGGCAAAATGCTGACAATACCCAAGCAGCCGAATATCTGTGTGGCGGGTGTGGCGGTGGCCGGCAAAAAGGTGTTCGCCGTCAACAACGATACTCATCCCGAGCAGAAGCAAAAGGGCACGTTTGCCATTTTCGATCTGGCCACGAGCACGACCACCACGCATGTGACGCTGCCGGGTTTTCCTTTTGAGATTGCGGCAATTACTGCCGGGCCAAATGCTGGACAAAAACTATATATCTCCAGCGAACGCGATGGCGGTATTGCCGTGGTCGATGCCTTCAGCGGCAAGGTCGTGAAACGCATTTCCACGGGCGCGCAGACCACGGCTGTGCTGCTGGACAAATCCCAGCGCCGTTTGTTTGTGGCCAATTCCGGCAGCGATACGGTCAGCATTATCGACACGCGAACGGACGAGGTGATTGACACAATCCTGCTGCGCGTGAATGAAGCGCGCGATCTGTGCGGCGCCACGCCACTGGGCATGGCTCTCTCGCCCGATGAGCGCACGCTGTATGTGGCTTTGGCGGATATGAATGCGGTGGCCGTTGTTCAATTGGGCAAAGGGCCATCCACGGCCCGTGCCTTTGGACTCATTCCCACGGGATGGTATCCCACGGCGGTTGCGGTGGCGCCCAATGGCAAGCAGTTGTTTGTCTCCTGCGCCAAGGGAGTGCAGGCGCGGACGCCCAATGACAAGCCGTTGGGGCCAAATGCGCTGTGGGGGCAATATCCTCCGCGAATCCTGGAGGGAACTGTATCGCGCATTTCGCTGCCCGGAACAAAGCAACTGCAAAGCTGGACCGATCAGGTCATTGCGAATAATCGTCTGAAGCCCAATGCCGATGCCAGTCAGGGTGTCTATCCGCTGGCCAATCCCGGCATCAAACATGTTGTCTATATTATTAAAGAGAACCGCACCTACGACCAGGTTTTGGGCGACTTGACGCAGGGCAACGGCGACAAATCGCTGTGCATGTTCCCGCGCGCCGTCACGCCCAATCAGCATGCCCTGGCCGAACGCTTCGTGCTGCTGGATAATTTTTATGATTGCGCCGAGGTCTCGGCCGATGGCTGGAACTGGTCCACATCGGGGATGGTTTCGGAATACACGATTCGCAATGCGCCTTACAGCTACAGCGGACGCGGGCGCAATTACGACTATGAGGGCCAGACCAATCGCGTGCCGGCCGACATGATCGGCTTGAACGATGTCGCCGCCGCGCCTTGTGGATATATCTGGGATCTATGTGTGGCGCACAAAGTCGCATTCCGCAACTATGGCTTCTTCGTGGCCGATACAAACCCGAACGTAAAGATCACAGAGGTAACCAATGCCGGAGCGGTCAGCGGCGCCACGGAGAATACCCATCCGACCAAGCGAGCGCTGGCCGATTCCACGGATAGCGATTATCGCGGTTTTGACCTGACCTATGCCGACAGCGAAGCGCTGCAAAAACTCGCTATTACATTTCCCAAGCAGCGCCTGACCTTTGGCGCCCATCAGTCCACCAGCCGCTTCAGCGAATGGAAGCGCGAGTTTGACCAGTATGTCCGCGATGGGAATCTGCCTCCGCTTCAAATGTTGAGACTGGGCAATGATCATACCCGCGGCACCACGGCAGGCGCTCCGGCGCCTCGAGCGCTGGTGGCTGACAATGATTACGCCGTGGGTCAGTTTGTCGAGGCGATCAGCAACAGTCCGTATTGGGACAGCACCGCCATTTTCATCATTGAGGATGATGCGCAGAATGGCTTCGATCACGTGGATGCCCACCGCTCCACCGCCTATGTGATCTCGCCATTCATTAAGAAGGGAACTGTCGATCATCGGTTCTATAATACCGACAGCGTGTTGCGAACGATGGAGTGCCTGCTCAATCTGCCGCCCATGAACCAGTATGATGCCGTCGCGCCTCCCATTGACGTCTTTGAGGGGAAACCAGCCAACAATGATCCGTGGAAGGCGATTCTTCCGGATAAGGCGATTCTGTCAGAGGTCAACAAGCCGAACGCTTATAAGGCCGAGGTCAGCGCCGCGCTGGATTTCAGCCGCGAAGATGCCGTGCCCGATGAATTGCTGAATGACATTCTGTGGCATGCGTTGATGGGCAAGCAAACGCCCCAAGCGCCCATCCGCCATGGCTATGCGCTCAGTTCCGTGGTTCGCCGCGGCGAGGCGGATGAAGACTGATGCCCGATTATCCGCGGATCATCTACTGGAAATGGGATGAGGCTATTCTCGAAGGCTCGCATGTTGAGGAGAAGATCGATGATCTTCTGCGCCGCTCTGATTTCGATACCGTTTATGTATCTTTTCATTGGATTTCATTGCCCTTTACGGATCCACGGCTGATTGGCGCGATTGAAAAGTGCTGTAACAGACTCAACGCGCGCGGCAAAAGATTCGTGCTGGATATTGATGTGCGCAACGAATGCGAGGCGATCAAGAAGCGTTGCCCAAATGATCTGGCCTACGTGACCAAAATGCTGGAAGTGGATCTCGATAGCGAGGGTTGCGCCAGCTTGGAAGTGGCTCATCCAACGGTGGGGCGCTGGGGAATCAAAGCCGTTTCACCGCCGGAATTCCTGATCAATGCATGGAGCCTGATGCGCACGGATGAGCGGCATTTTGTTGCTTCTTCTCTATGCAATATTCTGAAGAATACGTCCATTGAAGGCATTGATTCAGTTCGAAGCCGGATCGTTATTCATGCCGGACGCGAGCATGCCAACAAGACGGCGGTGCTGTGCCCAGCCTTTCCACAGGTCACGGTGGATCATTTTTCACCCGCCATTTATGAGCACTGGAAGGTGATGTTTGATGCCGTTCGGCATATTCCGCTGGGCGGCGTCGGCATTGATGAATTTGGTTATGAAGTCGTCGTGGATTTCGACGAGAACTACTTCCCTGTTTCTTCCTATCTTCCATACTCGCCGCACATGGCGGAGGCCTATGAAAAGGCCACAGGACGAAATCTGGCCGAGGATATTCTGTTCTTTTGGTATGCGCCGCAGGGAGATGACGGAAAGCAAATAGGCGCGATCAATCGTTATCTTGACTTGCTTCGCGATGGCATCAGCAAAAATGAAGAATGGCTGTATGACACGACTAAGGCCTATTTCGGCAAGGATGCCTTTGTGGCGGCCCACCCGACGTGGCAGGGGCATTACCGCTATGATCTGTATCTCGAAGTGCTGCGCAATGGGCTGGATTGGTGGTCGGTTCGCCGCGATTTCGCGCAGACCGACGAGAACATCATTCTGCCGGTGCGCATGGCGTTGAGCCGCAAGACAGGCGCGGCGGTCTGGTACAATATGTTTTACTCCGGCCGAACCAAGCAGATTGATGCCTATTTCCGCGAAACATGGCAGAATGCCCGGTATGGCGGGCGAACGCATTATCTCGGTTATGAATGCCCCAATGAGCGAAATGTATTGGCGTTCCGGCCCAAGGATTTGCTGGAGCAAATCTGGGAAATGGAACGCGTCATTGGCGAACTCAATCAATTTCACGCCAGCCAGCCTGATGCCCGGGTTCTGGTGCTCTTTGGCATGGAGGCGGTCACGAACTGGGCAATTTCAGATCCGGGCCGAAGGGTGTGGGGCAATGATGGCCGCACCTTGCATCAGGCAATGAAATTGGCCAATGAAGTCTTCCTGAACGGCTATTTATGCGATCTGGTGCCCACGTCGGAAATCGTCTCTGGCCATGTTAAGATTGGCCAAAATCAGAACTTGATCTATGGCACACAGGAATACGATGCGGTGGTTTTGGTGTGCCCGGAAGGAATGCCGCAGCGCGTTCTGCATTTTCTGAGGGAATATCATGCAGTAAACCCGCGTCTCATTGTGATGGGCGATTGCCACTCCTTCAGTGATGGCCGCGATGCGGGGGAGGCATTTCATGCCTTTGCGCAAGGGCTGGAATTCTGGTTCCCCAATGCCATTGATTCCGATCAGGTAACGGAAATATTAGGCCAATGGAAAATCGCGGGAAATCTCTATTCCAATGGGTGTGTGTTCCAGGATGGCTCTGTTATTTTCACCAGCGATGGGGACCGCAATGCGGGCAATCCACTGACAGTGGACTGCATGATCAAGGGACATCGTGTGGAGTTCCGCGGCAAGGATTTCCTGGCCATTGACCTGCATGAAAATGGAAAAATCCAACGCTTCGCCTCCGGCGGCACGCAACGATTCATGATTGATGGTGATGAGGTGGAGATCGGAATGGCTGCGGGGAGTGGTAGCGCTAAGGGGATTTGAACCCCTGTTTCCGGCGTGAGAGGCCAGCGTCCTGGACCGAGCTAGACGATAGCGCCACGTTCTCTCGTTGTATCGAAGGCGATACCCTAGTCAGCCCACCCAGCCAAGTCAAGCCCAAAGCCAACCAGGACATTCCCCAGTTTTCCCGGCGTTACGTAACGCACAAGCCGAACAGGTCGAGCATGTCGCCTTGGGCAGAAGGCTCATTGGGGGCTGTGGTGAAGGCAAAGGCTGATTTGATTCGGCCGCTGAGGATCTTTCGCAGCGTATCGGCCAAATAGAGATGAAGGGGATGCAGGGCAGGAGCCCTGCACCACAATAGAAATGCAGGCCTGCACCACAATTCGGCATTCTCCATTTGCTTTACGCAGGGTGATCTTTTAATCATTTTGAACAGGAATACAACAGCCGGTCTCCCTCTTGCTGTTTACCCAAACAGGGATGTAATGATGGGCGTAGAGAATAAATTCGAGCGCAGTCTGCGCGCCGCCGCCGATGAATTATGCGTGCGGCATGGCATGCGAACCTATACTGGCGAGATTCGGTTGCGCCGCTTGCAAAACGGGCAAGGCAAAGGCTGGGCGTGCGATCTGCCTTTGCGCCTGGCCGGTACTCTTGAGGCAGATGCACACGCGCTTGCTCAGGAATTGGCCGATACACTTTCCAAAGGTAATTTCCTCTGGGATGTGTCGCCCGCGCCAAATGGCGAAATTTACCTGACGGCCGGAGAGGAATCCTCCTCGCTGGCCGAACGCATTCGCTCCATCGTGCAGGATGCCGAGGTAAAGGGCCTGACTAAGATCGTCGTCAATTTCGGCGCGCCTCGCGGATCGCTGCGCCTGGGGCAGGCCTGCCTTGCCCTATTTGCCGACACGCTGGCGCAGATGTTGCGCAGCATCGGCCGCCCCACCGCGTTGGAGTTTCGCGTTGATGATAACACCGAGCACATGGAAAATCTGGGCCGCTCGCTGAAAACGCGCTACTTGAAGGAATTGGGCTATTGCTCGTTAATGCCACGCGGATCGCTGCAGGATGGCTTTCTGGTCTTTGTCGCGCGCGAGTTGAAACGCGAGCGCGGCCACACGCTGTCCACGGAATACTCCTCGAAACCGTTTGCTGCCTATGGGCTGGAGCGCATCCTGAAGCATTGGCAAAGCGAACTGGAGTCGATCAATATCATTGAGTCCAGTTTCTTCCTGCATTCCAACGCCTTGTCGGGCGAGGGGCCTCGCTCCTCCGAAAAAATTGAGCAGGCGTGGGGGCAATTACAGCGCTCGCAGCAGGTGGCCCGCCTGATTGATGTGCGCCATGCCGATGGCACTCCGCGATTATTCTCGCTGGGCTGCAATGCCGTTCCGACGGTGGAACTTCCGTTGGCATTTACTCCTATCCAGCGCAATGGCCGCTCCATTAACATCATGGATCCGCGCGGCGATATTGTTACATTCCAGCAGGCGCTGAAGGAATTGGGCGCCGATGGATTGCGCGAATTTGCCTTGGATCACATCGTCTTGGGATGAGTTTTATTTACGGATGGGAAAGCGAATGCAGAACTCAGTTCCGCATCCTAACTTCGATTTAACCTGAATGTTTCCTCCGTATTGCTGCACTAGATCCGAGACCACCGTTAGCCCCAGGCCGGTGCCTTTTCCGGGCGCCTTCGTGCTGTAAAACGGCTGGAATATCCTTTCCTGATCCTCTTGCGCGATTCCATGTCCGCTATCGATTACGGTTAACTGCAGATAACGCGTGTTGTCATCGGATAGGGCATTGGTGCGCAGCGTGAGTTTGCTCCCATTTTCCATGGCATGAATGGCGTTCAGCGTGAGATTCAGCACAATTTCCAATAAATGCGTGGGATGGGCCTGCATTGGGGGAAGCCGTGTCGATAGTTCTTTCTCCACCTCAATTTGGCTCAGGCGCAACTGTGGCCCAAGCAGCGCCAGAACTTCCTCGATGGCCTTATTGATGGAACAGCGCTGCAATTCCATCTCGCGCGCGCCGCGCGCAAATTGCAGCAGACTGCGGATCATTCTTGCCACGCGCTCGGTTTCATTCAGGATAATTTGATACTCTTCGCGATGCGGATCGTCTTCTGGGCAGGAAAGCAGGAGCATTTCCGCGCGTCCAGCCACGACATTCATTGGCGTGCCGATCTCATGCGCCATGCAGGCCAACAATTGTGCAACCGTAACGAGGCGCTGCGTTTGATGGATTTGTCGGTTCAGCCGGTTAGTTTCTGTCAAATCGTGATAAATGACGGAGCGCCCGATGATCTCTCCGGCTCGATCTCGCACCACACGGCAGGTCAGTTCCACATGGCGAGGTTGTGCATGCTTGTCGATGCGCAGCGTGCGATGCTTCTCGATGACTTCGCCGGCCATCATGCGCTTTGTTAGGCTTTGAAGTTCTCCGGATTCGAGCAGATGAGCCGGCAGCAGAATGGATTCGCTTCGCCCCAGCACGTCCTCGCTTTTGTAGCCAAAGATGCGCTCAGCGCCGTGCGACCACAACAGAATGGCGTCATGGCGGTCGATCAGCGCAAAACCCTCCTGCCCATGATCCAAAATATGATCTAGGTGTTGAAGGTAATCAGATGGGCATTGCGCCCAGCAGGGACCCACTGGCTCATCGAAGAACGAGGGCATTCGGGCAGCCTCTTGCAGCTATTCTTTTTGATGCAGCGCTGCGGCCTTTTCCTGCAATTGCTTGCGCAAAATCTTGCCAATGGGAGTGCGCGGCAATTGCTCCAGGAAGGCAAAATCCTTTGGAATTTTGTAAGAAACCAGCCGCTCGCGCAAATGCGCCCGCAACATGGTGGCATCCAGTTGCTCGCCAGGCTTGGGAACGACAAAGGCAAACGGCAACTCTCCGCGCATGGGATCATTTACGCCAACCACAGCGGCCTCAGCGACGGCGGGATGGCTCAGCAGCGCCTCTTCCACTTCCTGCGGCAGCACATTCTCGCCGGCAACAATGATGATTTCCTTGGCGCGACCGCTAACGAAAAGGAATCCATCGGCATCGACATAACCCACATCGCCCGTATGCAGCCAGCCCTCGGCATCAATCATCTCGGCGGTGGCTTCGGGTTGCTTGTAATAGCCCTTCATCACGGAAGGGCCTTTGACAAGGATTTCACCGGGTTCATTGGCGGGCTGATTGGCGCCATTAGGGCCAACAATACGAATGGCAACACCCGGCAGCGGTTTGCCCACGCTATTTTCCCGATAAGCCCCGGGAATGCCAATGGAGACCACGGGGGAGTATTCGGTTAATCCATATCCCTCATAAAGCATCTCGCCCGTAACCTCTTTCCATGCCTGGCGCAAGGATGCCGGGGCCGGGCCGCCGCCCGTCAGGCACAGGCGAACGGTTTTCCAATCAATATCCTTCACGCCATCGGCGTGAGTCAGCACCTTGAACATCTCTGGGACCAGCATCAGGATGGTCACCTGGTGCTCGCGAATGGCGCGCAAGGTATCGCCGGGCATAAACCGCGGCATCATCAGGAATCGTCCGCCTCCCCATAGCGCCAGATGCAGCACGGCCAGCCCGTAGCTATGGAAAAACGGCAGCAGCCCAAACAGCGTGTCGTTTTCGTCAAATGTCCAGCACTCCTGGATGGCCTTGTTGTTTTCGATCAGGTTTTGATGCGTTAGCATTACAGCCTTTGGGCGGCCCATGGTTCCGGAACTGAACAGCATGCAGCTGACATCGCCGATGGGCTGTTCGAGCATGCCGGCCAGCCGGCGGGGATCGGCCAGTTTGGCAACCATCTCGGGATCGGCTTGCTGCCCTATCTGGTCCAGATAAACTGTCTGTAAAGCGGGCTTTTCAGCGAGAATCTTCTCCACGAGATGGCGCATGGGGGAGATCGTCAGCAGCGTGGAACCTTCGATGACGTCCATCATTTGCGCCAATTCTTTTGGCGCAAGCATTGGGTTCAGCGGGACAGGGATTTTGCCGGCGAAAATGGCGCCATAAAAGGCGGGGATGAATGCCCGCGTGTTGGGCATCAGGATGGCGATGGCGCCGGAAGGATTTGCATCGCGCCGGAGCAAGTCACTCATGGCGGCCACTTCGCCTCCAATCTGCTGCATCGTATAGCCGGCTGAGCCTTCGAGGATGATCGGGCGGTCGCCGCAGCGTTCGATGCACTGCACAAACAATTGTCGCATATCCATAAGCAATTTCATCCCGCTGTTAAATTCTCAAATATCTGCCAGCGCGAGGTTTACCAGCATTGCGCCATTTTGCTCAAGCAAAACCGCAGCTAATAGATTCATCCTTGAATTGGAATGACGGACATCGCATCTTTGCACCCATCCGGATCAAGTGCCCAGGTCGATGCTTTCATTGCCACTATTTTGGAGAATGCTGCAATCCCGCCCGCGCCTCGCCATCGTCAGCGTCGGGATGGGCGCATTCCTTTTGCTGGCGCTGATCTTTTCCTCCGCCATTGCCATTAAGCGCGCGCGCGCCCGGCGCGAAGCCATCGAGCAAGCCAGCCGGTATGCCGACCTGACGCGCAATTTAATGACTTCCAGCAATCTGGCGTTGCGAAAAAAACTCGAATTGCCCTTTCAACTGAACTTCTCCTCGGTCGATCTGCCGCGCTTGCTTAATTGGATCGAAAAGCAACTCGATATTGATTTCCAAATCCTGGTTGATCCGAACAGTTTGAAAAATGTGCCAGTGAAAGCGTCCAATCGGCCATTGATCGAGGTTCTTTCCGAAGTTCTCTCGAAACGCAACATGGCGCTGGTTCTGCAGCGCGACAGCGTTCTAATTGTCCCCTGCACACAAAATATCGAACCCGCCATACTGGGAAAACAGAATGCCATTGCTTTTCGCATGCAAACAGAATTGGGCTGTGAAGTCGAAGAACCTGTGGAGATTTATGGCGGCGATCGCGGACAATACCGCATTCATCTTCTGGCGCATGTCGGTGCGGAGAAAGGCCCTCAGCAACTGAAGCGATCATTATTGGTTTCGCTGTATGTGGATCGGCAATTGAAGGCCTACACGGAAATTCCGGCCAACGATGATCGGCCTGCCGAAGTGCCATTTGCCAATTTGCCCGGCGTTTCCCTTCGGCTTAAGCCGATTTGGGGGAAAGAAAGCGCCTTGGTTTTGTCAATGAGTTTTGTTTATACTGAAGTTTCGGTGTAGCAAGGGAATAAGTACGCAGATAAGGGCGGCTGTGCCACACCTGATAAAAAAAGTGTTTTGAAGCGGGGAACTAGCGCCAATGACAAGAAGGTTTTCTTTTTATGCAGCAATTGCATTCCTGCTGTTGCGCCTCTCGGTGGCCGGGGCGCAAACTTCGGAAGAGGGCATTCCGTTGGCCTTTAATATGTCCACTAATCATCCCAAGCCCGATTCCTTCGTCTTGGGTGAGCCTGTGCTGCTTTATCTGCATCTCTCCAATTTCTCGACGAAGCCGATGCGGCTGGAAGTGAATCCGACGCTGCAAGCAGGACTGCGCGTGGAGGTGCGCACGCCAGTGACCCGTGGATGGGGCGAAGTGCAGAAGCCCACCGACAAGGTTCCGTTTCAGCCCAGCACCTTTACGCTCATGCCTTTTGACACGCACACGTTTACGGTGATGCTGCTGTATGACCGTGAAAACCGCCCCATCATGGTGCGCGAGACGCAGGAGGGCAAAAAAATCCCGTTGTCGCTGCCGAAACTAGTGTTTGATCAGCCCTCGCCTTTCCGCATCAAGGCCACTTTGACAGTGACGTGGAATGGCGTGCAGCGGCTGGACATGGAATCCGGGACCGAAATTGACGTCAAAGCCCCGGAGCCGAATTCACCTGAGGACCTGATATTGGGGCGATTGGTCATTAGCAAGAAGCTCATGGAAGCCTACCAGAACCTGGTCGCACCGGAACCCACCACGCGCGATTTTTTTGAGAAGGCGCTTACCGATTTCCCACCGAATCGATTCACACCGTATTTCATGTACATCCTTGGCAATAGTTACAGCATTCGCAAGCCGGAGGAACGGATCAAGGCCGAGGATATCATGCTGCGACTGCTGCAAACTTATCCGGATTTCCCATTGCGGCGGCAAGCAGCCGAGGATTTGGCGCTCATCTACAATGAGACCCAGCAGAGCGACAAGGCCAACGATATTGTGCGCCAGTTGGTTATGCAGGATTCGCGTCAGGGGATCGGGAATTTCCGGCTTGGCCGCATTTACCTGCAACGCGCCAATTCGATGGATTATGGCCCGGAGTTCTGGATGCTGACGCAATAGGCGCGCTGCAAAAAGCTTGCGCCACATGGCATTTGATCGCACTGTGAATCCTGCCCATCAGGCTTGAATCTCAGCAGGAGTCGCAGCAATGAGCCGTATTCCCTATGCAATTATTATCATGGATGGCTGGGGGCTGGCGCCATCCGATTATCCCCGTGAAAACAATGCAATCCTCCTGGCAAAAACGCCTTATTACAAGCAGTTGTGGGAGAATTATCCCCATGCCACGCTCAAGGTTTCAGGACGCGATGTGGGATTGCCCAGCGGCGTAATGGGCAATAGCGAAGTGGGGCATCTGAACATCGGCGCCGGGCGCATTGTCTGGCAGGATATCACCCGCATTGATCGCGCCATCGAGCACGATGGCCTTGTCTCCAATCAGGCTTTTACCTCAGCCATGAATCGCGCAAAAGAAAGTGGCAAATCCCTCCATTTAATGGGGCTGATTTCCGATGGCGCGGTGCACAGCGTGGATCGCCACTATTTTGCCTTGTTGCGCCTGGCGAAGAAAGTAGGTGTGCCCTCCGCGCGCGTGTTCATGCATTGTTTCCTGGACGGGCGCGACACGCCTCCGCAAAGCGGATGGGAATACGTGGCGCAATTGCAAAAATTAATGGATGAGGAGCAGCTGGGGCGCATTGCCACGGTGATGGGGCGCTATTTTGCCATGGATCGCGACAGCCGTTGGGATCGCGTACAAAAGGCGTATGAATGCATTGTCTGCGGAAAAGGCATTCCCGCGCTGACGTCCGACGAAGCGATTACCTCCTTCTACAAACAAGATCCGCGCGGCGATGAATTTGTCGAACCGCGCGTGATCGTTGGCCCGGATGGCAAGGCCCTGACCGAGATCAATGATGGCGATGAGGTGATCTTCTTTAATTTCCGCGCCGACCGCGCGCGCCAGCTTTCGGTGGCGCTGACCGATCCGTCTTTTACTGGCTTTGAGCGCTGCAAGATCCCGAAAATTCAACTGACAACTATGACGCGCTATGTTGTGGGATTAAATGCCGAAGTGGCCTTTGATCCGCAAAACCTCTCCAATACATTGGGCGAAGTGATTTCCGCCGAGGGCAAGAGCCAATTGCGCATTGCCGAGACGGAGAAATATGCCCATGTGACCTATTTCTTCAGCGGCGGGCGCGAGCAGCCCTTCGAAAATGAAGACCGCATCCTCGTTCCATCGCCCAAGGTTGCCACCTATGATGAAAAGCCGGAGATGAGCGCGCCGGAAGTCGCGGAGAAATTGGAAGAAGCCATTCGTTCGGGCAAATACGATCTGATCGTGTGCAATTTCGCCAATTGCGATATGGTGGGGCACACGGGCGTCATTCCCGCCGCGGTTAAGGCTGCCGAGACTGTGGATGCGGCGCTGGGGCGGGTAATTCCAGCGATTCTGGATATGGGCGGCACGGCCTTGATCACCGCCGATCATGGCAATGCCGAGATCATGTGGAATTATGACGCCAACTGTCCCGATACCCAGCATGCCACACATGATCCGACGCCCGTAATTCTGGTGGGCGAAAAATACAAGAGCGCCAAACTGCGGACGGATGGGCGGCTGGCCGATGTCGCGCCGACGCTGCTGGACACCATGGGCCAAACGCCGCCGCTCGAGATGGATGGGCAAAGTCTGATCGGCTAATTCTATAAATACGCACGGCTATTTTCATTAGGAGTCTTCCTCATGAGCATTGAACGGATCAATTATCGCGGCTGGCCCAATGCCTGGCGCATTTTTAATCAGACGATCGAACTGGTCGTGACGGGGGACGTTGGGCCGCGCATCATTCACGCCAGTTTTATCGGCGAGGAGAATCATCTGCATGTGGCGGCGGAAACCGCAGGCAAAACATCGCCTGAAGGCGTTTGGTATCCTTATGGCGGGCATCGGCTGTGGCTTGCGCCCGAAGACCGTCAGCGCACCTATCAGCCCGATAATGAGGAAGTGGAGATCGACAAGCGCTCGGTGCTGTGCCTGAATGCGCGCGCCTGCGAGCGCATGACCGGCCTGCGCAAGGAAATGGAAGTTCGCCTGTATGCCGATGAGCCGTGCGCATTGATCACGCATCGCCTGCGCAATACGGGACTTTGGCCCGTGACGCTTGGGCCATGGTCCATTACGCAGATGGCCGCCGGTGGCACCGTCATTGCGCCGCTTCCACCACGCGGCGATCAACCCAGCAATCTGCTGCCCACCGGGATTGTGGCAATCTGGCCTTATACAAATATGGCCGATCCGCGCTTCACCTGGGGGCACAAATGCATCATTCTGCGGCAGGATTCTTCCCGGCGCGATCCCCTGAAATTCGGCATTCGCTGCACGGAAGGGTGGGCGGCGTATGCGCGCAATCAGCAACTGTTTGTCAAGTTCTTCTCGCTTAATCCCACGGCCACTTATCCTGACATGGGGTGCAACTTTGAAAGCTTCGTCAATGGCGAGATGCTTGAAGTGGAGTCGATGGGGCCAATGACGCTGCTCGAGCCTGGCGCAACTGTCGAGCATGTGGAGCGCTGGGTGCTGCTGCGCGATGTCCAGCAGCCGAACAGCGAATCGGATGTCGAGTCGATGATCTATCCGGCTATTGATTTGGCCAAACGCCGCGCCGGCATGGAAGGCGATGTGGATGAATTGATGTAGCGAAGAAAGATGTGTCTAAATGTGGCACAGCCGCCCTCGGCTGTGGTCCCTTTGTTAAAGGCAGTCCACCATTTCCGACAAAACGACTATAAACTGCCTTTATTTCTTTTCATTGCTCTGATAAACTGATCTTGCGCTTTGGACTTAATCATCCTGCCGTTATCCAGGAGGCGCTTGCATCATGCGCATGTCCTCTCGTGTTCTTCTCTTGCTTGGATTGGTCTTATGTTTCCCCATGCTTGGCTGCCAGCGCGTTCCGTATGGCATTCAGCCCGTGCAGTTCCAGCCCGAGCGATATCTCGGCCGATGGTATGAAGTGGCGCGGTTTGACCATTGGTTCGAAAGAGGACTGGCCAATACCACGGCTGATTACAGCATGCGACCCGATGGCACAATCCAGGTGATTAATCGCGGCTATGACCCGGTCAAAGGCACATGGAATGAGGCGCATGGGGTGGCTAAATTTGCAGATGGCCGCCATACGGCAGACCTAAATGTAACTTTCTTTTGGCCATTTTATGGGAAGTATGTCGTTTTTGCGCTGGATCAGAAGCATTATAACTATGCCATGGTAACCAGCGGCAGTCGAGATTACTTATGGATTCTAAGTCGCACGCCGGTAATGGATCCGCTGATCTTTACGGAGTTATATCTGAAGGCGCGTGATGAAGGTTTTGCGGTGGAAAAGTTAATTCTGGTTCCGCAAAACGGCAGGAGGACAATGTTGCAGGGGAGAGATTAAGATTATTTAGAATTTGGTTTTGCCGCTTTTCTCATATATTTTGCAATGGCGTCTTCATGCTCCTTAAATGTCTTCGTATAGACGTGTTCGTTATTTCCCTTATACACATAAAATAAGTATTCGCTGCTGTGCGGATGGGCCGCCGCTGATAAAGCTTGCAAACTTGGATTGCATATGGGCGCGGGAGGCAGTCCTTTGTGGCGATATGTATTATAGGGCGAATCGAACTGTAGATCCTTATACAGCAGATCGCGCGACCACTCATTCATCGCATAGCGCACCGTGGCATCGCATTGCAGGCGCATGTCCTTTTTCATGCGATTATAATAGACGGAGGACATGAGCGGCATTTCGCGCGTGGTGCGCGCCTCGCGCTCGATCATCGAAGCCAGCGTCACTAGCTCATCCCGCGTCAGCGCATGTCCCAGCGCCAGCGTGGGCGAGCTGAGTGCATCTCGGGCCTGCGAATTAAAAGTCTCGATCATGCGCCGGGCAATTTGGCGCGCACTCATGCCGCGCTCGAAAAAGTAAGTGTCGGGAAAAAGAAATCCTTCAATGGTTCCCGTATTGGTTTTCGCCAGTTGCAGCAATTCCGGGTCTTCTTTCAAACCAAGCAACTCCTGCGCATTGGGCAGCAAATGCACGCGCGCTAGTTTCTCGGCGGTCTGCGCCAGCGTCCAACCCTCAGGGAAAGTCGTCTTGAATTCAAATCGGCCCTCCTGCAGCGCCTTGGCAATCTCCGCCACGCTCATTGCAGTGTTCAGCCGGTAGTCCCCCGCCTGCAAACGGCTGGCCATCTTGTGCCGCCAGACATAAACCAGAAAGACTCGCCGGTCTTCGATCAGGCGCTTGCTTTGCAATAGGGAGGCAATGGCGGAAATTGTGGTGCCGCGAGCGATGCTCACTGCAATGGTCTTTTTTGGGTGGTCCGGATGGCGCAAGGCCTGTCGTTCCAGCCACCACATGCCTCCGCCCACTGCCGCGGCGCCCAGCGCAAGCATGCTAATAACCAGCACCACGATAATGACAACGATCGTTTTGAGTCGGCGTCGCCGTGGGGGCGTCGCGGCGGATGGGGATTCGGCTGGCTGATCGCTCATGATGCTGCATTTTGGGCGGATGCCTCGCCACTGGCAAGTCCATTTCATCTTGATGGAATTGCGGCAAAGAGCGAAAATCGACGGGTCATGAATGAACAACCCGCCAAATCCCTGTTGACCAAGGAAGAGCAAAAGTCGCTTTTGCAGCTGGCGCGGACTTCATTGTCTTATTTTTTAGAGCATCATGAGATGATGCCCGAGGAGATGATGGAGCCGTATGTCGCCGGCGCGCGCAGCCGTGATCCGCTCAATTGCTTCGTGACCATTCACAAAGGCAAAGAGTTGCGCGGCTGCATTGGCACCGTCCGCGCTGACCGTCCGCTGTATCAGGCCGTTGCGCGATCGGCGGTGAGCGCGGGCGCGCATGATCCGCGTTTCCCCGCGATGCATCTGGGCGAATTGCCTGATTGCCAGATTGAAATTTCGGTGTTGAGTGAATTTGAGCCGGTGCTATTGCTCGATCAAATTGAAGTTGGGCGCGATGGGTTAATGCTGGATGAGGACTACCATCGCGGACTGTTGCTACCACAGGTGGCGGAGCGCTATCATTGGACGGCGAAGGAATTTGTGCGCCAGGTTTTTCGGAAGGCTGGCTCGACGGATGAGTTCGTGCCGGGCAGGACGAAGTTATTGAAGTTTCAGGCGCAGATTTTTGAGGAATCACAGTAACTGGATGCTATTACGCATCCGTTAATGCCAGCCCCCCGTGTTGGCCGGGCGATTGCGCCGAATGAATTGCTGCTGATGTATTAGCCGTGGGGTGTGGCTCGAAGACTCGAGAGCTTTGGTCTTGACCCACTATGACGTTGGATTTTGAAGAGCGCGGCTATTGTTTGTAATTGCATCGTGTAGGGTGGGTCTTGACCCACCATGACGTTGGATTTTTAAAATTTTGTGGCATGATTTGTCCGTAATTTGAAAGGAGTGGTGGGTCAAGACCCACCCTACTGAAACGATTGCTTGGTAGGAGCGGTGCTTGCTAAAAGGAGTATTCTCTGTTGCCTCTGTTATCTCCTGTAAGAAAGGGCTTAAGATTTCTCGGTTGCGCTCCCTCGAAATGACAATTAAACTGCGCTCCCTCGAAATTACAAAAAACTGCGCTCCCTCGAAATGACAATTAAGCTGCACTCCCTCGAAATGACAATTAAGCTGCACTCCCTCGAAATGACAATTAAACTGCGCTCCCTCGAAATGACAATTAAACTGCGCTCCCTCGAAATTACAAAAAACTGCGCCCCTTCGAAATGACATAAAAGTACACTCGAAATGATCATTGCCAATGTATTTGCCGGAAGATGTCGGCTCGGAGAGCCAACCTACTTAATGATGCCTTCTTTCGACATCGCGCTGTAATAAGTTGAGATTTACTTCGGTCATATCAATCGGGCGGTCGGAATAGAAGGCCTCGGCATAAGGCCTTCCAATTAATATGCCATAGCTTTGGCGCACGGCATGCAGCAATTCATTATATCCGCCCAAGCCGTTTAATTGCGAACTATAGCATCCGGCCAGTTTGCGCCAATCGTCCATCCAATCGGTAATGTCAATAATCATCACCGGCTTCACATCAGCCGGCAGGATATAATAAAAGAAATGCTTCACATAATGCGGCGCGACATCCGGGATGTAATTGCGGATGCGCACGAGTCGAGCGACGGCGCGAACTATTCTTCCCAATTCCTCATGATCGGGGTGCATGTGCGGATAATTATAATAAGGCGCGAAAACAATGTGCGGCTTGGCGCGGCGGATGACCTCTGCCACCACCTTGCGCGCCTCGGTCGTATCGCGCACGTTCATATCTTCGAATGATAGAAACTTCACATCGGCGCCTATCATCGCAGCCGCACATTCGGCTTCCTGCCGGCGCAAATCGGGGCTGCCGTGCGTGCCGCCTTCGCCTTGCGTGGCATGCACCATCAGCACGCGCATGCCGTCGCGGCGCATTTTGATAAGCGTGCCGCCCATGCCGTGTTCCAGGTCGTCGGGATGAGCGCCGAAGGCAACAACATCGTAGGTCGCGTCAGTCATGATGTCTCTTCTTCCATGTCGTCCAGCGTGGGCGATTGCAGTTGCCGAATGGTCTCCTCGGCCTGCTGCAATTCATTTTCGTCCTGATAAATCAAAAACAAATCGACGGATTTGATCCAGCCGTCCAGGTTCTGCTGCTTGGCATAAACTTTAAAGCCTTGCGCGCGCAATCCTTCCAGGAAGAATTCACTGAAAACGGGACTAAGGTCTTTGATGATGTGTTTTTCCATTGGGTTCCTTTCGTTATGGCAAAAGGATGCAGGCCGGGAGGCCTGCACCACAATTGTACCTTGATGCAGGGCGGGCTTCGACGAAGCCGCCCAATCCGCAGCAATACTTATTACATCCGCAAAGGCCGCCTTCATCGAAGGCTGGCCTACTTTACATCAGTGTGCCGGACATCTGCCATGGATCGCCGGGCAGGGCCGGACCGCGCGGCGCTTTCTTGGTTCCGGGCGTGATCAAATTGCCTATCTGGCGCGTGATCCGCCATCCGTCCTCCTGCTTTTCCATCACCAGAATCGAGGAATGCGCGCCATCCGCCGTTGCAACATCTATAGCAACGATATTCTTCGCCGTGCGAATAGAGCGAATCTGCAGGTTGGCGATCTGGCGCAATTCGGCAGCGGTCAATCGGTCCACCACTTCCGTCCGGGTGAGGTTTGGCCATAAAGCCATAAAGGGCTCGATCGTTTCCTCAACGCTTTCGCCATTTTTGCGATCCGCCGCGGCGGCCAATGCCTGGCAGGAACTGTTGAGCGAAGCCACGGCGGCAAATGGCGGAGAGGCGCACTGCTCTCTGGCCCATTCGGTCGAGGCGTCACCCATTGGCGTATCGGCAATAATCACGCTCGATTCGTCCACATACAGCGTCTCGCCCATCATCGCATAGGTGTCATTGCCCGCTGAAACGCCTCCTGAAAGCACAGTGACACGAACCGCCTGTCCTGATTTAGTCTGCGCTTTCCCGTTCTCTTTGGCTGAAGGTTGTGAGGCATTGGTGCCGAGAAGTTGTTTGGATGAATTGATGTCCAAGTTCTTGGTGATCTCTTTCGCCGGGCCCATGGCGATGGCAAATTCCCCAGCCAGTGTATCGAGATTCACCCCGCCAGCCTCCAGATGAAACTTGCCATCACCGGGAACGACTGCGAAATACGCTGCTCCTTTGTTAATATGGCAGGTCACGGCATCCTTGTAGCGAGAGAATTGGATGGCGCTGCCGCTCTTGAGAATGATCTGGCTGCCATAGGGAAACACAACGGTAGTTTGCGCCTCATCTGGCAGCGCGATCGTCTCGCCATTGCGCAGTGTGCCGGATTCATTCAGCAGGCCTTGGCGTTGGCTGGAGGTGGTTAGTTGAATGGCTCCGCGATTGAGACAAATAAAGCCCAACGCCTCTCCGCTGCGGGTTTCGGGCAGAGGCGGAGGGGTCTTGATCAGCCCCAGGCGGAATGCCGCGGAATGCAAGGAATGGCGCTGTTCCGTGTGGCTCGTCAGCCAGCCAGCCGCGGCCAATGCCAGCGCAATGATCAGCCCTGTCAGTTCAAATGCCAGTCGCATGCGCCTTCCGCGCAAGCGATTCTCTTTCGCTTGCAGCGTCTGATCGAGCGATTCGAATGGCGGCACGAGCACGCGCACCGGCGCCAATGAGCCAATGGCATGATGAAGATCAACGATCTTCGTATGCAGTTGCATTTGCGTTGGATTGCCATCCAGCGCCGCCGCCATGGCTGCCGTGTGATCCTCCGGAGTCTGGCCATCTGCATAAGCACTCAGCGCGAGAAAATCGTCGCGCGGCAGTTCAATGGTCTGCCCTGCTTCTTTGCCCAATTCCTGCATCAAAATTACACGCGCCGAGGCTATCCGCCGTTGCACTTCCACTACATTTAACCGAAGGATTTCGGCGATCTCGCTATAGGAAAGATGGCCCAATTCCGATAGCAGAAAAGACTCATGGATCGGAGAAGGCAATAGCGCGATGGCCTGCCTTAGGGCCGCCGAATCATGCAATGTCTCCGGATCAATGCTGCGCCATTGCACCTGTGGCGGCAGTTCTTCGCGGCTATGGGCGGACTGACGTTTGGTCTCCACCAGCCATGCCTTATGTGCCACCGCCAGCAGCCATGGCTTGAGCAGGCCCTTGTTCGCCCAGGCATGCGGACGCTGCCAGATATCGGCAAAGACGCGCGCGGCCAACTGCTGGGCTGTCTTCGGGGGGCAATCCAGAGCCAGCAAATAACGCAGAATAGGCTCCGCATAGCGCAGGTATAATGCCTCAAGCGCCTCGCGATCGCGTTTTAATGCAACGCCTTGCAGCAGCACCTCATCGACTTCGCGCTCGCTCAGCACTCCCGAAGCATCGGTCATGGCTATTGACTCATCCGCAACAAAATCCGAAGCTAGGCTTCATGGATAATGAACTGCTGCACCAACTGAAGATCACGCTCAGGGCCGCTTGCGACGGCGCTGCCGAAATATTGATGGGCCACTTCGGAAACCTCAAGGAAATAAGCCATAAAGGCGAGATCGATCTGGTGACGATTGCAGACCGCGAGGCTGAGCGCGTTGCCATCGAAACCATCCGCGCCGATTTCGCCGAGCATAGCATCCTTGCCGAGGAGACGGGTGTGGATGCGGGGATGGAGGAAGGCTTTCGCTGGATCATTGACCCGCTGGATGGCACAACAAACTTTGCGCATTCGCTGCCCGTATTCTCCGTTTCGATTGGATTGGAGCACCATGGGCGCATGCTGCTGGGCATGGTGAAGGCGCCTGCATTGGGCGAGACGTTCTTCGCCGAACGCGGCCAGGGCGCCACATTGAATGGCAAGGCTATTCATGTCAGCAAGGTTGCCGATTTGCGCCAGGCTTTGACGGCTACCGGCTTTGCCTATGACCGGCATGAACGCGCGCATTATTACTTGAAATATGTGGCCGAGATGATGCAGCGCGCCCAGGGCATTCGCCGCGCTGGCAGCGCCTCGTTGGATCTTTGTTCGGTGGCTTGCGGCAGGATTGATGTGTATTGGGAGGAGAACATCCAGCCGTGGGATATTGCCGCCGGCATGCTGATTGCCGAGGAGGCAGGTGCTCGCGTAACCAATTATCGCGGTGGAATGATGCGCCTGTCCGAGCGGCAAATCGTGGCCTCCAACGGGTTGGTGCATGACGCCGCCGTGGCGGTGCTGGGGCCGATCTGGAACGAAACGCACCCGGCGCAATAGTTGTTTGGCATCTAGCCAAATGCTGCCATTAACGTTATATTTTTTAAGTAGGTCCTCCCTGCCGGGGGAGGACGAATCCGGCCTGCAAAGCCGGAATGGGAATGGAAAGATGGCCAAGACCAAGCCAGTCGAGATGCCAGCAGGCAATGAACCCTATCGCGCCCGATTCGAATCGATCATCGGGCATGATGAGGTCTTGCGTTATCTGCGCCAGGCGATGGCCTCGGGAAAATTGCCTCAAACGATCATCTTCGACGGCCCATCGGGCATTGGCAAGACAGCGATGGCCTTTGCGCTGGCTAAGTGCCTGTTTGCGGGCGGGGTGGAATCGGGGGCGGAGTTTGACCGTCAGGCCCGCAAGTTGGAATGCGATCCGCCGATACATCCCGATGTGCGCATTTTTCAGCCCAGTGGCGCCAGCAACACCATTCAAATCAAGGAAATCCGCGAGGCGCTGGATATTGCTTCGCAAATGCCCATTGAAGGGGCGCGGCGTGTGTTCATTATCGATCCAGCCGATCGGTTGAATGTGTCCGCCGCCAATTCGCTGCTAAAATTGCTGGAGGAGCCGCCGACGCTCCTGACCACGATTTTAACCACCGAAACACTGCATTCCTTGTTGCCGACCATTCGATCGCGGGGATCGCGTTTGCGTTTGCATGCCTTGGCCGATGAGACAATCGCCCAATGGCTCATGGACAAGCATCACGCCGACCCAAAGCTGGCGCGCATCGCCGCGCTATTCTCCAATGGCGCGCCCGGGTGCGCCTTGCAGCAGTTGAACGGCAAATCCGTGACGGATCGCGACACGTTGATTTCGGAATGGCAGTTTTTCCAGAAGAACAAATTTCAATCGCTATTTCGCGTGGCGTGCAACCTTGCCGAAATCGAACAATCGATCGAAGCGCTGCTGGGCGTATGGATAGCCTGGCTGCGCGATGCGCTGGTTACGGCCAGCGCACCAGGGCAAGCCGAATTGCTGGTCAATCGCGACCGCGCGGCCGATTTGGCCGCCGAGGCCGAGCGGCTTGGGCCGCGCGTAATCGGGCGGTGCATCGATCATCTAATTGAATCGCGGGCGGATGCACGGCGCCTGATCCCCCGCCAATTATTTTTCGAAAATCTGCTTCTGCGCCTGGGTCCTGAGCTTAAACAGGCCGGAAGTTGAGATAGGGAGTTTCCATCATGACGCAGTATTTGGAAGACATCGAGCAGTGGGAAGAATTCAAAAAGAAAGCCAATGGGCAGGAGATTATTGTTCTTAAGTTCAGCACGACCTGCCCGATCAGCCGCGGAGTGGAGCAGAGTTTCGACCGCTGGATAACTAAACATGAAGACGCCGTCACTGTTGCCAAGGTCGATGTGGTGCGCTCGCGTCCGCTGAGCCAGCATCTGGCCAAGGAGTTCAAGGTGCAGCACGAATCCCCGCAGGTGCTGTGGCTGGATGCCGAAGGAAAACTGAAGTGGTCCGGCAGCCATCATGGCATCTCGCCGCAGACGCTCGATGCGCAGATAAAATAGCGCATGGCTGAGCCTGGGCTCAATTCGGGGGATGACTTTTTTCTCGACACAAACCATCGGGCATGCAACGCTTTGAACCCCGTTCGAAAAACGACAGGACGCCGGTTTTGCGGGCGGTCGGGGGCGCGTAGCTCAGTTGGTAGAGCATCGGCCTTTTAAGCCGCGGGTCGAGGGTCCGAATCCCTCCGCGCTCACCAAATTTCCCTTGCGCCGCTGGGCGAATTCCCCCATTCTTGCCTCGCGCGCAGAACAAACATACCGCTCGACCCCATCGTCTAGTGGCCTAGGACACAGCCCTTTCACGGCTGCAGCACGAGTTCGAACCTCGTTGGGGTCGCCAC
>Ga0116193_1000832_pt1 | contig 27333 bp, 16 predicted proteins | sample AD_UKC115_MetaG_FD_89892 | JGI IMG/M metagenome (GOLD analysis project Ga0116193, IMG submission 89892) | Active sludge microbial communities of municipal wastewater-treating anaerobic digesters from Hong Kong - AD_UKC115_MetaG | ecosystem: Engineered > Bioreactor > Anaerobic > Digestate... | reverse complement strand
GACGCTTGCTTCTAAAGAGGTGAGCGAGAAGATTGAGGAAATCATCGGTTTGGATTATACTCGTTTCACCAGGATGTTCCTGCTTGCTCAGGGACAGTTTAATAAATTCCTTTCGGCTAACGATAACGACAAGTCTCAGATTCTTGAGTCACTCACCAGTCTCGATATATATAAAGGTATAGGTGTCTATATTCATGACCGCTCGGCAAAGGAAAAGGAAGTATTTGATCGGATCAAACAACGTATAGAAGACATTCATCTCTTGACCGACGAAGAAAAAGAGGCCAAAAGTAAGGAGATGAACGATGATTTAGAGGAGATTGGGAAATTATCTGTTCAGCGTACGATATTGGAAGGCAAGTTGAATTGGAGGAAGTCAGTTTCAGAGAATCAAAAAGCCGCGGAAGAGGCAAAATCGCATATCGATGCGGCAAAGCTTCAGGTCGAAAGCGAAGAGAATCAGAATCGTATGGTTTTGCTCCAGCTATGGGATTCAACTGGCGACTTGCGTTCATGCAAGACTTTGATCGCCTCTTTAAAGGATTCGATCAAGGAATATAAGGAGAAACTAGAGACAAATCGAACCGGCTTCCTTCACTATAGAACGGGACTTGATCAGTCGAAGAAAAAACTGGAAGAGTTGCAGGAGCAGTTGAAGGAAAAGGAAAGCGACTTGAAGCAGCTAAGCCTCAATCATGACACGTATGAAAATGTGCAGACCATCTTGGCCGCCTTCAAAACTATCTCAAATCTGGAGTCTTCGAATACAACATTGAATCAGAAGATCAATGATAATGTAGAAAAATCCAAGCAGCTTGATCTGAAGATCTCTGATGCTGAAAAGAATTACAAACAGAAACTTGCCGATGAGACAAGTTGCAAAACGGAACGCGACAAGAAACAGCAGGAGTTTGATGATTCCGGCAAAGAGAAGTTGCAGGCGCAGTATAACCAACTTCAGACGGAAGTGACAGACATTACGTCTGGAAAGGGAAAATGGCAGCTGGCCAAGAATGCTTCGGTTGCGGTGGCGGAGAAACAGGAGGAGATAACAACCACTCGAGATGAATTGGCGAAGCTGACCAAGCAACAGGAAGCTGCAGAAAAATCTTCAGTCGAGAAAGATGACCTTTATAATAAATGTAAGGAAGCTTGCGATCTTCGTAAGCTGACCATCGATGAATGTTCACAAAAACTTCGGCAATCCTTGGAAGATGGGAAACCTTGTCCGATTTGTGGCAGTGTGCATCATGAGGTCAAAGAAGAAAAATTCTTTGAGGATCTGTATGACCAGGCCAATGAGGAATTGGCCAAAGCACAGAAGGAGAAAGATGATGCCCGTAATTCTTGGATGAGGTTGCAGGCACAAACCAAGGAAAAGGAGAATGGTTTGAAGATCGTTTCCGAGAAGTTTCTGCCTCAGTTACAGAATAAGCTCGACGGGACTATGAAGGATTGGGAACCGTTTGCAGAGAAGTTTGCCAAGAATGTCGCCTTCGACGAGGCGGATATTTTGCTGGAAAATGAGGAAAAAAGTCGAAGGGTAAAGCTGATCGAATTGGGTGAAAGCCTGAAAGCTGCCTCACAGTTGGAAAAGGAATTGGATGCTCTTCGTCAGAAGTATGAAACGGCTCAGTCTTTGACGGCAACGGCCAAGAAAACGTATGACGATTTGTTGACCGATCAGAAGACTCTTGTGCATGACAACGAAACATATCAGAGTCAAATCGACGATAATAAGACTTCTGTTCAAACCTCAATAGACACTGTAAACGATTGGATGACGGACGAAGATTGGATGTTGTCATGGAATCAAGATCGGGTGCTGTATGAAAAGAGATTGAAAGAGGCTGCTAAAAAGTATCAGGATTATACTTTGCAGATTCCATTGCTCAAGAAATCGATCGAGCAGAAAGCTGCAGACATCCGGCAGTCTGATGAGGAGATCACGAAGATGATCACGTTGCTTCCAGATTGGGATAAGGCGGACGAATCTGTTTCCGAAATCTCTTCCAGCGATGTCAGCGCAAGCAAATGGTCATCTCTTGCTGCAACGGTTGAGGAGATCGTTCGAAATCTGAATAAAGATCAGGCTCAGTTGAGCGATTGCGTTACACAGCAGGATCTCTTGTTGAAGAGCTATCAGGAATCGCATACAACCATCGAACCTTCCCAGCTTGATTGGCTCTTTTCTACGACTGACGGGCAGATCAAGCAACTGCGTACAGAATCGGATCAATTGGCAACCGCTCTTTCCTCTGCTCAAGGCGAGCTGAAGCATCTGACGGAAACTTACGACAAACTGATGAAGCAAGCAGACAAACCGACTGAAGAGGAAACCGGATCGTTATTGTCTGTCCAAAAAGTTTCTTTGGAAGATCGGAATACGGAACTTCAAAATGCCATTGGCGGATTGAAAGTGCAGCTCGAAGAGGATAAATCTCACGAGAGCGTTCGGAAAACTTTGCTTACGGAACAGCAGCAACAGAAAGAGATTTACGACAGATGGTCCACTTTGAATACACTGTTCGGCAATGATCGACTAACGAAGGCCGCGCAATGTATTACGTTCCGGTTCCTGCTGGAGAAGGCTAACGAGCATCTCGAGCAATTGTACCCACGTTACCGTCTGGAATGTCCGAACGATTCGCTCGCCTTGCTTGTGGACGATCTTGAAATGGGAACGACTCGGCCGGGCACGACACTTTCCGGAGGCGAGAGCTTTATTGTGTCACTGGCTTTGGCACTCGGTCTCTCATCGCTTTCGGACGATCGGATCCGTGTCGAGACGCTGTTCATTGATGAAGGATTCGGAACTTTGTCCGAAGAATGTCTAAACACCGTGATGAATGTGCTCGAGAATCTTCATCGTCAGGGAAGGAAAGTGGGAATTGTCAGCCATGTCCAAATGCTTCGTGAACGCATCCCTGCTCAGATTCGTCTGGAACGTGTGACAAGGTCGAAAAGCGAAGTGCATGTAGTTAGACTTTGAAATCACGGGAAATATTGCCTGTTAATATATCCAAATTGTCAAGTAATATGAGTTGTGAAATGATGAGATTCTTGCAGAAGTTAGATAAATTTGCTCATTGTCAATTATCAATACTGTTTCATCAAATACAATTCAAAATGGAAGAAGGTAAGAAGAAAAAATTCCTCACCAATGAGGTAGGTGCACCAGTCGGTGATAACACCAATTCACAGACGGTAGGACCGCGCGGACCAATCATGTTACAAGACAACTGGCTTCTTGAGAAGCTGGCCCACTTTGATCGCGAAGTGATTCCCGAACGTCGTATGCATGCCAAAGGCAGTGGGGCTTTTGGGCAGTTTACTACCACACACGACGTGACAAAATACACTTGTGCAAGCCTCTTTTCTGAGGTTGGCAAGAAGACGGATGTATTCGTTCGTTTCTCAACCGTAGCAGGTGAGCGTGGTGCCGCCGATGCCGAACGGGATATCCGCGGCTTTGCCATCAAGTTTTATACAGACGAAGGTAATTGGGATTTGGTAGGTAACAACACTCCGGTGTTTTTTATTCGTGACCCGCTGCAGTTCCCTGATCTGAATCATGCCGTAAAACGTGATCCGAAGACCAATCTCCGTTCTGCTCAGAACAATTGGGATTTCTGGACGATGCTGCCCGAAGCTTTACATCAGATTACTATCGTTATGTCTGATCGCGGTATTCCGGCATCTTATCGTCACATGCACGGATTCGGTTCTCATACGTATAGTCTTATTAACAAAGAGGGCGTTCGCGTTTGGGTGAAGTTCCATCTGTTGACTGAACAAGGCATCAAGAACCTAACCAACGAAGAGGCTGCTGAAATCGTTGCCAAGGATCGTGAGAGTCATCAGAGAGATCTTTTCGAAGCTATCGAACGGGGCGATTTCCCGAAATGGAAGATGTATTTCCAGATTATGACTGAAGAGCAGGCAGAACATTACAAGGAGAATCCGTTCGACATCACCAAGACGTGGAGTCATAAAGACTTCCCACTGATTGAAGTGGGAGAGATGGAACTCAATCGTAATCCTGAGAATTACTTTGCAGATGTGGAACAGGCTGCTTTTGCGCCTACGCATTTGGTTAGAGGTATCGGACTTTCTCCTGACAAACTGTTGCAGGGACGTCTCTTTGCCTATGGCGATGCTCAACGTTATCGTTTGGGTGTGAACAACGATCAGATTCCGGTCAATCAGGCGCATTGTCCTGTTCATAGCTATCATCGCGATGGCATGATGCGTGTGGATGGCAATGCCGGAGGAACGAAGGGATATGCTCCGAACAGTTTTGGCGAATGGGATTCTCAGTCGCAGTACAACGACTCGGCACTGAAGGTGGACGGCAAGATCGATCATTACGTAGTGTATGATGATCGTACCGACGACTGCTTCTATCAGCCCGGAGCGCTTTACAGATTGATGAACGATCATCAGCGCGATCTCTTGATCAGCAATACGGTGGGCGATATCATGCCTGTTACGGACAATATCAAATACCGTCATGCTGCCCATTGCTATCTTGCCGACAAGGAATATGGAACGCGGATTGCAGAAGGTCTGCATCTCGACATGAAGAAGGTGGAAGAACTGGCCGCTATGTCAGAGCCTGAACGCCTGAAAGCGACGCAAATGAAATAATCATACCGTTCATTCGGATAAGAAGACTGTGATGAAGAGATATCGTCACAGTCTTTTTTGTACTTTTGCTACAGAAAATTAAGAAGAATATGGCAACAATGAAATTTTCCACCAACGCCAAATGTGGCGGATGTGTAGCTCGTATCGGCGAAAAGCTGAACGGAATCATGAAGAGTGATGAATGGAATATCGATCTCAATACACCTGAAAAGCAATTGACCGTTACGGCTGATGTCAAACCTGAAGCCGTTATCGCTGCCGTCGAATCGGCCGGATTCAAGTCGAAACAGCTTTGATCCTGTTTTTCCCCAGGATCGAGAGGCCGTGATTGTCCGTTCATTCGTTCTGGAATATTGCTGTCCGATAAAAACGAATCATGTCATTTTTAATTAACCTCGAAGTACCTATAAATTAAGCTTCGGGATTGGATTTGTCCTGAATCGGTCATTAGAAATAGGGATACCCATGCATTCCATAGAATGAAACGACTGAAATGACCTCAAAAAGTCATTGCAATTTTGCAGGAAGCTAAATACGATGGATAATTGTCGTTTCAATTTTGCGAGAACGATTTTACGACCTGTTTTTCCCATTGCAATTTTGCAGGAGACTTTTTACAAGTGATATGGGCTCCTGCAGTTTTGCATTCATCATTTTAAAACGGGGGAAGCCTCTTCCATTTCTGAAAGGAAGGATTCATCTCAGAGAAAGGGCTGTACTTGTAAGAAACCTTCTGGAGCACTCGCCAAATATATTACATCCAAAGTTATTGGGGAGAATCCAGGCCCTTCTTCGTCGCAAAATCTTTGGTTTTGGCACTCATGAACCGTCCCATTTGTACGGAGAAAAGATAACTGAGACGTACTTGAAAGGCTGTAAAGGCATTGTGGCAAATGAGAAATCGTTTGCTAAAGAGGTGTCGTGCCAAACCGCGTCCGACCTCTTCAGGATTGGCTTTGAACTCTTTCGGGACAGGCAAGGATGAAGCTGAATCGGTCTTCGTGAGAGGAGGTTGGAAAAGATGGAAGGTGATTCCGCTGGACATGTATTCGATGGCGAGACATTTGGCCAAAGATTCGATGGCCGCCTTGCTGGAAGCATACGGACTGATGTTGTAGAAGCCCATGATTCCGACTCCGGAACTGGTGAAAATGATTCTTCCGCTATGCTGCTCCTTCATGTAGGGCAGTACGGCACGACTCAGATGGAGTGCACCGAAGTAATTGACGTTGAAAACATCCCGATAAAGATTGTCGTCACTCTGCTCCATGGGAAAAAAGGTACAAAGACAGGCATTGTGTATCGCCACATCCACACTTCCGAACTTCTGTATGCTTTTCCGTACACAATCCGATACCATGGCGGCATCGCGTACATCGCATTGCAGGGGAAACAGCGAGTTGAACTTACGAGCAAGCGTTTCCAACGGTGTGATGTCGAGATCGAGCACCGTTACGTTCATGCCCTCTTCGAGAAGTTCACAAATCAAGAAATAACCGATGCCTTTTGCGGCACCGGTTATGATGATATTCGATTTTTCTTTATCTGAATGCATGGATTACAATCCACTCAAGCTGACATTCTCGAAAAGCAGACTCGGGATGCGATATGACGACGTCGTCTTGGGATCGCTGCCCACCTCGGCCAAATGACTCCATAAGGTTTTCATGTTGCCTGTGACGTTCATCTCGTTGATAGGCTGTGTCGTCTTTCCGTTCTCGATCAGGAATCCTTCTATACCATAGGAAAAGTCACCGGTCGTGGAATTGCAGTTGCCGCCGTTGAAGCCTGTGATAAGTACACCTTTGTCTAGTTCTGCGATCAGTTCCTCACAGTTCCTTACGCCGCCCGGCATGGTCAGGACAGACGCTGAAGCGATGGTAGGAGCCACCTTCATCTTATTGGCAGCATACGTATCGATATAGTATGTTTTGAGTACGCCTTTATCTATCACAGTCATCGGACGGGTAGCCACACCTTCATTGTCGTAATAACGTGCGCCGCGAGCTTTCTTCAGGAACGGCTCATCTTTCAGTGTGAAGTTGTCACCGAACACTTTCTTGTCTATACAATCGATAAGAAAAGAGTCATGCTGCTGGATGGATTGTCCGTCGAGAGAATCCAAGATCGGAGAGAGCAGGCGTGCTGAATTTACATTGTCCACGACAACGCGATAATTGCCGCTTTCAATTTTGTGTGCGCCTAACTTACGCAATACACGTTTCAGAGCTTCCGTACCGATACCCTCTTTCTGAAGGTCATTAAGATAGACGGAGACGTCATACCATGATGATTCGGGACGTGCATCGCCTTCTCCCTTTATACTAACTCCACCATTGAGTCCGTAATAGGATCTCTTCTCTTCTCCTTCGAACCCGTTACTGGTTATCATGTATTTGTTCAGAATCTCATCTTCATAAGAAGAGGTGGCAGAGATGATGCGTGGATCTTTTCCCATGATTTCGTCACACACCTTCATGGCAAGTTCCTTTTTCTTGTCGGGCGAGACATTATTGAAGTCCGGATCTATAGAGTCGAGGTCATTATTATTTCCACCTTTGAAATATCGTGATGCATCAGGCAACTTGCGTGCTTCATCCGTAGCCAGATATCTCGTGGCCGTGATACTTCTTAGGATCAGGTCTTCTACTTCTTTCTTATCAAGACGGTTTGTGGAGCATGATCCGAATTTTCCATCCACATAGAGAGAGATGCCAAGACTGAACTCGTCTGATTGCATCAATCGTTCAATCTTCTTGTCACGTATCTCAAATGTACTGTCTGTTGCACTGTACAGCACAACCTTCGAAGCATTGCAACCATTCTTTAAAGCGAACTCCATTGCATGCTGTACAAAGTCTTTATTGTTTTTTGTTATCATATCAATTGTCTCCTCCTACCGTTAATTTGCTTACCAATGCTGAAGGCATGCCGCAGGTTACAGGGCAAGACTGTCCGTCTTTGCCGCACGTCCACGTGCCGTTGTCCATCTTGTAATTGTTACCTACCATGGTGATGTCGGCCAAAGCCTTCGGACCGTTTCCGATGATGTTGATATCCTTGATCGGCTGAGTCAGTTTACCATTTTCGATGAGGTAACCGTCCTTGACAAAGAAGGTGAAGTCGCCGGCACCGATTTGTACCTGTCCGTTGGTGAAGTCGGCGGCATAGATGCCGTTCTTTACTTCGTGGATGATATCCTCCTCCTTCACATTGCCTGCTTCCATATAGGTGGCACGCATGCGTGGAATCGGCGTCTGACGGAAAGACTCGCGACGTCCGTTTCCGGTAGGAGCGACCTTATAGTATTTCGAGCTGATGCGGTCGTGCAGATAACTGTTGAGGATGCCGTTGCGTACGATGTACGTCTTTTGGCCGTCCACACCTTCATCATCTACATTGACAGAGCCGCGGTTGAACGGGATTGTGCCGTCGTCGAGGATGTTGATATGTTCGTTGCATACCTTCTTGTTGAGCTTGTCGCTGAAGATTGATATGTTCTTACGGTTGAAGTCGGCTTCGAATGCATGTCCGATGGCTTCGTGAAGCAGAATGCCTGAGCCGCCTGCACCCATTACGACGGGCAGTTCACCGCCTTTGGGTTTGATGGCTTTAAAGAGAATAGATGTCTTTCGGATAGCCTCTTTGGCAAGGGTTTCGACGAGATCGTCTGTAAGGAATTCAGCTCCCATACGGTAAGAGCGTGAGACGTAATTGTTTTCTGTACGTCCATTATCCATCATGATGCAGACGGCAGCCAAAGAGACCATCGGGCGATAGTCGCTGTACATGACTCCTTCACTGTTTGCAAACATGATCAATGACGTATTGTCTTGCTGCATGACCTGTACGTTCTTCACGCGTTTGTCCAACGAGAAGATCCGATCGTTCAACTTCTGGATGAACGGTGTCTTTTTCTGTATCTCGTATTCCTGCCAGTCTTTACCCACTTTATAATAGTTATGGGTGAGCTTTTTCTCCGTCAGATTCACCGGAGCCGTCTTCTTGTCGCTCTTTGCGATGAGTGAAGCAGTGCGAGCTGCTCGAAGCATCTCCTCTGGCGTTACATTCTCCACAAAGGCATATCCGGTTTGATCGCCATCCAGAACTCTTACGCCAACGCCGAAGTCAATGTTTGATGAAGTACTGTTAACCTTTCCGTCCAATAGTACCAGACTATTGTTGATTGAATGTTCGAAGAACAGATCGGCATAGTCACCGCCATTTTCAAGTGCGGCAGCGAGTACCTTTTGGATCGTTCCTTTCTCTACACTGAAGTAGTGAAGTGCTTCTTCCATCTTTTCGTTTTCATTGACGATTTCTCCAGGCATGCGTGCAAAGATTGACGGGGCAGCCAGTGTCCCGAGCATCATCATGCCCCCTGTTTTCAAGAAATCTCTTCTGTTAATGTTCATATTCTATATATTAAATGTGTTTCCGTTTATAAGTCTTAGACGTTTTTGTCCTCCTTTTTGTTACAGTCCTCTTCTGTTTTTTATGGAATTTAAATCATTTATTCTTGTCTTTGCCCATTCCATGACGTTCGAAGGGGGCCGTTTAGCCATCAGTTCGCGTTTCATGAAGTCCATATAGGGTGCCACGTGCTGAAAGAAATGTTTGTATCCTTTGCAAAGATAATTCAGTCCGGGCTCTCCGTTGGCAGTGGTGAGAAAACGATCCTTCGGACAGCCGCCGTTGCATGCAAAGAGATAGTCACATTCCTTGCATTGAGTTGGTAATGCATTCTGTTTGTCTGCACCGAACTTCAGCTGCCGATCGCTGTACATCATCTCCGTAAGTGTCTGCGTGCGTATGTTGCCGAGTTTGTATTCAGGGAATACGTAATGGTCGCACGAATAAACATCGCCGTTGAACTCCATGACGCCGGCATGACCGCATTGCTTGGCCATTGTACAGACGCCGGGTTTTTCGCCCACCCAGTTGGCCAGTGTGGAATCGAAGATCTGAATGAAATATTCCCCGACGTCCTGCTTCAGCCATTCGTCGAACAGATCGCACAGAAAGTTGCCCCATTTCTCGGCATCTACGGAGAAGGGTGCGAGTTGCGAAGCTTTTTCTTCAGGAAGCGTAAGTGTCGTACCGTCGGCGTGCTGCCTGATCCGTTCCACGATGGGAGCGAACTGGATGAAACGGCAGTCAATGCTTTTGAAGAAGTTGTAGAAGTCTATGGGATAATCCACGTTATAGTCGTTGACGACTGCCATGGCATTGTATTCGACGTTGTATTTTTTGAGCAGATTGATTCCCTTCATCACTTTGAAGAAGGAGGGAAGGCCTTGCTTGTTGCGCCGGTATTCGTCGTGGAACTCCTGTGGTCCGTCGATGGAGACGCCTACGAGGAAATCGTTTTCCTTGAAGAATTTGCACCAGTCGTCGTTCAGCAAAGTTCCGTTGGTTTGGATGCAGTTGGCGATGGTTCGTCCGCCGGCATATTTGCGTTCCAGTTCGAGCGCTTTGCGATAGAAGGAGATGGGCCGCATGAGCGTCTCGCCGCCGTGCCATGTGAAGAGGACTTCCGTCATGGTTTGCGATTCGATATACTCGCGGATGAAACGTTCAAGGAGATCATCGGAAAGAATCTGGTTTTTATCTTCCGGATAGAGCTTGCTCTTTTCCAGATAGTAGCAGTAATCACAGGCCAGGTTGCAAAGTGAACCTGCCGGCTTCACCATGAGGTAAAGCGGACGTGCAAAGGGCGTGATAGTCGGATACTTTTCGGTCATGCAGCAAATATAGATTATTTCTTTTGCTTCTCTTTATTTGTCGCAGACTTTTTCTTTGAAGTCGTTTTCGTAGATGCTTTCTTCTGCTTTTTGGAAGATTGCGTAACCTTCGATTCGGATTTGCGGGTGGATTTCTTCGAAGACTTGATGGACTTTGTACTCTTTTCCTTCGACTGTTTGGCGTATTGGGAATGGTCGATGACGAAGCCTTCGGCGAGCCAGTTGGCGAGTGCCTGACGATTGTTGGAGAGAATCAGCCTTTGTTGATCCTCTGAATTCTGCAGGTTGCCGAGTTCCACGAATACGGAGACAGGATTGGAATGCCGCATGACATAGAGATTGCGGCTGGATGCTGTGCCCGTGAATCCTCTTCCAGGTTGGCTGGCTCCATATTTCTGAGCGAATGTGTTTTGCATCGTTTCAGCCAGCTTCTGACTTTTCGCGTTGTTATCCTGATGGTAGAAGAACACGTCGGTACGTTCCGTTTCGCTTCGGCTGTCCACATGGATGAAGATGGCGCGATGGTACGATCCAGGATCACGCAGGTTCAGTCCGTTGATCTTCGTGCAGCGCTGTTCCAGTCTCTGAACCTGGTTGAACGGAATAGCTTCGCCCATGCAGGTTTCCCGCTTCGAGTTTTCCAGAATCTGCTCGTCTCGGATTCCGTCGTGTGCATCCTGAATGATGATGTGTACGATGGCTCCGCGGCTCATCAGATTGCGAGCCAGGCGAAGCATGATGTCATAGGCATATTCATCTTCATGAAGTTCGTTGTTGCCCAAATAGCCGATTGCACCCGGATCGGGACCGCCATGACCGCTGACCAGATAGAAGCATGCGCCTCTCAAGATCTGCGATGAAGGCTGTACACGTGCATAGGCTTTGCCGAAGAGCGGCTCAAAGCCTTTTCGACTCTTTTCATATTTGATATCCTTCTCCTCTTCCTCTTTCACTTCCGAAAGGAGCTGAGGCGACATCTTCTTATTGATGGGTTTCTCCTCTTCCACCGTATCACCTTTGAGTGGTGGCAGTTTGTATTTGACATCGAGCAGCAGCGAGTTGTCTTTGCCGAATTTGTTCTTGTTGAGCTGAAGAAACGCTTTCTTGTATTCACGTCCTTTCCGGTTGTGACGCTGGAGAAAATGATCTATCCCTTCACCGTTTTGTGCAGTAGCTCTTTCTTGAGCCGGAGTGGTGAAGGAAAAAAGGAACAGACCTAAGAGAATATATATGGTTTTAAGATAGAATCTCATCGTTTGTGCATTTCGCATTGCAAAAATATATTTTTGTGATGGGATTATCAATACTACGTTCATTATCTGACCATCTTTTACATAAGATTTCACTTAGAAAGTATTTATCTTCTCTCTAAAGGCTCGAATTTTCTTGTTGACGCAGCTGCTGCATCACTCTGTAGCGCCACTCGACAGCCGACTACAGCTAAAGAGGAGAGAAAAAGCAGTAGTCAACAGCCGACTACTGCTAAAGAGGGAAGAAAAAGGAGCAGTCGACAGTCGAGTACAGCTAAAGAGGGGAGAAAAAGGAGTAGTCGACAGCCGAGTACAGCTAAAGAGGGACGAAAAAGGAGTACTCTGCAGTAGAGTACAGCTAAAATACCCTTGGAAAGGAACACTCGGCAGTAGAGTACTGCTAAAATACCCTTGGGAAGAAACACTCGACAGCCGAGTACTGCTAAAATACCCTTGGGAAGGAACACTCGGCAGTCGAGTGGAATTTTCGTACGCCAATTCATCAAGTTGCGGAAATACATTTTAGCTGTTTATTCATTTCCTTCGAGCCTTATTTTAGCGGTTTCAGTATCAATAGCCTCTTTACGCAATATAGTTTTTGTAATTTTACGTGCTGTAGTTGAACCCATCCAATGAAAAAGCAATTCGATAATATAAGGAACAAGCTATTGTTGACATTCGTGACTTTCTGCTTGTACTATATGCTGTCGTTCATGACAGATAAAAATTTTGTCTCCTTTTATGTCATGAGCCATTTCACTTTGGTCGATTACCTCGAAGAGGTACTGATTGTCTTTCTGATCAGTTTCTTCTTTGTCGAGTTGTCCATTTTCTACAGTCGGTTTATCTTCCGTCGTTTATTCTCTTATAAAAATCCCTATCGCAGCCTTTTCATTCATGACATTCTTCTTCTCATCCTTAACAATGTTACAGCTTATCTCCTGTCAACCCTGAATAATGTCTTTCTTGAAGGCAGCGATGAAGACTATTTCCACCAGGGGCTCTACATATTCAGCGTACTGGTGACATTCATTTCGGGCATTTACACCAATGCCAGCTATCTTAATTCCTACATGGAAGCCGAGGATAAGAAGAGGGAAATGGAAATAAAGCTGCTGAAGGAAAAGGAACTGTCAGCGCGTGCACAACTTGATGTTTTGAAACTCCAGATTGATCCTCATTTTATGTTTAACAACTTCAGTATTTTGTCCGAACTGATTCAGGAAGATGTGTCGCTGGCCGATAAATTTCTCAATCATCTGTCTAAGGTGTACAGATATGTGATACAGAACCTGAAACAGGATTTGGTGACGATAGGAGAAGAAATGGCTTTTCTGGATTCGTACATATATCTGATAAAGATCCGATACGAAGTTGCAATTCATATCTCCATCGAGAAGGAAATGTATGAGACGAAAGGATTCATTCCGCCGGTTTGTTTGCAGATGCTGGTAGAAAATGCCATCAAGCACAACTGTCTTTCCTTGAAGTCGCCTTTGGAGATATCTATCTATAGGGACAAAGATTTTATAATAGTGAAGAACAATATCCGACCTATCACTTCCGATTTCATGTCATTCGGAATCGGACATCACAATATCATGGAAAGATATGCAATCTTGAACGGCACAAAACCGATTGTCGAGACAGGCACGGACTTTTACATCGTCAAATTACCCATAATATCAGACAAAGCCGTATGAATATAGTAATCTTGGAGGATGAGCAGAGAAACTACAACCGTTTGAAACGGATCTTGGAAGAGATCGATTCTTCATTTGTCATCGAAGGACCGCTAACGGGCATTGCCGAGGCAGTGGACTATTTCCGCCAGCATCCCGAACCGGATCTGGTGCTTGCCGACATACGGTTGTCCGATGGTTTGAGCTTTGAAGCACTTAGGCAATCTGCCGTTTCATCGCCGGTCATCTTCACTACCGCTTATGATGAATATGCCATTCAGGCTTTTAAGTATAACAGTTTCGACTACCTGCTGAAGCCTGTTGATAAAGAGGAATTGCATGCAGCTATTTCAAAGGTGTGTCGCATGGGCCAAAAGATCCAGAACGATGAAATGAGGCAGTTGCTCGACTTGATGAAAAGGAATAACTACCGTTATCGTGAAAGGTTTCTATTGCCTTATCGTGACGGATACAAATCCGTGCTGGTGAAAGACATCAACCATATATCTTTGGAAGAGCGCAACTCATGCCTGTTTTACAATGATGGGACTTCCGATGTAGTTCCCTACACGATGGATGAGTTGGAAGCTCAGCTCGATCCACGAAGTTTCTTCCGTGCCAATCGGCAGTTCATCATCCATATAGACCATGTGAAAAGCATTTCCAATTATTTCAATTCCCGCCTTTGTGTACATCTCAAGGGATTCCCAGATGTGACGGTCAACGTCAGCCGTGAACGAGCCGCCGCTTTGAAAGAGTGGATGGACAGTTGAGCTGATACGATTTACACTCTGATATTATCAGTTCAGACCTCTTTTTTATCTGTTCAGGGATTCAGCCCTCTTCATCTTCGATTTTGCTGTTGATCTTTGTGTTTAGATACTGTTCAAAAGCGAAATGTTCTCAAATAGAAATAGAATGAAAGGGATAATAGTTTTTCTGCTCACTCTTTTCGTATCGGCTCCGTGCATACAAGCAGCTCATCTGCCGAACGCGCTCTCGTCCTACGGTGTGAGGAACGTTTACTATGGCTGCTCTCAGTCGGTGAAGCGATCTGCGATGATCGATGTGTGGCATTGCTGCGACCGCGATGGTTGTCACATCGGTGACGATAGACAAAATCTTCCGCTCTCCTTTTTTATTACCGGAGGCAAATACGTGATTCAAGCGAAACATACGTACAGACAACGTCTTTCCATTGCATTTTCTTCCAGCGTCATTCTGACGGAGACCGTGAATAGGTTGGAACTTTCAACGCAGATGGTCTGCCCCAATGCCTTTTTCCGTAGCACATGTTCTTTAATTCATACGGCAACGGTCTTCTGTGGAGCTGAGCTTATCCGAGAGGAATATGGCAACATCTACGGGCTGATGGCCTATGTCAAAGCTGCATCGGTTGCCCTATCGAGACTTTATGACAACCGATATTGGCTGAATGATGTCATAGCCGGTGCAGAAATCGGAATACTCAGTGCCCGCAGTGGAATGTGGATTCATGACAAATGGCTATAATTCATTCAACAAACGCATCGTTCCCCATGATATATTCTAAGGTTTGGCAGTTGGCTCTGATCGCGGTGGTGCTTAGTCTATCTTCATGTAGTAAAACAACAAAAGAAGACGCTACCCAAAATGTTTATTCAACAAAGACCGTCATGCCGTCGTCTGTAGTCCTTTCTGATTCCTATACCGCTTCCATCCGTGGGCAACAGGATGTGGATATATTTCCTCAGGTAACAGGACGCATCTCTAAACTGTATGTCAACGAAGGACAGAAGGTGAGAAAGGGCCAGCCTCTGTTTGTTATCGATCAGGTGCCTTACAAAGCAGCACTGCTTACGGCTGTGGCAAATGTCCATGCCGCGCAGGCCAAGGTAAAGACAGCCAGGCTTGATTATAACAGTAAACTCATTCTCTATCGAAAGAAGATCATCTCCGAATATGAACTCTTCACCGCTGACAATACCTTGGCTGCAGCTCTCGCCAATCTTGAACAGACGCAGGCTGACAAGATGAATGCGGCGAACAATCTTTCCTATACGGTCGTTACCAGTCCGTCGGATGGAGTGGTCGGCACTATTCCATATCGTATCGGGACATTGGCCAGCTCCTCGATGCAACAGCCGCTCACCACCATCTCCGACAATGCGAGGATTTTTGTCTATTTCTCCATGACGGAGAGTCGCATCCGCAACCTGATTCATACTAATGGAACCATAGAGGATGCTATTAAATCCATGCCTATGATTTCTCTTCGACTGAACGATGGTACGGTTTATGGAGAAAGGGGGCGCATTGCAACGATTAGCGGCGTCATCAATTCCACAACAGGTACGGCTTCTGTGAGAGCTGTTTTCCCGAATGAGCAACGGCTCCTGCTAAGTGGTGGAATATGCGATGTCATCATTCAGCGCACAGACTCCAATGCGCTGGTTATTCCTCAGACTTCCACGTATGAACTTCAGGATAAGGTTTTCGTTTACAAACTGAAGGGAGACAAAGTACAAACCACAGAAGTCAATGTTGAGGATTTAGGTGATGGCAATCACTACATAGTCCGTTCAGGTCTCAGACGGGGCGATCGGATCGTGATAGAAGGCATCAATATGCTACACGATGGGATGAGAATTCACACGAAGGGTAATTAAGTAACCATTAAAGTCCATATTATGCAGTTGAGGTTTTTCATTGATCGTCCCGTATTTTCCATCGTCCTATCTGTTATCCTGGTATTGATGGGTGTGGTTGCCGTTGTTAATCTGCCTGTCGAACAGTATCCTGACATGGCACCTCCAACCATTTCCGTTTCTACCAGTTATCCCGGAGCAAATGCCGAAACAGTGCAGAAGAGTGTCATCGTCCCTCTGGAGGAAGCCATCAACGGTGTGGAACACATGTCCTATATCATCTCTTCGGCATCCAATTCAGGCGAAGCTTCCATTGATGTCTATTTCAAACAGGGAAGTAATGCGGATATGGATGCTGTCAATGTACAGAACCGTGTTTCCACAGCTTTGAGTTTACTTCCTGCCGAAGTGACCAAGATCGGCGTTACTACGGAAAAACAGCAGAACTCTGAACTGAAGACTTTCGCGTTCTATTGCGACAATGGCAAATATGATGAGAAGTTCCTCAATAACTATATGGACATTAACGTGATCCCGAGACTTAAACGCATTGGCGGTGTAGGTAAGGTGATGCAGTTTGGATCCAGTTACAGCATGCGTATTTGGATGAAACCTGATAAGATGGCGCAGTATAAGCTTATTCCTTCGGACCTGTCGCAGGCTTTGGAAAAGCAGAACATAGAAGCGGCGACAGGAGCCTTCGGCGAGAACCATGATAATACCTACCAATACACCATGAAATATCGTGGGAGATTCTCTACGCCTGAAGAATTCGGCAACATCGTGATTCGTGCGCTCTCTGATGGTAATGTCCTGCGGCTGCGCGATGTGGCTAATGTGGAAATGGGCAGTGAAGCGTATAACTTTTCCACTGCCGTGGATGACAAACCGGCGGCCATGGCTATGATAACTCAGACTGCCGGATCGAACGCCTCGAAGATCATCCGGGAAATCGATTCCGCTTTGCAGGAGATGAGCAGCAGTCTGCCCGACGGTACACAATTCGTTACATTGAGCGATACCAACAAGTTTCTCTACGCTTCCATCCAGGAGGTAATCAAGACGCTTCTCGTAGCCATTTTGCTTGTGATTCTGGTAGTTTATCTGTTCCTTCAGGATCTGCGCTCCACCATTATACCGACCTTGTCGATCATAGTCTCCATCGTCGGAACTTTCGCTTTCATCTCGCTGATAGGGTTTTCCATCAATCTGCTTACACTCTTTGCTCTCGTACTTGCCATCGGTACGGTTGTGGACGATGCCATCATCGTGGTAGAAGCAGTACAGGCACGATTCGACAGCGGCTATCGTTCACCATTCAAGGCTGCCCTTGATGCTATGTCCGGCATCTCATCCGCCATCCTTACCTCTACTTTTATCTTTATGGCTGTCTTTATTCCTGTCTCTATGATAGGTGGGACCTCTGGAACCTTCTATAAACAGTTTGGAATCACTATGGCTATAGCGGTCGGTATTTCCGCTTTCAATGCTTTTACTCTTTCGCCTGCTCTTTGTGCCCTTCTTCTTCGGCCCTATACCGATGAAGACGGACAGATAAAGGCGAACTTTGCCGCCCGCTGCCGAATCGCTTTCAATGCTGCCTTTTTTGTCTTGACGCAGCGTTACGTCAAGAGTCTCGTCTTTTTCTCCCGTTATCGTAAGACTATGTGGTGCATGCTGGCTGCTGCCCTTATTCTACTTGTGCTGATGATGTGGAGCACTAAGACAGGACTGGTGCCTGATGAAGACACCGGTACCATTAATGTCAGCATGAACTGTAAGCCCGGAACATCGCTGATGCAGACAGAAAAGGTGGCGTCACAGGTTGGACATTATCTCAGCAGCATTCCCGAGATTGATCACTTTGGAAAGGTTACGGGTTATTCTCTCACTGGATCCGGCCCGTCGATGGGCATGTTCTTCATCTCTCTCAAAGATTGGAATCAACGAAATTCGAAAAGTCAGAGTGCAGATGAGATCATGAACCGTATCACCGGTTTCTCATCCGAAGTGAAAGATGCCCAGTTTTATGTCACAAAGCCACCTATGATTCCGGGTTACGGCATGCAGAGTGGATTCGAACTGTATCTGCAGGATAGAGCTTCAGGCAGTACCCAATCTTTTAAGAAGGTCTCCGACAGTTTTATTCAAGCCCTGCAGAAACGGCCTGAGATTAATAACATCTATTCAACCTTTGATACGAAATATCCGCAGTACTGGGTTGATATTGATGCAGCAAAATGTGAGCAGGCGGGTATCTCGCCTAGTGAGATCCTCGAAACCATCGCAAGCTACTACGGAGGTGAATATGTATCCAACTTCAACCGCTTCTCGAAACTCTACCGCGTCTCTATTCAGGCAGATCCAAGTTATCGTGTTTCTCCTGCATCCATCTCGCAGATCTATGTACGGGCCGGAGGCAATATGGCTCCGATCAGCCAGTTCGTTCATTTGACCAAAACTTACGGTTCTCAGGAATTGTCGCGTTTCAATCTGTACAATGCCATTGCCATTGATGGCGAACCGGCTCCGGGTTACAGTTCCGGCGATGCGCTGCGTGCCATCAATGAAACTGCCCAACAGATGTTGCCGAAGAATTACGGTTATGAATTCGGAGGTGTCTCACGTGAAGAGAGCCAGTCTTCAAACAATGTGGCTGTCATTTTTACCCTCTGTCTGGTTCTCGTCTATTTGATCTTATCAGCTTTGTATGAAAGTTTTCTCCTGCCTTTTGCTATTATCCTGGCTGTTCCCTGCGGACTCTTGGGAAGCTTTGTCTTTGCCCGAATATTCGGACTCGAGAACAATATTTACATGCAAACCGGATTGATTATGTTGATTGGTCTGCTTTCGAAGACCTCTGTGTTGCTGACGGAATATGCCGTAGTACGTCGTAAAGCGGGAATGTCGCTGATGCAGGCTGCTTATAGTGCGGCAAAAGTACGTTTCCGTCCTATTTTGATGACCGTCCTTGCAATGGTCTTCGGACTTCTGCCGCTAATGATCGCTTCCGGCGTAGGCGCCAACGGTAGTCGCTCCCTTGCATCAACAGTTGTCGGAGGTCTGCTTTTCGGAACCATAGCACTCCTTATCTTTGTTCCCTTATTATTTATTTTCTTCCAGTATTTGCAGGAAAAATACGGGAATTTCCATCCTGTCTGATTAAAGGCTGACTGAGTCAACCGTTCTTAGAATGAATCATTGGCTGAGTCAACTTTTATTAAAACTAAGTATTGACCGAGTCAACCTTCTTCTTGAATAAGACTTCATGTAGTCAACCTTTTTCGTTAAACTACAACCTTTTTCAGTACACCTCACATTGCAAAATTGAATCCCAAATTGGGAAACCGTTTTACAATGTTGCAAAATTGAATCCCAAATCGGGAAATCATTTTTCAGCGTTGCAAAATCGAATCCCAAATCGGGAAATCGTTTTTCCAAGTGGAAAAGCCAAATCCCAAATCGGGAATGCCTAAAATGAAGGAACAGGCATCTCCTAAATCGGGTACTGTATTTTATGGCTCTTTGTTGATGTAATCCTTCGGAAGCTTTCCAAACTGTTTGAAGAAGCAGCGGGAGAAGTAGGAGGGACTGTTGAAACCTACTTGGTAACAGATCTCATTGATGCGGTACTTTCCGGTGGAGAGTAGGGCGGCCGCTTTCTTGAGGCGGACGATCTGAATGATTTCTCCCGGCGTCATTCCTGACAAGGACTTGATTTTGGAGAAAAGTCCCGAGCGACTGCATCCGAGTCCGTCAGCCAAGTCGTCGATGCTGAATCCGGAATTGGAGATGTTGTCTTCAATGAGTTTGTTCAGCTGGTTGAGGAATTTCTCGTCAGCTTTGTTCTCCGCCATATCGTCTGAGATGAGAGGCATCTCTGAGAATTTCTTTCTCAGTTTCCTACGGGAATCGAGCAGATTGGCAATCTGAGCCATCAGAACCTGAATGGAGAAGGGCTTTTCAACGTAAGCATCGGCTCCGCTGTTCATTCCTTCCACTTTGCTCATGTTGTCGGTCTTAGCGGTAAGCAGTACGATCGGGATATGTCCGAGATGGGTGTCTTCCTTTACTTTGTTGCAGAAGGTGAGGCCGTCCATGACAGGCATCATGATATCACTGATGATGAGGTCTGCTGGATGTTTGCTGAGAGCTTCCAGTCCTTCCTCTCCATTAACAGCGGTAATCACATTGTAGGAGTCGGAGAAATTTTCATAAAGGAAATTGCTCATGTCTTCGTCGTCTTCCACGATCAGAAGCACCGGAAGGTTGGCCGCACTGGTTTCGTGGACCACTTTATTGGGTGACGCCACATTGCTGTCAGAGACGAGTTCATCATTCATAGGTTCTTTCGTCTTCTTTTCCTCCACATTCTTTTGATGCAAAGGTGTTGTGATCGTAAAGACGGTAGGTTGATCAGGCGTACTGTTCACTTCTATCATTCCGTGATGTGCCTCCACTAGCAGATGCGACAAAGCTAGTCCGAGTCCTGTCCCAGGCCGATAACTGCCTTTTGCCTGATAGAAAGGTTCGAAGATTTTCTGCTGTTCCTCGATTGGTATGCCAGGGCCGTTGTCACTCACCTTGATGACGAGATGCTGTTCGTCCGCAGTGCAAGTCAGTTCCACATCGTCTTTGGCATATTTCAAGGCGTTGGTCAGGAGATTGCTGACCACTTTTGTCATGGCTTCTTCATCGAGATCAGCGATGAGTTGGCGGTTGTCCATGTTCATGGCGAAGTGGATTCCTCTCTGTTCCATCATGGGGAGAAAACGGACATAAAGATTCTGCAAGAGTTCGTAAACAGACTGATGCACGAAGTGAATGACGAAAGCGTTCTCTTCGGCCTTGCGGAAATCCAGCAGTTGGTTGATGAGTGAAAGCAGTCGCTGGCTGTTGCGGTTGATGATCTGCATATCGTCTTGAATGTTCTCCGGCAGTTGCTTCAGTCCATTCATGATCTTTTCCATAGGTCCGATGATGAGCGTTACCGGGGTTCGGATTTCATGAGCGATGAGCGTGAAGAAATTGATCTTTGCCTCATACAACTCCTGCTCCTTTTCAGCTTTCAAGCGGTGGATCTTCTCTTCCTGTCTCCGTTCGGAACGCCTTTGAAGGAATTTGAATGTGCCATAAACACCTCCAAGTATCAGCAGTACGTAAAGAAAATAAGCGCCTGTAGTCTGCCAGAATGGAGGATGAATGACGATCTTCACTTGCGCACCGTCATTGTCCCATAGTCCGTCGTTGTTCGAAGCTATGACACGGAATACATAGTGCCCTGCTGGAAGATTGGTATAGGTGGCTTTCCGTTCGTTGCCGACATCATTCCACTCTTTGTCGAATCCTTCCAGCTTGTATTTGTAGCGGTTCTTATAGGGAGCACTGTAACTGAGCGCGGCATATTCGATGCTGAACACATTCTGTTTGTAGCTGAGTTCAATCTGTTTCACTACATTGATGGATTGCTTCAAGGTCCCTTTGGAATCGATGGGAACATCTTTGTTGAAGATCTGCAGATTGGTGATCATGACCGGAGGCACATATTGGTTAGAAGGAAATACCTGTGGATCGATCACGTTGAATCCGTTGATGGATCCGAAATAGATTTTTCCATCAGAGGAGAGAAGGGAAGCGCACACGCTGAACTGGTCGCTCTGCAATCCATCCCGTTTGTAGAACCTGCGCATGGATTTCGTTTTGGGATTATAGACGGCAATACCGTTTGTCGTAGCCAGCCAGAACAATCCCTTCTGGTAGATGATGCTGCAGACAGCCTGGTTGAATCCTTCTATATGCAGTTTCTTGAAGCTCTTTTTGTTATAATTGTAAACCCAAAGACCGTCATCTGTGCCGACCCACATCTCTTTGCCTTCATAGTTGCAAAGGGTATTGATCTGGTTGCACGGCAGAGAAAGGTTCATGTCGGCTTTCTTCTTCAGACGGAGCCATTTCCTCGTTTTGAAATTATAGATGTAGATGCCTTGTCCCAATGTCCCGAAGTAAAGGTTGCCGTCAGGAGCATCAAGTATGTCGGTTGTCGTGGTGTTCGTCATAACGATCTTTCTGAAATCGTCTTTCTGACGGTCATAGATCATGATGTCGCTCATCGAGCCGGCCCAAAGGTTTCCATACCGATCTTTTTTCAGTGCATAAATGCTTTGCGAAGGAAGGTAATGTTTGAATGAATGAGTCTGGAGATTCATCTTGTTCAGTCCGCCGGAATAGGTTCCTACCCAAAGATTGTCATTATCCAGGCAAAGTGCATGGATATTGTGATAGGAGATTCCATTGCCTCGTCCGTCGGGAAGATAATGGGTGAACAGGTGTGTCTTCTTGTTCATGCAGCTCAGTCCTCCGTCGTCGGAGCCGATCCATAGATTCCCCTGATTATCCTCACAGAATTTGCTGATCACATTTCCGTTCACCGAATTGTGGAATGACGACTGTTCGAATCCTTCAAACAGGCTTGTCCCAGGAGATGAATAGCTGGCGCCGTCGTAGTAACTGCCGATCCAAAGTCCGCCTTCGCGATCTTTATAAATAGGATAGATAAAGCGGAAAGCAAGGCTGTTGCCGTTCTTTTCTGACAGTGAGACCTCTTTGAATTCGTGTGTGTGCGTATTAAAGCTTAGCAGTCCGTCGTCCGAACCAATGAGCAGCATTCCCCGTTTGTATTCGTAGATATAATGGATGTGACCGATGCCGCCAATTTTGGAATCGGGAACGAACGATGTGATTTCTCCCGTCGATTTATTTACCAGTGCAATTCCTTTGTCCCAAGTGCCTACCCATATCTGGTCCTGATAGTCGCAAAGCAGGGCATACATGGCTGATATCTTGCTATTGCCTTTTTCGTGCAGCGGAAGCGTGACGAATCGCTGTGATTTCTGGTCGAAATAGGTCAGCGTACCTTCCCGAAGTGATGCCGCCCACAATGTTCCTTGCTTGTCGATGCACAAATATCCGATCGAGTCGTTGTCCAACGGTGTCTGTTTATTCAGATGTGAATAGTTGACCAGTTTTTTGCTTTGAGGCTGGTAGGAGAAGATTCCTTGACCGAGAGTCGCAAACCACATCGTGCCGTCTTTCGTTTGCAGGATGCAGCTCATGCAGCTCTTTATCTGTGTTCCATTACTTGTCTTCGCTGAGAAGAAGGAGAAGCATTCCGTGTTTTCATGATAAAGAGAAACGCCATTATCCGTTCCAATCCACAGCTGCTTGCGGTTGTCTTCGTAAAGCGTGTAGGAATAGTTGTTGTGAATAGAGGTCTTGTCTCCTTCGATGTTGTTGAAGTTGCGGAAGTTGTACCCGTCGAAACGGCTCAGTCCGCTGCCTGTTCCGAACCAGAGAAAGCCTTTGTGATCTTGAATGATGCAACGGATGGCGTTGCTGGGAAGTCCGTCACTTACTTCATACTGTGAGAAATGAAAGGATTCCGCACCCGCAGTCAATGACAGCAGCGAGAGGAGCATAAGGAAGTAGTAACGGAATGTGGACATCTTTCTCTTTTTTATGGAGCAAATGTAGGCATATTCTTTGGTTTTGGATTCAAGTTGTTTAGAATTGTACTTTTATGACATTCGGTTTATGCATTTCTTTATTCCTTTGAAACGTGAACGATGAATTACCTAAAGTGAATCTGTCATGAAAAATCGGATCTCATTGCTATTGTTCGGAGTGCTTCTTTTGACTACATCCTTCATCCTTACGGGTTGCTCCAAGGATGACGATTCCGAACCGATTGTAAAACCTATTGCCGAATCTTATATTCCTGATTACGACAACGGCGATACCATATATATTAATGTAAAGATCGGCATCGACCGGAAAGGGTGGAATAGCAAGTCAGCAGAGTATTTCCGTACAGAGCTGACCAAACAGTGGCAACAAATCACCGACCGATTCAATAACTGCGACAAGAAGCATCTTCTGAAACGTCACTACGTGTTTCATCCGGATGTGAACGACATCATTGTGTACGACGGTTGTTCCTATTGGGGCGAAAACGGAGCCAACACGAAGATGATTAATAAAATCGACAAGAATATCTTCAAACTCTGTGTGATCTACGACTTTTTCTATCAAGGTTCGGAAGCCGGAGAATATGGCGGAGGCTGCGGCGATGATGATGGCATCGGAACGATCCTTATCATCAACGCGACCGATGAGAACAAGAATGTTTACAGCAATCTCTTCGATGAGAATACTTATCGTGCCATCACGCATGAGCTGGGACATTATCGCGGCGTCACCGATTTGTATATCGACGTGGTGGAGGCTCAGAACAATGCGGTCAACCATGAGGGATTTTCTCCGATCCATTGTTTGATGAACGACTATTGCTATACACCGGACGCTGAATCATGCTGGAGTGATTATGCCATCAAGATAATCAACAAGACAGGCAATGAGAAGAAAGCAGGCTTTATTGAGAATCTCATGCATGATGACTTCGCCGATTCTATATCGTTTACGGCAAGCAAGGCTGGAAAACCGGTGGACGCGACGCTTAAATTCTATGCTGCGACCTATTCTTATGTCACCTGGTCTAATGAGATCGGGACAACGCCGGTGAGAAGCATGGATTTGAAGAATGGCGCATTGACGATAGACGCCCGCAATCTCTTCTATCATGGAACAGATATATGGGATCATTACCATCTGCTGTTGATTGAAGCCGACTTATCCGACGGAACGAAACTTTATCATTGGATTCCCGATTATGAACTTCATAATGCAGGAATGGATGGTGTAAAGACATATCCGATTCAGTTTGAATCGAAATAGATCTGAATACTTTTACTTACATCAATTATTTGTATTGGTACATATAGGTTTGAAACCAAAATCCTGATCGTAGCATTTTGAGATCATTTGCTGTGAAGAAAGCTTAGACATTTAAGTCAGGTCGAACCAAACGAAAGTTTATTCGATTAAAAAAAGCGGCTCCTTTCGGGGTCGCTTTTAATTTTAACAGTTTGGATCTATGTTACTTTTCTTTAAGGAAAGGATAACCATACTGTGTTGTCGGTACGAATGTCTCCTTGATGCAACGAGGATTCGTCCAACGGATCAGGTTCAACGGACCACCGGCCTTATCATTCGTTCCGGAAGCACGAGAGCCACCGAACGGCTGCATTCCGATGACAGCACCGGTCGGCTTATCATTGATGTAGAAGTTACCGCAAGCATAACGCAGTTTGTTGAATGCAACCTCGACTGCATAACGATCGTAAGAGAAGATAGAACCGGTCAAACCGTAAGGAGAAGTCTCGTCGCAAAGGTCGAGGGTCTCTTCAAACTTGTCATCGTCGTATGGGAAGATCGTGATAACCGGGCCGAAGATCTCTTCAACCATGGTCTTGAACTTCGGATTGGTAGTTTCAATGACGGTCGGTTCAACGAAATAACCTACAGACTTATCGCAGTTTCCGCCGAAGACGATCTTGGCGTCAGTAGCCTGCTTCGTGTAGTCGAGATAGCTCTTGATGTTGTCGAAAGAGGCTTCGTCGATGACAGCATTGATGAAGTTGGTGAAGTCCTGAACGTCACCCATCTTGATCTCTTTCAGCATGTCGCCAACCATCTGTTTGGTCTGTTTCCAAAGAGACTTCGGAATATATGCACGAGAACCGGCTGAACATTTCTGTCCTTGATATTCGAAAGCACCGCGAACAATAGCTGCTGCAACTTCAGCAGGATCAGCTGACGGATGAACGAAGATGAAGTTCTTGCCGCCTGTCTCACCGACGATCTTCGGATAGGATTTGTAAAGATCAAGGTTTGCACCCATCTCACGCCACAATGTCTTGAAGGTAGCCGTAGAACCGGTGAAGTGGAAACCTGAGAGATCAGGACTGGATGTGATGACCTTGCCAATAACGCTTCCCTTGCCCGGGATAAAGTTAACGACACCATCAGGAATGCCTGCTTCCTTGAAGATCTTCATCAGAAGATAGTTGGAGAAGATAGCAGTGGTTGAAGGTTTCCAAACAGCTACATTACCCATCATGGCTGGAGCCATGTTGAGGTTACAAGCGATGGAGGTAAAGTTGAACGGAGTGAGTGAGAATACGAAGCCTTCGAGAGCGCGGTATTCCTGGCGATCCAGGAGACCTTTCTCTGAATAGGGCTGATCAGCATAGACCTGGCTTGCATAGAATGTGCTGTAGCGGAGGAAGTCAACCAACTCGCAAGGAGCATCGATCTCTGCCTGGAACGGGTTTTTACTCTGTCCCAACATCACAGATGCGTTCATCAGGTAACGATATTTCGTAGAAATGAGTTCTGCAACGCGGAGCATCAAAGATGCGCGTTCTACCCAAGGAAGATTTGACCAGTCTTTGTGAGCTTTCATAGCAGCGTCGATAGCCATCTGAACCTCCTTTTCACCTGCTTTCTGATAGGTAGCCAGAACATGATGGTGATCGTGTGGCATAACAACCTCACCGGTATTGCCAGTACGAATTTCCTTTCCGCCTATAACCAACGGAATATCCCATTTTTCTGAACTCAACTGTTTCAAAGCAGCCTTTAAACCGGCTTTTTCCGGTGTTCCAGGAGCATAAGCCCAAACGGGCTCGTTATCTGGCTTCGCGAATCTAAAAATTGCATTATCCATACTTAACTTAGATTTAAATATTAGTTACTGCTACAAATAAACGCATTTTATTCGAGAAATAATAGCATTAAAATCTAATAGAATGCTAATTAAATCTACAGCATCGATCTTGTTATGTGAATCAATGGCTTTTAAGCCTCTGTCGCTTTCCGCACTATCTCTTTCCTTACATTCAGTAACTCTCCCTCTGATTCGGCTGGGTCCAAAGTGCGTTCGGAGGTCTATTTTTATCCTCTCCCCATACAAAAAGGACAATCGGAGAGCTGTTTCTGCCGATTGTCCTTATTCAGTTTGTATCCGTAGATCTATTGTAAAACCTGTGGTGATTACCACCGGCAATATTCCTCGAAAGAGATTCCCTTGAGATTGGGAAGTATTTTCCAGGCTTTGCCTTCCAGCGATTCGGCACTGTTGGTGGTGCTGAGAGCTACGACCTTCATCCCGGCTGCGTTTCCGGCAGCAATTCCTGCAAATGAATCCTCGAAGACGATGCAATCGGCTGGCTGCATGTCGAGATCTTTGGCTGCGAGAAGATAGCACATCGGATTGGGTTTGCCGAGCGTGATGCGATCGGCGGAGACGATGGTGTCGAAAGTCTTTTCAAAATGCAGTGCTGTTATGAGACGTTTGATTTTGTTGTCATCGGAACTGGTGACGAGTGCCAATTTGACTCCTTGGCTTTTCAGCATATCGATGAATTCCAGCGAACCAGGCATAGGCGGAAACGGCATGTCTTTCTCAAAGTCTGTTGATGCT
>Ga0116193_1000826_pt1 | contig 27503 bp, 23 predicted proteins | sample AD_UKC115_MetaG_FD_89892 | JGI IMG/M metagenome (GOLD analysis project Ga0116193, IMG submission 89892) | Active sludge microbial communities of municipal wastewater-treating anaerobic digesters from Hong Kong - AD_UKC115_MetaG | ecosystem: Engineered > Bioreactor > Anaerobic > Digestate... | reverse complement strand
CGGCCTACCGAATTAAATCTGGAAGAGTTTCTTCGCGATTTGGAAGAGGAAACTTCGGTATTATTGAAAAAGGGGCAAAAGATTGGATTAGAATTTGAAGGAAAACCCGATATTTTTGTAGATCGCAAGTTGTTGAAAAATGTATTGGTTAATCTGGTTACCAATGCAATAAAATTTTCAGGAGAGGAAAAGACAATCCGGATTGTAGCCAATGTTGGGAGAAAAAATGCGACATTGAAAGTAGCTGATGAGGGAATAGGGATACCCAGGGAAGACCAGGGTCATTTATTCTCCAGTTTTTTCAGGAGTGCGAATGCAACAAATATCCAGGGAACCGGGCTTGGGTTGCATATTGTAAAACGGTTTGTGGATCTCATGAATGGAAAAGTAAAAATTGATAGTGAACTGAATAAAGGAACTACGGTTACCATCACCATACCTATAACCAAATAAAAAAATGGCAAAAACAGTTTTAGTTATTGATGATAATATTGATATCCGGGAAAATACGGCTGAAATATTGGAGTTGGCCGGGTATGACACCATTACCGCCGAAAATGGCAAGGAGGGTGTTGAAAAAGCGCTAAAAGAAAAGCCGGATATTATTGTTTGTGATATCATGATGCCAGAGCTGGATGGTTATGGGGTTTTGCATTTGCTGAGGAAGAAACCGGAGGCTCAACATATCCCTTTTATATTCCTGACTGCTAAAACGGAAAGGAGCGACCTGAGAAAGGGGATGGAAATGGGTGCCGATGATTATGTAACAAAGCCGTTTGAGGATATTGAGTTGCTTAATGCCATTGAGGTCAGGTTAAAAAAGGCGGAAGTATTGCAACAGCCGTATAGCATGTCGGCCCAGGGGCTACAGGAATTTTTAAAGGGAGTTAAAAATTCGGGACTAGTCAAAAAGCTTTCAGACCAGTATGATATTGAGAATTATTCTAAGAAGCAGGTATTGTACCAGGAAGGAAAGCGGCCAAAATACCTGTATTATATTTCGAAAGGAAAGGTAAAGGCAGTGAAAGCACATGAGGACGGGAAGGATTATATCATTGATATATTTACCGCAGGAGATTTTGTGGGGTATCCCGCATTGATTGAGGATAAAAATTACGATGATTCAGCAATTGTGCTGGAGGATTCCGAAATCATTCATATCCCCAAGGAGGATTTTCAGGCCATGATATATACGGATATGAATGTGGCGGCAAAATTTATCCGTATTATCACCCAAAATGTTAAGGAGAAGGAAGAACGCCTTGTTAACCTGGCTTACAGCTCGTTAAGGAAGCGGGTTGCAAAAGCATTGGTAGAATTGAATCAAAAGTATAATACCAGTGCCGGGACTAATCCGATTGATATATCAAGGGAAGATATCGCGCATTATATTGGAACCGCCACAGAGTCGCTCATTCGTACTTTAAGCGATTTTAAAGCAGAAAAGCTGATTGAGATTAATACGGGGAAAATCAGGGTATCGAATCCGGAGAAGTTAAAGAACCTGCTCTTTTAAATTTGTTTATTTTGAGAGAGTTGAACGATTTCTCTACCGTATTCATTTTGTTTGGCCAGGGACCAGTCGTTCGTCATTGAGGTTTCCAGCCAAAGCCCCATTCCGCTTTTCCGAAATATTTGGGAAGTTACTCCAAATTCATCCAGCAGGATTTTTTCCAGATCACCCACCAGCAGGTCATCATTTATTTCGACCCTACCTTCCTTTTTGAGGCCAATTTGCTGAAAGAGGGTGTTTGCACTTTGAATTTTTGAGTTTTTTCTATCGTTAAGATCAGCCGATTTATTATAAAACTCAATTTTTAAAAACGGGTAATTGCGTATGAACGAATCCTGGAATTCGTTAATTGTTCCCAACTTGTTCAATTTTACTATCATAATATTCCTGCAACCGCTCATTTTATGCAATTGGGGAGTTTTCAAAAATATTTGAGAAGAAGTGCCTGGCAACTGACTTTTAACAGGTGAAATTTTGATACTCATCACTACCTGGCCGGGTAAAATTGGGGTTGAGGGCTTTTTTCAAACCGTCCGGTCTTTGTTTCAAGTTTTATCCGGAAAGCAATTCCTTCCAGCTTTTGGGTGTCTTCCTCTGTTATAAAGGGCCAAAGTGGAGATAGCCGCATGGTTTCACTGTTTAAAACCGGTAAAATTCTTTTGTTTAAAACCTCCAGAGCATATTTACGATCCCTTCCGGATTTAAGTTCTTCGAACTGACCCCAGGAAATCACAGATTGCCAATTGGCTATATTTTCCGTATTTTCTACCTCAATGCAAACATTCGGATTTTTTCTCATCATTTCCATTTTAAGACCCTCTTTAGCAAATCCATAAATAAAAGTACCATCATAAGCATAACTGATGGGAACCACATAGGGTTTGTTGCCATATACTATGGCCAGCCGGGCAATGACCTGATTATGCAACAGGGTTTCTATCTCCTCGTTATTTAATTTTCCTATCATGATTACCGTTTTACCAAAATAACATGTATTAATAAGAAGAAAGAATGATACCCATCAAAGAGGATACTGAAAATGATCAGGAAAGAAACCTCCTAACTCAATTAGGCTAATTTGATTGTTTGATTATGAGGCCCCAATAGATATAAATGCAGAAATATGAATGAATCTGTGAATGGAGTTTTTAAGAGAATAGTGGAAGAATAATTGGAAATCCAGCTCAAACTGGCAATAATCCAGTTTAGTATTTAGGGTGAAATGGAGGAGAGGGAGAAAATAATAATTTTATTATCGCTACACACATCCCAATACATACGATAAGCCATACAAGCCAAGCCAGGAAAATAATCCCATGGGAAATTGATTGGAGGAAATTAAGATTTAGAATTTCTGATAATTGATTTGTGCAAACAGAATACACACCGAGGGGGAAAACCAGGCACCAATAGCCGGAATTGTATTTAACGGGTATTTGAAGGTGCCGACGGATTTCCAAAAAACAAATTACAGGAATCCACCAACTTCCGGCTATCCAGAATAAAATACTTAAAAATTTAATGAGGGGTATAAATTCTGAAAAGGCAGAAGCGGGCTCAATTGATCTAATTAGTGTAATGCCTGATAATGTGGTGATGGCGGCAGCTCCCATATCGATCCAGTATGAAGGTTTAAATTCATCGGGCTTCATAGGGAAAAATGTAGTTCGGTAAAAAATAATCCCAATAACCACCAGGTAAAAAAGGATTCCCAGAAGATACAGGAAGGTGTTGATGAAAATTGTAACCTCGGTGGAGAAGAATAAATATGCTGAAAGGGTACTTCCTAAAATTGAGATGGCCTGAACAGAGACTACAAATAATAACCAGGATCCATTCATTCCATTTTCTAAGGATGGTTTCTTTTTTTTAATAGTTACCAGAATAAAAAATGAATAAATAAGAAAGAGCCAGAAGCAAAGAGACAAATACCAAAAGAGAACAGCTATTTTAAAATTACCACCTATTACTGCATATTCGGTGCCTAATATGGCGGTAGCCGCGGGAATCGTAAGGAAGCCGGATCCGTCTGCATGGGAGGACAGGTCGGATGTTACCTTTTCGAAAAACATGAATACCCGAAAAAACAGAACGATTAGTAAGACGCCAAATTCTATATTATTTAAAATAAAAAAGAATCTTCCTAATAATGGAAAACTATAAAGAAAGGATGCGATGGCAATGATTCCGGTAGACATTGCCAATGCAAAATATGCCGGTGAAAATGTTTGGATTCCCTGTTTTATTGCCTGAGAGTTCACAAGAATAATTTTAAAGGCAGATTTTCCGGGTTTCTTTGTTGCCCTAAATGAATTTACGAAATTCTGTTGGCACTTAGATTAAACTTGGGAGAAGGGCCTTAAAAACTCCTTCATATTTTTTTTGTTTCTGATATCATTTCGATGATCAGAGAGCAAGCGTCATAGCCTCCTTTTTATCTTCGAAAGATTCAGAGTGCAGAATAACCCAAGGTCTGAATCGGATGCTGTATCCCGAGGGTGCAGTCAGGTTGTGTTCGATCAATCGCCTTTCCATGTTGGAAGTGAATCCGGAATAATGCTTATTGAATTTTTCTGAGTAAAGAATATATACGGTGTACATGAAACAAAAAACCACCCTGTTACCCAGAGTGGCTTTGTGGTGTGGGGCGGGATCGAACCGCCGACACAAGGATTTTCAGTCCTTTGCTCTACCGACTGAGCTACCGCACCTACTATTTTCAGTCCTTTTCCGCCTGCGGCGGATACCGCACCGTTTAATTGTGGGGAGCAAAAATAAGGGGATTATTCGAGATAAATACACCTCAAATAAAAATACCCTTAGTTCCCATATTCACTTAAGAACTTGATCCGCATTATTTTAAGTTGCTCCCAATTAAAATTGCTTTCGGATAATTCTTCCTGGGCTACCTGCAACGAGGAAGTTTGGCAATTCTTGAAATACTCAATAATCTCTTCCTGTTCATATTCATCCACCATATCATTAATGGCATAGTTGAGGTTTAGTCTGGTTCCGCTAGCTACAATAGTTTCCATTTCTTCGAGTAATTCCTCAATTTTAAGGTCTTTGTTTTTAGCGATGGTTTCGAGGGGTATTTTTTTATCTACATTTTGAATTATGAACACCTTGTTATTACTCCTGTTTACCACACTTTTCATCACAAAATCATCGGGTCGGATAACGTCATTATCTTCTACATATTTCTTAATGATTTCGAGAAAAGGCTTACCATAGCGCAAGGCCTTTCCTTTACTCACCCCGCTGATCTTTTCCAGCTCAGCCATCGTAGTAGGGTACATGGTAGCCATATCTTCGAGGGAACTTTCAAGGAAAATCACGAAAGGAGGAAGCTTTTTTTCAGCCGCCACTTTTTTTCGAAGATCCTTCAGCATATTCAATAAGGCTTCATCTGCGGCACCTTCACCTGCAGAAGAACTTTCATATTCCTCATCATCCGCAAAGGCATCTTCAAAACTATTGTTTAAAACTATTTTAAACGATACCGGCTTCTTAATAAATGCATGGCCTTTTTGAGTGATTTTTAATAACCCATATTCAACAATATCCTTTTCCAGCAGGTTATTCAATAGCATTTGCCTGATCAGGCTATTCCAAAAATGAATATCCTTGTAGTTACCGCTTCCAAATACTTCACGCTCATCGTGCCTGAACATTTTGACCTGTTGCGTTGCATTCCCTAACAAAACCTGGACCACATAATCGAGAATAAAATGTTCCCCTAAATCCTTTATTGCCTGGAGTGCAATTACAGTTTCTGTTTTGGCTTCAATCTTTTCCTTTGGATGAAGGCAATTGTCGCAATGTCCACAACTCTTCGAATCGTCGTACTCTTCTCCGAAGTAATACAACAGGGTCTTCCTCCTGCAAATACTGCTTTCGGCATAGGAAATAGTTTCGTTTATCAACTGGGCTCCCACTTCTCTTTCACTTAAAGGCTTATCCCGCATCAAATGCTCGAGTTTAGAAACGTCTTTATGCGAATAATAAAGGATGCATTTTCCCTCCATACCATCCCGTCCGGCACGGCCAGTTTCCTGGTAATAATTTTCGATGGATTTCGGAATGTTGTAATGGATTACAAAACGAACATCCGGTTTATCAATACCCATTCCAAAAGCAATGGTGGCAACAATTACCTGTACATCCTCGTTCAGGAACTGATCCTGCCTGTCTGACCGGATTTTGGCATCAAACCCGGCATGGTAGGGAACCGACTTTATACCATTGGCTACCAGCATGGTTGCCAGGTCTTCGGTGGTTTTGCGGTTAAGCGCATAAATAATCCCACTCTTATTTTTATGTTGTTTGATGAATCGGACAATACTTTCGTTGGTTTGCTTCAGGTTAACTTTTGGCTGGATTTCATAATAAAGGTTAGGCCGGTTGAAGGAAGAAATAAAAATAGCCGGATCTTTTAGCCCGAGATTTTTAACAATATCGCTTTGTACTTTTGGGGTAGCCGTAGCCGTTAGCGCAATAATGGGCACATCAGGTTTAGTGGCATCTACCATATCCCGCAACCTGCGGTATTCGGGCCTGAAATCATGCCCCCATTCCGAAATACAGTGCGCTTCATCCACCGCAAAAAATGAAATTGGAAGCTCTCCAAAAAATTCAATATTATCCTCCCGCGTTAAGGTTTCGGGTGCTACATAAAGGAGTTTTGTTTTTCCCGAGAGCAGGTCGTCTTTTACCTTCTTTTGTTGCGTTTTGTTAAGTGAACTGTTTAAAAAGTGCGCCACATCATCATTGCTGCTATAACTGCGAACAAGATCAACCTGGTTTTTCATCAGTGCAATGAGCGGAGAAACAATGATGGCCACCCCGTCCAGTATGAGTGCCGGGAGTTGATAACACAAACTCTTCCCACCACCGGTAGGCATAATTACAAATGTATCTTTTCCACTGAGCAGGCTATTAATTATTGTTTCCTGCTGGCCTTTGAATTTATTGAATCCAAAATTCCTTTCCAGCTCGGCATAAAGCAAACTTTTAGAAATGGTTAGTTTTGGGATTCTTTTCTTTACTGCCGGAGTTTTGTTTTTTGAAGAAACCGTTGATTTGGGTTTTGCTGTTGCCATAGTGGGTTTTGCGCAGATATTTCCTAAAAAGGTAGGGCTAACGGTCGTAAATAAAACCGGAAGGGCGGCAAAGTTAGTTCCCTTCCTGCGCATTTACAAAGAAGAAAACTAAATAATACTCTCCAGCCAATTTTTTAACCCTGCTTTAAGGTAACGATTTTGACTGAATATTTTTTGCCTGGTTAAATATTTATGAAATCCCGTTTATTGGTTATGGAGCCCGGCCTTCTTTGCATTGTGGCGGATTTAAAGTAGGTTTGCCGCGCAATTTTTATGGACAGAGCAGGCATTAAAATATCAGCATTACAAACCATCGCCCTTGAGAAACAGGCAATTGAAGGGATGGCAGGATTTATTGATGATGACTTTGTTTCTGCAGTAGAAATGATAGCTGCAATCCGGGGAAGGTTAATTGTAAGTGGAGTAGGGAAAAGCGCCATCATTGCCCAAAAAATTGTAGCTACCCTCAATAGTACCGGTACGCCATCCCTGTTCATGCATGCTGCGGATGCCATCCATGGCGACCTAGGTATGATTCGAAACGAAGACGCCGTATTACTCATCAGTAAAAGTGGCTACAGCCCGGAGATTAAAGTGCTGGTTCCCCTTATTAAAGGCTTTGGCAATAAACTTATTGGGATGGTCGGGAATACCCACTCCTTCCTGGCAACTAACGCAGACCTTATGTTAAACACATCCGTGTTAAAGGAGGCTTGTCCGAATAACCTGGCCCCTACTACCAGCACAACGGCACAGGTGGTTATGGGCGACGCCCTGGCGGTTTGCCTTATGGAATTAAAGGGATTTAACAGCGAAGATTTTGCAAAATACCATCCCGGGGGAACGCTGGGCAAAAAATTATATTTAAGAGTTTTAGACCTAACGGCGCAGAATGCAAAGCCTTCCGTGCGAAAAGACACGGATATATCAAATGTGATCATGGAGATTACCAGGAGTCGGCTGGGGGCGGTGGCAGTAGTGGATAGCCAGAATTTATTAGAAGGGATTATTACAGATGGAGATATTCGCCGGATGTTGGAAAAAACTACCCGAATTGATTCGTTGTGTGCAGCGGATATTATGTCGGGATCTCCCAAAACAATAGAAGCGGAAAGGCTTGCTGTGGATGCGTTGGAAATAATGCGAAGTAATAATATTAGCCAGTTGCTTGTCGTTAATAACGGCAAATATGCCGGGGTGGTCCATTTGCACGACCTGGTTCGGGAAGGTCTTATTTAAAATGCATTATTTATTTTGAAATGAACAGGAACCATTATGTAGCCATCATGGCAGGAGGAATCGGTAGTCGGTTTTGGCCTATGAGCAGAACGGAATACCCCAAACAGTTTTTAGATATCCTTAATACAGGCAGGACTCTCATCCAGGCTACCTTCGATCGGTTTGCCGAGTTTATCCCAACTGAAAACATATTCATAGTAACCGCAGAGAATTATAAATCGATTGTAATAAGCCAGTTGCCCGGGCTGAATGAAGCCAATATTTTGTGCGAACCATCGCGAAAAAATACCGCTCCCTGCATTGCCTATGTTTCATATAAACTGCACGAGCTAAACCCCGATGCCAACCTGATTTGTGCACCGGCCGACCATCTGATAACCGACCGGGAAAAATTTAAGTCGGTTTGCCAGGAGGCTCTCAATTTTACCGCACACATCAAGGCATTACTTACACTGGGTATTAAGCCCATTAACCCCAATACCGGGTATGGATACATCCAGTTTGAACCTTTTGCAGTGGGTGAAAATATTTTTAAAGTGAAAACATTCACGGAAAAACCAGACAAAGAGCTGGCGAAGGCATTTATTTCCAGTGGCGATTTCCTTTGGAATGCGGGCATTTTTGTTTGGCAGGTAAAGAGTATTATTCAGGCTTTCGAAAAACTATTACCCGAGATTCACGAAATGTTTTTTGCCGAAAGAGCCAACTTCAATACCTCCTTCGAAAAGGAAGCCATAGAACGGATTTATCCGCAATGTGTAAATATTTCAATCGATTACGGCATTATGGAAAAGGCCGATAATGTGTATGTAATTCCCTCCTCGTTTGGTTGGAGCGACCTGGGAACCTGGGCAAGCGCCTATGAAACCCTGGAGAAAGATTATCTCGAAAATGCGGTTGCAGGAAACAATGTGGTAGTAATAGACGCCCAACGAAATATGGTGCATGTAAATAACGAAAAACTGGTTTTATTACAAGGCCTGGAAGATTTTGTAATTGTTGACACGGATGACGTATTATTGATCTGCAAAAAGGACAATGAACAGGATATAAAACAATATGTAGCCGAAATAAAACGGAATAAGGGCGACAAATTCTTGTAATTCCTGCTTAGAATATTTCATTTCAACTCATCTCCCCCCGAATCATACAATAGCCAGACCGAAAATTCGTTGGTATTAGGTGCACCTGTTGCATTTATAGCCATACATGAAAACCAATATCCTGCTGGCAGCCTTTACTTTGTTATTAATTGTTCCCAATTTTTTGGATTGGGATATTAATGATCGGGAAACATACAATCACAAAGAAAGATACTTTCCCGCATTGCAGGCTGTTACCAACATGAACAGCCTGGAACTGTATATTGATCAGGAAGCGGCCAAAAGAGGGATACGCCCCGCCGACCCCGAATACCCGCTTCTCGTTTCTTATACAATTTCCTGCAAATTTTTTCATGGATTTTCTCATTGGACCCTGGCCCAAAACTGGATTGCAGCGATGGGTCAAAAAATTACCGGAATTGGACTTGCCTGCAAGGTTCAGCCGGAGGCCATTATGAAAGATAATTCTGCCGGTTGCTCCCAACAGGTACTGGTGATGATGGAAATCTTAAAGAGAAAGCAAATTAATTACCGCAAGGTGGGCTTCCCCCACCATTATACATTACTCGCCGAATCGGCGGGTAAGTGGTATTATTTTGATCCGGATATGGAACCGGCTATGAGCCTATCGCAAAGAGCCTATTCATCCTGGGAAGGAAAAGCGGGCAACCTGAAGCCCTTTTATGCAAAGAAAGCAACCCTCAGTGAAATCGATTTCCATTTTGGCAGCAATACCCAAATGGCTACGCTTGGCCCCATTAATGAGATCCCCGCACAAAATCTACGCTTCTTTCAAAACAGCACGGCCCTGCTATCAAAAATTCTGTTCCTGTTTCCCTTGTTGATGCTTTACCATCGTACAAGGTTCTTCCCGGCAATTGAGAAACCGTCTTTGGAAGCGCGTAATTTCAAGCTTATTCCCGCCTGATCTTCTTTACATTTGAATGGATAAAACCATTCCACCTTGAGTCCCATCATCAGCAAACTCCCCAAAGCAGGCACCACCATATTTACGGTAATGAGTTCGCTCGCCTTACAACACCAGGCGGTTAACCTGGGGCAGGGCTTCCCCGATTACCCAATGGACGACACCCTTATCGACCTGATGGCCAGGGCTATGCGCCAGGGGCATAATCAGTATGCACACATGAACGGGACGGTCGCCTTACGGGAGAGGATAGCCGAAAAGGTATTTTCTTTATATAAATATACCCCCTCAGTAGAGGATGAAATAACGGTAACGCCTGGGGGTACGTATGCTATTTATACGGCACTCACTTCAATTATTTTACCCGGAGATGAGGTAATCGTATTTGAGCCCGCCTACGACAGCTATATCCCCAATATTGAAATCAATGGTGGGAAAGTAATTCCCATCCCACTCAATAAAGAAGATTTTTCCATCAACTGGGAGGCGGTTAAAGCGGTATTCAATAAATCAACGAAGGCCATCATTCTTAATTCACCCCATAATCCGAGTGGGAAACTGTTAACTGAATCCGATATTCAACAGGTAACCCAACTGGCCCGCGCATTTGATTTTTATATCGTTAGCGATGAGGTTTACGAGCACCTGGTTTTTGACGGCCAACCGCATTTGTCGTTATTGAAATTCCCTGAATTGCGCAGCAGGGCATTTTGTTGCTATTCTTTTGGAAAGGTTTACCACTGTACCGGTTGGAAAATGGGTTATTGCATTGCCCCCGCCACCCTAATGGCTGAATTTCGGAAAGTGCACCAGTACAATTGTTTTTCAACGAACACCCCCGCACAGGTTGCCCTGGCGGCCTATTTGATGAATAAGGAGGCATACCTGGGATTGGGAAAGTATCTGCAGCAGAAACGCGATTTTTTACAAACGGAATTAAAAGGAACACCCCTGGAACCGTTGCCATCGGGAGGGAGTTATTTTCAATTATACAGTTACCGGAATATAAGCGGAGAACCGGAGTTGGCATTTGCAAAAAAGCTGGTGGTGGAGGCGGGGGTTGCCAGCATTCCCGTGTCGGCATTTTACACAAAGGAACAAAACAACCAACTGCTTCGATTTTGTTTTGCAAAAAAAGAAGAGACCCTCCGGGAGGCAGCAGAACGATTAAGAAAGTATTTTTCGGCCGGTTAATATATTTATTAGCAGGCAATTATTTTCTCCCTCCGGACTTTTCAGGAGGCAAAAAAATCCGGGATATAGAGGTCATCATTATACCCCAAATTGCCTGAAATGATGATCGAGGTGCTTGTAGTTCATCATGCCCCACTGTTCTTTGGTAAACTTTCCAAATACCGGATGTGGAAATATGCCCACCTTCTCCGGACCCCGGGTAAAAAACGCATCCAGGGTCGAGTTCAATAAATTCTTTTCCTGATCAAAGTTCAATGAATCGGTTACCCGGAGCCGGGAGGCTGTAGGAAGCCCCTGCTTCCAGGGTTTATCATCATATAATTGTTTTTTTACGGCCCATCCAATCAGTAATCCTAAAAAGGTTCGGGGATGCGGTTCGGTACTCAGTGCATAATCAAATGTGCGGTTACAATGCTGAAGCATTTGCGCCACCGTCATTTTCCCCCATTTGGGTTGGGAAGTTTCAGTTAATAATTGCAATCGCCCTTTAATAGACTGATAGGTTTCAGGGTTAAATAAATTATCCATAGTTTAATTATAAGAAGTTGTGTTTTCGGGAAAATTGTTGCATTCGTAGCCACAATTTTGACACTGGTAAACCTTCTGTGGTGCAATCGCATAACTCCCGAGGAACCAGGTCAAAATTGCCGTAATCATATTTCCGGGCGCCTGTTTGGTTACCAGTTCAATATGTTGGGAACCGCATTTTGGACACAGCGCTGTTGCCATCCTTTCTTTTTCCAGCAGCCGCAGAAATTCCATGGCCTGTTCGGCAAAGTCGGCTCTCACCGCAAGCTTAATGCCGCCGATAGCGTTGGAGAGAATGGGGTCTAAGGTAACGGTAACCTCATCTAATAAGGCAGCAGGGATACCGGCATCCCGTATCCGGGAAAGGGTAATATTTGCTGAAATATAATTGTTGAACCTGTGGATTACCACCATTTCCATACCCCAAAGATAAACCTGTAATAGGTGCCGGAGAAACCGGTGAAAGGGGAAGATAACCGCCCAAAGAATTAATAACCATCTAAAAAACAGAAGAAAAAAATTATTGGATTTATCAAAATCGACGTATAATTGCAGCGGAATTAACGGACCAGGCAATATCCCAGGTAATATTCCACTACCGAACAGCACTTCCATCAGATTAAATTTTCGATCCCCAAGACCAGCCACTCTGGATTTTTGATAAAGTTTTTTATTGATACTATTATATGTATAAAGCCTCCCAGTTGCACGACTTGCTCGTTCCTGAATTGCATGACATTGCAGAGCAACTTAAGATTCCCCAGTATAAAAAGCTGAATAAACAAGACCTGATAGACACCATTATGGAAAAACAATCGCAAAGGGAAACAGATAAGAAAAGCCCTTCAGATGAAAAACCAAAAAGAAAAAGAATTGTAAAAGGTGAGGCGCCCGATCCGCCTCCTTCCCCAGAAATAAAAAAAGACCTCACCCCTCCACGCGCCCGGAAAACGGAAATCGAAAAGAAAACCCCCAGGAAGTTATTTGAAGATACTGTGAGCCCGGATTTGTCGCCCGCTTCAGATGAGGAGATTCTTCCTATTTCAGACGGAGAAAGCACAATACCGCCTGCCATTGCTCAGATGTTGCACGAATCTGACGATCAGCAGGCTGAAGCCGTTCCTGAAGAAGCGATTAAACCTAACCGTGATGTGAAGCCGGGTCCACCACGCCGCGACCAACTATCATTTAATATTGAATTTGACGGAGTTGTACTGGGCGAAGGGGTGCTGGAAATGATGCCCGACGGATATGGGTTCCTGCGCAGCAGCGATTATAATTACCTTTCCTCACCCGATGATATTTATGTTTCGCCTTCCCAAATAAAACTCTTCGGCCTAAAAACCGGAGATACGGTTTATGGGTCGGTACGGCCACCCAAAGAAGGTGAAAAATATTTTGCCCTCCTTAAAGTGGAAACCATCAATGGTAAAACTGCCGAAGAAGTGCGCGACCGGGTCCCGTTCGATTATCTTACACCGTTATTCCCATACGAAAAACTGGAATTGGCTACCCGTGCCGATAATTACAGTACCCGTATTATGGACCTGTTTACACCTATTGGTAAAGGGCAGCGCGGGTTGATTGTGGCGCAACCCAAAACGGGTAAAACCATGTTGTTGAAAGAACTGGCAAATGCCATAGCCGAAAACCATCCGGAATGTTACCTGATGATAGTGCTGGTAGATGAAAGGCCCGAAGAAGTAACCGATATGGAACGCAGTGTAAAGGCCGAAGTAATTGCTTCCACCTTCGATGAGCCTGCCGAAAAACACGTGAAAGTAAGCAGCATGGCCCTGCAAAAGGCCAAACGTTTAGTTGAATGCGGCCACGATGTGGTAATCCTGCTCGATTCCATTACCCGCCTTGCCCGGGCTCACAATACCGTTGCCCCATCTTCAGGAAAAGTTCTTTCCGGGGGTGTGGAAGCCAATGCCATGCAAAAGCCAAAACAGTTTTTTGGGGCCGCCCGCAAAATTGAAAATGGCGGGTCGCTTACCATCATTGCAACTGCGTTGGTAGATACCGGTAGTAAAATGGATGAAGTGATTTTTGAAGAGTTTAAAGGAACCGGCAATATGGAATTACAACTCGACCGGAAACTATCTAACCGCCGCATCTTCCCGGCAATTGATATTGTAGCTTCCTCTACCCGCCGAGACGACCTGTTGCACGATCGAGATACATTCCAACGCATGTGGGTACTGCGCAAGCACATTGCCGATATGAACGAAGAAGAAGCAATTAATACCCTCCTTAAAAATATGAAAGGAACCAAAGATAATGCTGAGTTCCTTACATCGATGAATGGGTAGCACACACAGTTTTTAACATAGAAGAAAAATTTTATAGGCTGTTAGCATTCAAAACATGTATTAATAACGGTACCGGCCATACGCTCGTACTATGCCATTGTAAATCCTGCTATTAAAAATGTTTTAACCTTTGGCAAAGTGCCGCTCCCCTGCCTGGTCAGTCTGGCTGGCATCCGGCAGCCCATCAGCGACAATTCTATTATCAACAGTATTTTCGGTGTAATTATCGCTTTCGCCGAAACCGGATGGCAGAATTTTTTTGGTAATCGCCACTGAACCGTACTTCGTAAATACTTTTTCCATCGTGTATCACCAACAAACCGGTATTCGGGGGAATCTTACCCAGATTTTCGGCATATAAGACCAATACCACCTCATCCCTTTCCGGTTCAATATAGATGGTTTTCCGGATGGCCGTGGTACTTAACCCCTGGCGGGCAAGTAATACCTGTCCATCCATCAAAACAGAAACTGTATCCCCATCCACCTCTCCGTTATCATAAAGCGAAAGCTGTAAACTGTCACGGCTGAATTCTACCGTTTGTTCCAGGATGGTTACCCGCTCAAATGCGTGAGCCGCCGGTGGATCAGTAATAGCGACACGATTAGCGGAAGTGATTGATTCCTGACGCTCCGACACTCTGTTTAAAGCGGAAATATTCCTGACGTCCTTTTGAAGCGTTTTATCTTCCTCCGGAATGGCATTTTTTTCAAATGCAGAAAGCTGCGATGAAGAGGGATCCCTAACCACGCTTTTCAATTCATTTCTATTTTCTACTTGTGTACCCACCGCAACAGGAAGGACAGTACTAACCGTATTTCGGGGTAAGGGCTTGTAAATATGGATGATTTTTTCAGCATCTATATTTTGATCGGGGTGGAGTTTAGAATCTGGTTTAACAAAGGAAAGGGATTGAGCTTTCCCCAGCTCCTGCAGGTGAGGAATAAGCGCCGATTTCCAGTAGTCATTTTTTCGTTCCAGTTTAATGTATCCGGTTACGGCATGGTAAGTTTTAGTTTGGTTGGTAGAGTAAGGCCCTTCCAGGATCATTATACTGTCTTTTCTTTCCAGGGTAAGTATATTGGTTTGTTTCACTCCCCTGGCCGGCGCTTCGGGGTAATTATTTGCAATCAGGCCATCATCCCGTATAATCACCTTCCCCTGGTCATTAACATGAATGTTCAGTTTTTTTACTCCGAAGTATTCCTTATCATCCTGTAAAAAATAGGTATGCGAAAACCCGCTATATTTATTTTTTTCATAGCTGATTCCGATCTCATATTTATAAAATTGGCCGGTTGTATCGTTATACATGGTTCCCTTCCATAAACCGGTAAAATCGGTTTGCTGTGCATGAAGTAAATATCCTGAAAGAAAGAGAAGGATAAAAAATACAATGTTTTTCACCCGGATATAACGCTTTTTGTCCCGTTTTATGCGAAGAGGCGGAGCCCGCCCTGGCTTTTTTATCTTTTTACAATAGTTTATCAGCCAGTTATGATTTTTAAAAAAAATTGCTTCGAAATTTGCCTCTATGAGGTTAATTATAACCCTTGGTTTATGGTGGTTAGCCTGGGGTACAATAAAAGCGCAGCCAATCCATGTTTTATCTGCCGCAGAAGCAAATCAGCTTTTGAATCATGCATCGGTTAAACTAAATGAGGGCATTTATTGCCTCCCGGTAGATTTTACCCTGACGGTAACCAGCGAAAACTACAGCCTGGAGGGGATTCCCGGAAAAACAACCCTCACCAGTTTTAACCCGGCTGATCCAAATACCGATTTCCAGATTAGGATGCTCGATACCAACCAACCCGATCTTTTTGAAGACGGAACCTATGTGGTAGCCAATAATCCTTATTACAGTTTTGGAGGAGGATTTGCTCACCTGGAGTTACCCTATAATACAGGCGGTGAAAAAATTTTATATACCCAGGGGACCATCCTGGTGAAGAAGAATGGATTATGGAAGCGACATTTTACCGGTTCCGGCTTCCACGTAAGAGGCAGCCTGAAGGTTAGAAATATACAGTTCGAAAATTGCCAGTTTTACTTATTCAGCCCTTTCGGCAAAACGATATCAGATGAATTTTCCATCTCCCACTGCCGGTTTAATAAAGTGGCCAGGGTGTTATCCAGTTCCTTGTATGGAGGTAAGGCGGAAGAGAACTGGTTTAACTCCTTGTCTGTGTACCCGGTAAATGGGAATTACAGGTTTAGGAAGATGATTATTGATCAAAATGTGTTTTCACAAATTTATACCAGCATTATTTGGGGTTGCCCGCCTGTGGAAAATGTTCGAATAACCGGTAACGTTATAAAAGACTGCCCCACCACCATCGCCTTTTTTTATTTATATCAAAAGGACTATGCCGACGAAGATTATTTCGCAAACCGGAACCGGGAATTAATTGCCGATAATGTTTTTGAGGATATTGAGCAGGGTGTAAACCGCTGGACGGTTTCCCTGACACGCACCGCGGGGAGGGCCGTGGTAAGAGATAATAAATACCATAACTGCAATGTGCAGGTATTATTATTATACGGCGGCAACTCCACCTTTTGCCGCAACCAGGTAACCTCTACCCTATTCAGCAATAAACATCCAATGCCTTTAATCCTGGTTAAAAACATCAACCACCCTACTCATAAAATTTCAGGGAACCATATTTTTGCTCCGGCCTCCCTGCTTGTATCGGTGGAAGGAAAAGCCAATATATACATTGCTAAAAACAACCTCGAAGTAGGAACCGTTTATTCTAAGAATAATCCGATTTTCGATCCGGGCCAATGGGTGGATATTGAGAACAATACGATAAAGGCAGAAACCCTAGTACATATCAGCGACCGGGATACCGTTCAATTTGGACAGGTAAAGATTAAAAGGAATGAAATTTTGCAGCTTAATAACCTACGTACCGGAAAAAGCCATATTGGCTCAATGAACATCAGGAAAAATCGGCTCTACAAAAAGGGAGTGAAAAACTTTCCCCTGGAAGGGAATAAAGTGGAATAGCAAAAGTGAAACACCGCATACCCCGATTATTTTCAATGGGTAAACTAACGGGAAGTAAATAATTCATCTATTTTTTGAGACAACTGCCTGTCTCTGTCTGTAATAATATCTCCTGCATCGTGCGAGCAGAGCCAGATTTCCACTTTATTGTAAACGTTTTTCCACTCGGGATGGTGATCCATTTTTTCGGCCACCAACGCTACGGCCGTCATAAACGAAAAGGCAGCGGTAAAATCTTTGAATTCGAAATGCCGGTAAAGTTTGTTTGATATTTCCTGCCACATGGTTATTGCTTTTCTAAAGAATTAAATTTTGCTTGTTTTTTATTTTTTCGGGCAATAGTTCGGACACCAGTTGAACTCCGGGAATTGGCCGTAATCTTGTAATCAGATCGGAAACTTCACTTTCCCCGATTTCACTGTCTTTGATCAGCCATAAAAAGTCGAGGTTTCTAAATTCAGGAAGAAGGAATTCACCATCATACTGATTGTTGTATAAATAATGCAGCCGGTCTTTCCCGGGTTTATAATATTCAAAAACCGGGAAATAGTATTTCCTGTCCTTTTTTTTAAGTGGAATTTCCAGGCTATTGTTGATCCGGAAGTTAAACCCCAGCCACTGGTTTACACTCCAGGAGAACTGATAATATTTGAGCGGTGCAACAATACCCAACAGCCGGGCATCTTCAAAAAAATCGTTGGCAAGGGCCTCATTATCTATTTTGAGTTTTAGCATTTTTAAAAGGTTACCATTACCTGTTTTGTTTCCCCGTTTCTGATAAATGTAAGTTTAGTGCTATCTCCTTTTTGAAATTTGCTCAAAGCGGTCATGTACGATTCAATTTCCTGAAAAGGATAATCACCTAACTGTATAAGCACATCGCCGGTTTTGATTCCTGCCTTCTCAGCGGGTTTCCCGGGGCTTACCCCATCCACATGAATGCCTAGGCCGGCAAAGGTATAATCAGGCATAATACCCAGGGTTACCTTGAAATTTTTCGCTCCGCCCGTGGATGTTTCCCTGGTCTTTAAAAATGCCAGCTTGGGTTCGGAAAGGGTGGATTTAACAAGGCCGAAAATAAAATTTACGATTTTCAGTTCGGCTTTATAATTGATTTTGTCGGCATCGTCTTCGGGCCGGTGATAATCGGGATGTGTGCCGGTAAAGAAAAATAACACCGGGATATTTTTAAGGTAAAAGGAGGTGTGATCGCTTGGCCCGGTACCGCTGCTGTCAATATGGATATTAAACTCGCCGTTGTTCCGGTTTAATAGGGTGGCCCAGGATGGGGAAGTTCCGTATCCCCCAACGGTAAGTATCTTGCTGCTGTCGTTAAAGCGACCAATCATATCCATGTTTATCATGTAATCAACACGCTGAAGATCGAGGTATGGGTTTTCGGTGAATGCCTTCGAGCCATAAAGCCCCAGCTCTTCTCCCGAAAAAGCAATAAATTCAAAATTGTAATCTTTGGTTTTCACCGATTTCAGCATCCTCGAAAGTTCTATCAAACCGGCTACCCCGCTTGCATTATCGTCGGCTCCATTGTGAATGGTAAGAGTATCATCCAGGTACCTCGAATTATGATCCTGCCCCCGGCCAAGATGGTCGTAATGTGCGCCTAAAATTATCGTTTGTGCAGCGCCGTTATCAATCCTTCCAATTACGTTATGCCCGGTACGATGTTTTTCGATTATATCTACCTGTAATGCCAGGCTGGTTTTCCCGGTTTCATCAGCCAGGTATTTGGTTTTAGCCTCCCGGCTTAAGTAAATAACCGGGATCTTTACGGGTGGGATTCGGGATTTTGAATTGAAAACGAGATCATCTTTGGTGGCAGAGCTATTATAAACCACAACTCCGGTTGCCCCCAGCAGGGTGTATTTTTTTACCTGGTCGAGGATATAATCAAGCGGATCCCAATGCGGGTTTTGGGATTGGTGTGCCATCTCATCTGCTAAATCGAGCCCCCAAATTTCACCAGCTTCTTTTAAGGAGAGATACACATCACAGGCGGCCTTACCGTTTGCCGAAAATGCCAATGGAAAATAATCCGTACCCTGTTGCAATGTTTTTCCGTTTACCTCAAAATGGGTTCCGGGAGCCACAAACCGCCCGTCATTTACATCAAAAGGCTGCAGGTAACTTCCGTTTTCAGCCCCACCCCCAATTTTGTTCTTCTGAAAGGCAGCAATAATATATTCGTAGGCCTTGCGCTCCCCTTCCGTTCCCGTTCTCCGGCCTTCCAATGCATCAGAAGCGAGGTATTCAATATGGGTTTTGAGGTTCGATAAAGTCTTTTTATCAGATTTCGACAACCGTTGCCCATAAACGCCGGTACTAAGAAGCAGGGCAAATAATAAAATTCGGATCATAATAACTAAATATCTGTAAAGGTAAAAAAGCCCACCCAACCCCCGAGTCGCTTTTCGTAATGGTTTTGTAAAAATTTGAATGCATTAATGTTTCTGAATTCGTAATGCCAATAGGCCAATCCACGCTACCTTTGCCAACTTCCCGAATTTCTGGCAGGTGGAAAACAAAATACATATTGCCCTTATTGGAAATCCCAACAGTGGGAAGTCATCCCTATTTAACGCCCTCACGGGCCTCAACCAGAAGGTGGGCAATTTCCCCGGCGTTACAGTGGATAAGAAAACAGGACATACGCCCATTTCGGGAAACCTCGCTGCCGACATAGTGGACCTCCCCGGCACCTACAGTCTTTATCCCCGAAGGGGCGATGAGTGGGTATCTTACAAGTACCTGATGCAACAGGATGGGTCTAAACACCCCGACCTGCTGGTGGTGGTGGCCGATGCCAGTAACCTGCGGCGCAATCTTTTGTTTTGTTCCCAAATCATCGACCTGAAGATTCCGGTAATTATTGCATTAACCATGATGGACCTCGCCCGAAATAAAGGTACCCAGGTTGATGTTTCGGGGTTGGAAAGGGAATTGGGAGTTCCCATTGTGGTGGTAAACCCCAGAAAGAACAAAGGGATTTCCGCTTTAAAGAAAGTGATTCATTCGGTTTGGGAATCAGGGAGCAAATTGCCGGTGCGGGAATTTATTGATTCGGGGAAACTTGCCCCCCATGCCGTTTCCGAAATAGGCAACCTGGTTCCGGGGCTGAGTAATTATTCGGCTATCCACCACCTCATCAACCACGAACAGTTTAACTTTTCGGCCAGCCTGCAGGAATCTATTGAGCAAATAGAAACAAAAAATGGATTTAACCCAACGCGGGTGCAGGCAGATGAAATAATGCAACGGTATGCAAAAATCAGGCATATCATGCAGCAGACGGTTGTAGAAGCCGACCCGCTGGAAAAAACGCTATTTACCGAAAGGCTCGATGATATCTTTCTCCATCGCTTTTGGGGTTATTTCATTTTACTGGTCGTGTTGTTCTTTTTGTTTCAATGCATCTTTGTTTTGGCTCAGTTCCCGATGGAAGGAATCGAATGGAGCTTTAGTAAATTAGGGGGATGGCTAGGGAACCTGCTGCCGGTGAACTGGTTCAGCGATTTACTGATAAACGGAATCATTGCCGGATTAAGCGGTATCATGGTTTTTATTCCGCAGATTATGATCTTATTTGGCCTTATCACCCTCCTGGAAGACACCGGGTATATGGCGCGGATTAGCTTCCTCACGGATAAGCTTATGCGCAAAGTGGGGTTGAACGGAAAAAGTGTAATGCCGATGATCAGCGGACTTGCCTGCGCCGTTCCGGCCATTATGAGCGCCCGCAATATTGAAAATAAAAAGGAAAGGCTGCTTACCATTTTGGTTACTCCCCTCATGAGCTGCAGCGCCCGGTTGCCGGTGTACACCATTTTAATTGCCCTCGTAATTCCGCAAACCTTTTTCTTCGGGTTTATAAGCCTGCAGGGGTTGGTAATGATGGGCCTTTATTTTTTAGGAACGATCATGGCGCTGGTTGTTTCCTGGGTGTTTAACTGGTTTATTAAATCGGCCGAACGGAGCTATTTTATTTTGGAGTTACCCATGTACCGGGGGCCCCGGTGGAAGAATATCCTCACTACCATGGTGGAGAAAGCCAAAATATTTGTGGTGGACGCCGGGAAAGTCATCATGATAATCAGCCTCATTCTTTGGGCCCTGAGCAGCTACGGACCACCTTCCCGTATGCATAAGGTAACGGTTGCGTTTGAGCAAAAGGCGAAAGTTGAAAATATAGATCCCTCGCTGTTGGAAAAGGAGAAACAGGCCACCCTGCTCGAAAATTCGTATGCAGGAATTTTAGGAAAGGCCATATCTCCGGTAATTGCACCCCTGGGTTACGATTGGAAAATCGGCATCGCCCTTATTACCTCCTTTGCCGCCCGTGAAGTTTTTGTGGGTACCATGGCCACCCTTTATAGCGTAGGTGGAAATAACGATGACGATGAAACGCTCCGCCAAAAGATGCAGGCAGCCAAACGACCGGATGGCACCCCGGTTTATACCCTTGCCACCGGACTTTCCCTCATGGTTTTTTATGTATTGGCTATGCAGTGCATGAGTACCCTGGTAATTGTAAAGCGGGAAACCGGCACCTGGAAGTGGCCCATCATTCAATTGTTGTACATGACCGGACTTGCTTATTTATTTAGCCTGCTTGTGTACCAGCTATTCAAATAATTTTTCTTTTCTTTTTGTTGGTTTTGGCTGAGGTAACAGGCTCAGCAATTATTGTTTCTCAACCCCACCATCTCATCACCAGGATACCGAATTGGTCAGGTAACTTTTAACCTGAGGATAAATTTTCTTATACAATTCCTCCAGTAAATAATCCCGCTGCGGTTGGTGGTACACGTTATTTATCAATTCCCAGTCGGAAGCGCTCAATGCGCGGCTGTCGCCGCTGTACGTTGCTCTTTCGCTTTGCCAGCGGTATTCTTCCTGAAAGGTTCTGCGGCGTATGGATTGATTGCTGTTGAGGTTGTTAATAACCACTTCCATCTCTGCCCTGGCAATCATGGTGCTGCGGGTAATGTTTAGCGTAGCATAAACGGTTCGGTACACCGGCCGGCCTGCTGTGTCTTTACCAATTTCAATTTGTGCACTGCGGTCTCTTTTATAGCGGTAATCTGAAGGGCTATAAGGCATGATAATATTTCGCATCACCAGATCAACCGCCCAATCGGGCCGTATGTTTTGCGACCGGGCATCCCAGTCGGTATAGAATGCAGAGGGATAATAGTTTCGGTTTAAGGCGTTCAGATCACGCACCAGCGACCGTTGGAAGTAGTCGTTCGAATAGGAAAGCCCGTTAGACCAGGTTTGATTTGAAAAATAGGAATTATCGCGCACGGGGTTTATCACTACATTAATGAGCGCATTCTCGTAGGCTTGTTCTTTTAAGGCGCCGGCGTCTTTATAATTATTTACAAATTTTTCTGTTTTACCGAAGTAGGTAAATGCCTTTTTGGAGGCCTCCCGGCTTCCTATGTTTAGTTCCTGCTTGCCGGCCAGGTAATACGATTCGGCCGCTTCCTGTTGGGTTTCAAAAATTTGAGAACTGTAACTTACCGGGTTTACCAGCCGGAATGCCGAAGGGGTATTTATGATGGCATGATAAGCATCCTGTAGCTCGTTGTAAAGAAGGAGGGTCTTATCAAATTTCCCCAGGTCGGGCGATGTGCTGAGATCCTTAATTTGTTTAAGCTTGTTTTCCTGCACCTGTTTATATAAAACCGGTACGGCTTCCAGCGCTTTCTCGTCGGTAGTGTTTTTCGAAAGTTGAGCCACAGCATCCAGTAAAGCCTTGTACTCGTTGCTTCGTTCGAGGTAGGGCTTGCCAGACCGGCAGCTAAAAAGGCCCGCCAGGAGAAAGGGGAAGCTGAAAAGGAGTATATATTTTTTCATAATGCTTTTTCTGCCAGACGGCCGGTAGTTGCAAGAGTTACTAACGGCGAACCGAAAAACTATTTTTTTTGATTCTGTTAACGATACAACATTGCCGCCACGAAGCGGCTGCCTGCACCCGCGTTAATTAAAGATACAAAACTTTGCAAGCCACATGGGGCGAATCCCCCATATTATAGCGGCCCCATTTTAACGAGTTGAGTTTTCGATGATGGCGATTTCTTCTTCGGTTAAATTGTAGAGCTGGTAAACTAATGGGTCGATTTGGGATTCAGGTCCGATTGTATCAATTGAAGGACTTTGTTTTTTTCTTGGAGGATATTATTAACTATTTCAACAAATGGCTCTTGTGCCTTCCTGTCAACCCGTTTTATAGGTAATTCGTAATAGTGGAAAATTCTTGCTTTAGTAAATGCACCTTTTGTTTTCTCAAAAGTTAATTGATTTAATAAAAATTGAAAAAGTTTGGAGTTCAGTTGGCTGAGAATAAATTTTATTTCAAATTCTTCATTTATCAAAATTCCGTTATACAATGATGAGAGGATATAATAATTTTCTTTTTCCAAAGTTGCAATAATTTTATTGCCAGCTTCTCTAATTAATATTTTGGGTTGTTCAAATATTTTATTGTCTCTTGGGCATGCTAAATGGTTTCCATAGTTTATATATTTTCCATCCCATTTAATTATCCACTTACTAATATTCTTACCTCCAATTACCTTTTTAAATTTGATTTCTTCTTTAGTTTCGGCCAGGCCGATAATGTGCAGCAGTTCGCTGTAGAATCGTTTATCCAGGTTATTGCTATCGTTGGAGAAAGGGAGTTTTAAAAGATGCTCGGGCGATAAAAGTTTGAATAAGGCAATAAGCAAATGATCGTCCGTTTTGTCTGTATTTCGTAATGCCTTTTGGTTTTTGAGGTCAAAAGCGAGGAGCCCGAAACACCCAAAACACCAAAATATCCTGCCACTCATCCATCCTTATTTGCCGATCAAACAATATCAAGGAAAATAAATTCTATATAATAATATTGATTATCAGCATATTATACAAAAATCAATGCAAGCTATCTTTATAAAGCAGGTATTTTGTTTTGCATAGTACTAAAAAATGTTTTTATCTTTGACTTGTCAAACGGAGTTGTTTTTGTGAGCAGCGAAGGGCGGCAGGAGTATAGCCATGATTTTTCTTTGAAAGCCATGAAAAAAGGAAAATAACGAGCCGGGTTCATTAACTGACAAATTAATTCATTTAAAGCCATGAACATTGAAAACACAGCCAGTCAGATGCGAAAGGGGGTTTTGGAGTTTTGCATTTTGTCGGTCATCAGGCAGGGTGAAGCCTATCCCTCCGATATCATCGATAAAATGAAGGAGGCTAACCTGAACATCTTCGAAGGGACATTGTACCCCTTGCTAACCCGATTGAAGAATGCCGAATTGCTTTCTTACCGCTGGGTGGAAAGCAGCAGCGGGCCTCCGCGTAAATATTTCGCACTTACCGAAAAGGGCGCCACGTTTTACAGTGAACTGGAGGCTACCTGGAACGAACTCGCCAATGCAGTAAAGGCGGTAACAACGCAACAAACAGAGTCAACCAACACCCCATAAAGCATAGCCGTGTATTTGTGGGTCAACATAAGCGATCAAAAACAAATTCAGCCCTTAACAAGGCAACACTGAAAAGATAAGCCATGAAACAAGTAATTAACATCAATTTTCAGGGAAGGGTGGTTCCCATTGAGGTGTCGGCATTCGACAAACTCAAGGAATATACCGAAAGCCTCAGCCGGTATTTTGAAGGAGAAGATGGAAAGGATGAAATCATTAATGATATTGAAAACCGGATCGGCGAGTTATTCCAGGAACGATTAAAGGCGGGCGCCACCTGTATTACTGAAGAAGATGTGCAGGCCATTATCCGGAATATGGGCCGGCCCGAAGATTTTGAGAGTGATGAAGCAACCGCCGATTCGGCAGGGGCACAAAATTCTTCCCAGGCTAAAAAAGAGGAACCGCATTATAATCAGCAAGCAGGCCCCAAAAAATTGTTTCGCGATGAAAATGATAAAGTAATTGGCGGGGTTTGTAGCGGGCTGGCCAATTATTTTGGCATTGATGTGGTGGTGGTGCGTATCATCTTTGTAATCCTGGCCATCTCTTTTGGGTTTGGCATAATACCCTACCTGGTTCTATGGATTGCGGTACCGAGTTCTGCCACAACCGAAATCGGAAGCCTGCGGAAAAAACTTTACCGCGATAATGATAACAAACTGGTAGCAGGTGTTTGCTCGGGGTTGGGAAATTATTTTGGTATCAATGCCTGGATCCCACGGGTTTTGTTTCTCCTTCCTTTTTTAAGTTTTGCCCTGCACGACAGCGACTTTCATTTTTTCCGGTTTGGATTCAGTCCGGGCGCCCTCATCGTGTACATCATCCTGTGGATGGTTCTTCCGGAGGCACTTACCACGTCTGAAAAATTGGAAATGAAAGGAGAAAAAGTGGATATGAACTCCATTAAAAATTCTATCCGCGAAGAGATGCAGGGCCTGCACGAAAGGGTGCAAAAGTTTGGAAAAGAAGCCGGGGACTATGCCCGCGAAAAAGGAAAATCGATGGGTACCGAAATGAATACCGCCGCACGCAGGGGAGGAAATTCTTTTGGTAACATTATCTCTCTGTTGTTTAAGATTGTAGTTTATTTCATCCTCGGTTGTGTGGGATTTGGGGTACTGGTTGCTTTATTTGCACTTGCTATTTTTTCGATCGGGATTTTTCCATTGAAAGATTTTGTGTTAACCGATGGATGGCAGAATATCCTGGCATGGGGAACGCTCCTGTTTTTTATCGCCGTTCCAATTATCGGGATACTAACCTGGGTGATTAGACGAATTGCCAGGGCGCGTCGCAACAATAAGCTGTTATCGGGCTCCTTCATCGCATTATGGGTGATTGGCTGGATTTGTTTTTTCGCCCTGATCTCATTGGTGGGGAGGGATTTTAGCTCCCTGAACCATTATAAAGAACAAAATTTCCAACTGGCTAACCCCATGGTTCAGAAATTAGAAATTACTGCGGTAAACCCCGAAACAAGGATCTTTAAAAATTCCTGGCTTCGCTTCGAGCCCTTTGAAGGAATTTCGGAGGATACGGTTTATGTAAAAAACATCGATGTTCAAATTGCCAAATCTCCCAATGACAGTTTTAAGGTAACGATGGTGAAACTGGCAAGAGGAAACAGCAGGCGAAGCGCCGATTTACTGGCACAAAAAATTGAATTGAATATTCATCAGCAGGACTCGTTACTCATTTTAGACCGTGGAATTGAGATCAATAAGCATGATAAATTCAGAAATCAAAAAGTGATACTGACCATCTTCGTACCGGTTGGTAAAATGATCCGGGTGGATAAAAGCATTGGCTGGTCGAACAACATCCGCTTTGAAGGCCCCTGGAATGGCGACTGGGATGTAGATGTGGATGATGTGGAATCGGACTGGGATGTGGACAAGGATTATATCATGAAGGCGGACGGGTTGTATGAATTAAATGGACAGCCGGCCCGGAACCGAAAAAATGGCCACAACAATTGGAATAATAATCCCGACTGGGATAACCAGGAAACCGCGACCCCGGCGGATGAAAACCAAACCAACATTAATACGGCACCTGGCGGGAACTCCGTGAACGAACCCAAGGACCCGCAACCGGTTCAGCCTCCCATGCCCCCCGTAAAACCGGATATGAATAAAGTGAAGGACTCGTTACAAAAAGAGAAGGAAAAAATTGATAAGCAAATACAGCAGCTCGGGGAGAGAAGGGATAAATCTCAATCGGTTCTCCTTTATTCCCTGGCAGCGTATAACCCACTTTTAATGCGATAAAAGATCTTGTTTTGATAGCGGCGTTGACGTTGATGTAAAAAGTCCTGCCTTTGGGCAGGATTTTTCTTTTATCCGGCTAACCTTTCAGCCCTGCTTTCAGTTAATTTTGCAGACAAATTTTTTTCATGAAACAAACCCCCTTCACCGGTAAACATATTGCACTGGGTGCAAAAATGGCGCCTTTTGCAGGCTTTAATATGCCCATTTCCTATACCGGGATAAATGAGGAACACCTCGCAGTAAGAAAACATGCCGGGGTATTTGACGTTAGCCACATGGGCGAATTTTTAGTGAAAGGCCCCGATGCCCTGGGGCTTATACAAAAAGTAACCAGCAACGATGCCGCTAAACTTACCCGGGGTAAAATTCAGTATAGCTGCTTTCCTAACAGGAGTGGCGGGATTATTGACGACCTGCTGGTATATTGCCTCGAAGAAAACCAGGAATATATGCTGGTTGTAAATGCAGGAAATATAAAAAAAGACTGGGATTGGATTGTGGAAAATAATACGGATAATGCAGAATTGGTTGATGTTTCCGATTCCACCGGACTGCTTGCGGTGCAGGGCCCCAATGCAACGCGCATCCTGCAACCCCTATCCTCTATCGATATACTCAATCTGAAATATTACAATTTCTCAAAAGGCAGTTTTGCAGGAGTGGATGATGTATTAATAAGCGCCACAGGATATACCGGCGCGGGGGGAGTGGAAATTTATTTTGAGAATAAGCCCGGGAATGCGGATAAGATTTGGGATGCAATCTTTTCGGCCGACAGCCAGATAAAACCGGTTGGTCTTGGCG
>Ga0116193_1000824_pt1 | contig 27610 bp, 18 predicted proteins | sample AD_UKC115_MetaG_FD_89892 | JGI IMG/M metagenome (GOLD analysis project Ga0116193, IMG submission 89892) | Active sludge microbial communities of municipal wastewater-treating anaerobic digesters from Hong Kong - AD_UKC115_MetaG | ecosystem: Engineered > Bioreactor > Anaerobic > Digestate... | reverse complement strand
TTCCAACTGCTTCAATTTTCTTTTTAATACTTTTTTCAATATCAGAAAGAATCACCCAACTATTTCCGTTTGAGGAGGAAAAATCCATATTGGTATGTTTTTGCTGCACAAAAACGCTCAATTTCTAATAGACATTCATAATCTTCAAAAATCTGGCCAATGTATTTCTATCTACTTTACATATTTTAGCAATTTTTCGTTGCGAAACTTTTTCTTTCCGGAGTTCTGAAATCAAAGTCTCTTTACCTGATAATTTGTATTTTTCAGTATTGTTTTTTCTTCCCCTGGGTCTTCCTAAAATCACGCCTTCCGCTTTTTTCCGTGCCAATGCCTCTTTTGTCCGCTGAGAAATCAAATTACGTTCAATTTCAGCCGAAAGTCCAAATGCAAACGCTAAAACTTTGCTCGAAATGTCGCTACCAAGACGGTAATTGTCTTTAATCGTCCAAAGTTGGATTTCTTTTTTCATACAGGCAGAAAGGACATCCATAATCATAAACAGACTACGTCCTAAACGTGAAAGTTCGGAACAAATAAGGATGTCGTCTTTTTGGAGTTTTTTTAGCAATTTGCCCAATTGCCGTTTTTCAACGGCCTTAGTGCCGCTAATGGTTTCTTCAATCCATTCATCAATTTTCAAATTCTGTCGCTCACAAAAGTTATTAATTTCAAAGCGCTGGTTTTCTACTGTTTGTTTATCGCTGCTAACGCGAATGTATCCATAAATCATAGTGTTTTTTTGTAGGGAAGATAAGAAAAAAATCTTACCACCAAAAAACAAAATCCGCAGGCAGATACAAGAGAAGAGGAAGCGCAAATAGACAAAATCTTGTATGAGGAAAATGAGAAGAAAATAAAAATGAGAAAAATAAATTGAGATTCGGTTGACAATTTAAAATATTTATATTACATTTGTCAACCAAATAAAGATACTGAATTATGAATATAATTTTTTCACAACGGCTTAAAAATGCGAGGGTTATGAACGGACTCTCGATGGATGACCTATGTAAAAAATTGAATAATATAGTGTCAAAACAATCCATTTCCAAATATGAAAGCGGCAAAATGATGCCTGATAGTACTGTGCTGATAGCCCTATCTAACGCACTTAACGTAAAAATAGATTATTTTTTTCGTCCACTATCCGTTTCATTAGGAAATATTGAATTTAGAAAAAAGACTAAATTATCGAATCGTGAACTTTTAACTATCAAAGAAATTATTCGCGATAAGTTGGAACGATATGTGGAAGTTGAGGATATATGTAATATGATATCCGATTTCTCTACTGATTTTTCTAATGTTACCGTGCATGGCGAAGATGATATATATGCACTTGCAGCACGATTAAAGAACGAATGGCAATTGGGCGAAGATGGTATCAATAATCTTATTGAAATATTAGAAGAACACCAAATTAAGGTTATAGAAATTAATGAAGTTGATAGTTTTGATGGATTAAGCGGATTGGTCGGAGCAAAAAAACCGATAATTGTAATCAACAAATCATTTACCGTAGAGAGAAAACGTTTTACCGCTTTGCACGAATTAGGACATATTTTATTGCATTTTGACGAGAATGTAGATTCAAAAGTAAAAGAACATTTATGCCATTTGTTCGCAAGCGAAATGCTTATCTCCCGTGATGTATTTTTTAAAATGATTGGAAATTCAAGGAAAGATATTTCATTGAATGAACTTCGCGACATACAAACTCAATTTGGGATATCTGTTGACGCCTTGATGTTTAAAGCAAAACAGTTGAATATTATTAGCGAACAGCGACACAAATATTTCTGTATGCAAAAAAATAAAAATACAGAATTTAAGCACAAAGTTATGCTGAGTACGGCAAAACCAGAAAACTCAAACCGATTTGAACGCTTGGTATATCGTGCATTAGCCAGCGATATTATTTCTTTGTCAAAAGCGTCTGTATTACTCAATATTCCGTTAACAACAGTTCGTAACGAATTAAATTTGGTATAGAATATGGATATTGTTGTAAGCGATACAAATATATTTATTGACTTATACTTAATTGGTTTGCTGAATGAATTTTTTGCATTGCCATTTCATATCCACACAGTTGATTTTGTTATCAATGAAATAACCGAAGAAAAACAAAAAAGAACGATAACAAAGTTCCTTACAGCTAATAGGCTATTTGTAAAAAAATATTCAATTATTGAATTACAAGAGCTTGTAAAATTAAATGTCTCGTGTAAAGGGAATGTTTCCATAACAGATTGTGCAGTTTGGAAATATGCCAGAACCAATAATTACACACTATTAACAGGCGATAAACAATTGCGTAATCAGGCAATAATGGATGGAGTTACTGTAGCTGGTTTAATATTTATTTTTGATCAATTAGTTAAATGCAATATTATAACGCCACTTATTGCTGCCGAGAAATTAGAAAAATTATTACAAAATAACAAACGTTTACCCAAACGAGAAATAGAAGAACGCTTGTTAAAATGGAAGAAATAAATAATTTATTTATTTCCTGACAGCCTAAACTCTATTTTATAGTTTTTTTTCTCCAGCGTAATCCCGTAAAACGGATAAATTAAGTTATCTATTGGGTGATAAATTGATACAAAAATAACTGAGCAAAACGCAAGCAAATTGTATTAAAAAATGTTTTAAATCAGCCAATGGAGATAAAATGATTGCATGCAAAAAAGTCAAGAAAAAATATTTTGATTATTTGCTCATTAAATATGATTTGTATTTCTTTCTCGATAGCACTATAAAATCCCACTAATGATAATAAGTCTCTCCGGCGAGCCGCAAGGCAGCATACTTGAGGGGCGTTACTTATTTTGGCTCATTATCTATAATACTATTTCATAGTTTTTAAGATATAAACATCTGAAAATCAAAGTTTTTTTTGAAAAAGAAAAATTACAAAAAAGTTCAAGAAATAGATACTTGCCTTTTATTTTAAAAAAAATAATACCTTTGCACAATTATTCAAGAAGATCATAGCACAAGTTTATTTATTATTATTGTTAAATTTAAAAAAATCTATTGTTAGAAAGGTATTGTTTATCGCTCTTTTCAATACTTAATTTATTAATTTACTTAAAATTAGAATTTTATGAAAAAGATGTTAATTTCCCTTTTCTGCTTAGTTTGTTTCTCTTTATCAGGATTCGGACAAATTGATCAAATCCTTGGCCGCTGGAAAACGATTGATGATGAAGACGGAACAGCCAAATCCATTGTCTATATTTTTAAGGCAACCAACGGGAAGTACTACGGAAAAATCGAAAAACTATTTAAAAATCCTAATTCTCTCTGTACGGAATGTACCGGTGCCAATAAAAACAAACCCAAACTCGGAATGCTTATTCTCAATGAAATGGTACTCAAAAACGGCTCTCTGACCGGTGGTACCATCTTAGACCCCAATAACGGAAAAGTCTATCGTTGTAATATCTCCCTTGACGCCAAAACCGGAAATCTTTCCGTACGCGGATCTTTAGATAAAGCCGGAATTCTTGGTCGCTCACAAACATGGATTAGGGTTAAGGAGTAACTTTTTGTAAAAACTATTTTTTATTTGCACTATTTTTGTTTCTATTTCATTAATTATCATTATTTTATCTGAAATAAAAATAAAATAACGGATGATTCTTTTCACATTATCTAAAGAGTTATCCAAAAAAATGATGTAAATTTGCAAAAAAATTCAAGAATCTATTGCGGATGAAGGCCCAACGAAAATTAATCCCCCTGATTAAGCCCTATATAGGCAAATTATTGTTGGTTGTTCTGATTAATATTGCGGCTGTTTTCTTTTCCATTCTTACGTTTATGTTGATAGAGCCTTTTGTAAAGCTCATATTTACAGGAGAATCCTCAGGCTTATCTATGATCGGGGCATGGTTGATCCGACAAGTTTCACGTATTATGGATGTATCGGCTTCGTCAAGTTCTCTCTTGGGAATGACGCTTTTTGTTTTTGTACTCTTCTTTTTTAAAAATGCTTTCTTTTTCCTCGCACAAGTGGTATTGGCTCCGGTAAAAAGTGATTTTGTGAGGAAAATACGCAATAAAATGTACGATAAAGTGCTGATATTACCCATCTCCTTTTTCAGTGATCAAAAAAAAGGGGACGTCATCTCAAGAGCTGTAAATGACACACAGGAAATTGAATTTACCGTATTAAAAGCCCTTCAACAACTTCTTACCGACCCAATTACAATTCTCTTTTATTTGATTGCTTTAGGTTTTTTACATCTTAAACTTACTATTTTCGTTTTGGTATTGCTGCCACCCACCGTTTTTCTTATCGGAAGAATTACGAAATCTTTGAGAGGAAAATCATTAGAAGCCAAGAATAAATTGGGGATTCTGCTGGCTCATGTTGAAGAGACTATTTTAGGATTGCGAATTATAAAAGGGTTTAATGCTCAAGAGCATGCAAATGAAGTTTTTGCGACTCACAACCGCGAATTTTCTCATTTACAGCAACGGATTCATAGACGCGCTGACCTTGCCTCACCATTGAGCGAATTTCTCGGGGTAACTGTCGTAATGATTATCCTCGTAGTGGGAGGAATGATTGTCCTTAATGGGAATTCAAACTTATCTGCCGCCCTCTTTATTACCTATATTGCCCTTTTTTCCCAAATTATTAATCCTGCCAAAAATATCTCTACTGCAATCTCTAACTACCGAAGAGGAATCTCTGCATTGGACAGAATATATGAGGTGCTGGATGCCGAAGAGGTTATTGAACAAAAACCGGACGCCATCGCCGTTTCCACACTTAAAAATCATATTGAATTTAAAGATGTGAGCTTTGCATACCGACAAGTTCCGGTAATACAAAATATCAACTGCACCATTCCGAAAGGAGCATTAGTAGCATTAGTGGGACAATCGGGTTCCGGAAAATCGACCTTAGTGGACCTACTTCCCCGTTTCTATGATGTCTCATCCGGTGAAATAATGATTGATGGCGTTAATATTCAAGATTTTATCATTGATGATTTACGCTCCCTTTTTGCTCTCGTTTCTCAGGATATTATTCTCTTTAATGATACCATTTTTAACAATATCGCGTTTGGGAAATCGGAAACAAAGAAAGAACAAGTAATTGAAGCCGCTAAAATTGCCAATGCATACGATTTTATTATGGAACTTCCGGATGGACTGGAGACCGTCATCGGAGACCGGGGGTTATCCCTATCCGGGGGACAACGCCAACGCATCAGCATCGCACGCGCCGTCCTTCGCAACGCAGAAATACTGATTTTGGACGAAGCCACTTCCGCTATGGACACCGAATCAGAAAAATTGGTTCAAGATGCATTGGATAAAGTGATGAAAAATCGCACCTCCATTGTTATTGCACACCGCCTTTCTACCATCCAATACGCCGATATAATTATGGTTATGGAAGAAGGACGTATCGTAGAACAGGGCTCCCACCAAGAGCTGCTCGCTCTGAAAGGCAGATACTGCCAATTGGTTAATATTCAATATGCTCCTTAATAATTATGGGAAAAAATAAATTACAACGTTTTGCAGAAAACGAAACTTTTGAGAATCTGTACCAACATTCAAATTATGATATTCGTAACAGCATTTTCCCTCTTAAAGGGAAATGGCAGGAACAGCACTTTCACAATCCAAATCCCATCATTCTTGAAATTGGATGCGGCAGAGGTGAATATACCGTTGCTTTGGCGCAACGTTTCCCTGATTGTAATTTTATCGGCATTGATCGTAAGGGCGCCCGAATATGGAGAGGATGCAAAGATGCACTGACCCAACAACTCCATAATGCCGCATTTATAAGGACCAAAATTGAAGATATCGAATTTTTCTTCGACACAGACGAGATTAGCGAAATATGGATTACCTTCCCCGACCCGCAACCGCGTAAAAGCAGAAGACGATTAATCTCTCCGAACTTCGTGGAAAAATACAAGAAATTTCTAAAACCCGACGGCATCATACATCTTAAAACCGATAGCCGACTACTCTACGAATATACACTCGAAACCGTCCAAACCGAAAACTGGATTGTACTCGAAAATATTGAAGATGTTTACAATCAAACCGAAAATCCTCTGTTAAAAGATATTCAAACCTTTTATGAAAAAAAATGGTTGGCAGAAGCATCTTTAATCTCTTATCTAAAGATTCGCATTCCCCAACCATCTATTCTCTTATAATATTCTTTTTAATCCGGAATATTTTTAAAAAAAAGATCTCTCGAATCGTCGTCAATATTTATATAACTTTGATTCTGAATTAAAGTTTCGGTTTGTGTATTTTTTTGCGTTTGGATTTCTCTCAAAACAGAAGGCTGTGTGTATAAATTCTCAAAAACAGTAGGATTCTCAAATCCCATGTTGTTTCCATCTTTAATACACTCAGGATTTCCATTGCGGTGACTCGAATCTGAATTACCAAAATTTGCTGTTCTCGGATTCTGGGTTGTTGCAAAAGAATTTTCCGAATTATTTGGTTCCGGCCATGAATATCCTTTCGGGAATATTCCTGAATCTCCTTGTCTTGAAAGAGATACCGAATCAGAAAACATATCGTCAAATGGATTCTTAGGCTTTGTCTGTACCGTGGGCGTAGGATTATTAATCGGTACGTTTATCTCTATCGGAACTTCGTTAGTTTTCTTAACTTTTTGTTCATCCTGTGTTCTGAAATTAGTGATAATAACAGATAATTTCACTGCTGAACCAAGAGATTCATCTTCTGCACGTCCCCAAATAACCGTAGCATCCCGATTTTTAATCTCATCAAATTTCTGCGTAAGCATATCCAATTCTGAAATGAGCAACTCTTTTTCACTTCCGTAAGTAATAAAGAAAAGAAAATTCTTCGCATTGGTAATCAAATCCCCATCATTGAGCAATGGTGAAGACAAGGCTCTGTCAACAACTTCCGAAATTCTGTTTTCTCCTTCCGCAACCGCATGCCCCAACATGGCTTCTCCACTATTCGTCATTATGGTGGCAATATCATTAAAGTCAACATTCTGATGGGCATGGACAGTAATAAGTTCTGCAATACACTTTACTGCATTTTTAAGCACATCATCAGCATAGCCGAAAGCGGTCTTGATCGAAGCATCACTATAATACTTCATAATATTCTGATTTTTAATAATCAGCAAAGAATCCACATGTTTCCTTAATTCTTCAATCCCTTTTTGTGCTAAATCTGCTCTCACCATACCTTCAAAACCAAAAGGATAAGTAACTACTGCTATAGTAAGAATTCCCATTTCCTTGGCAATTTCAGCTACTACAGGGGCTGCTCCGGTACCTGTTCCTTTTCCCATTCCGGCTGTAATAAAAAGCATCTTTGTTTCTTCCCCTATAAAGGAACGTATCCGATCTCTACTGCTTAACGCTAATTCTCGTGCAACCTCAGGATTTGCCCCTGCCCCTAATCCGGTGTCTCCTAATACCAATTTGGACGAAACCCGATTATTATCCAATGCTTGCCTGTCTGTGTTACATACCAAAAAATCCACACCGACAATACCTTCACTGTACATGTGCATTACCGCATTTCCACCGCCACCGCCAACTCCGATGACCTTGATTATGGAACTATTTTCTTTTGTACCATAATTGGGGGTAAAATCTATTTTATCTCTCATGATTTTTGATTTTATATATATTACTTTTTTGATTATTCAATGGATAAATACCTATCTATTCAGTAGTTTCTAACATCTTGTAGAAGAATGACTGAATCTTCTTAAAAATTCCGTTTTCCGGATTTCCTTCATACTTTTCCGGTTTTACAGTGACAACAGGGGAGCTCTTAGGCTGAGTACTTTTATTTTCCATGATGCCATATTTCAGCAATCCCAACGCAGTTGCATACATAGGATTATTTAATTCGCTTGGCATGGATTTATTAAACCCGATATCCGGCTTCCCGATACGGGCAGGCATCACTAAAGAGTATTGAAAGAGTTCCTTCAGATGATTCAACATGGCACCACCTCCCGTCAATACAATCCCTGCATTGATATTGGATGCATAATTCGAATCCGCAATCACTTTCTTCACCGGATTGACAATAGATTCTACTACACGTGCATTGATAATTTTCGCCAAATAAGGTTCACTGATTTGTGAAGGTTTTGTTTCATGAAAACTTGGAATGGTAATCGTGTTGTTTTTATCGCTCCGCTCCTCAATACAAGTTCCGTATTTCTTTTTCAAACTCTCTGCCAACTCTTCCGTAATCCTACACACATGGGCAATGTCCTTCGTAATCACATTCCCACCAAACGGAATTACCTCCGAATATACGGGATTTCCATTATAAAAAATCGCAACATCAGTAGTTCCGCCACCAATATCAATCAGCACTACACCTTGTTTTTTTTCTTCATCCCGCAAACAAGACAACCCTGAAGCAATCGGTTCCAAAATGATATCCGTAACGTTCAATTGAGCATCATTCACACACTTCACAATCTTTTTTATCTCATTTTCATTCCCGGTAATTACTTGAAAATAACCTACAATTAACTCTCCCATTTCCCCTACCGGCTCATTGGTTTCCCGCTCCCCATCTATGATGAAACGCTGTGGAATTACTGTAATAATTTTTTCTCCTACCGGCAATAAAATATTCTCAACATCATGAACCATTTGGTCTATTTCCTCTTGCTCAATGACCGTATCTTTACCATTAATACGCTGAATCTCGTGCTTATACTCTTTATTCTTGATGTGGCGTCCGGCAATCCCTGCATAAACCTCGTCTATCTGCTGTCCGGAACGATCATGCGCCATTGTCACCGATTGCTCTACTCCATGTACCGTCTTGTTTATGTTGAAGATTAACCCATGCTGAACCCCTGTAGATTCTGCTTTTCCATATCCTAATACCTCAATTCGCCCCTCTTCATTCTTATAACCGACAATAGTGGCAATCTTTGTCGTCCCAATATCTAATCCGACAATAATGTCAGGATTTGTGAATTCCTTTCGCACTTTTTTCATATCTAATTCGCTTGTATTTAGTTAATCCTCTTTTTGGCAATAATTCTATTTTTATATCTTAAATCTAATAATGTATATTTGTCCGGATTCATATAAACTAATCCCTGACGATAAGCCTCTGTCAATTGAAAAAGTTTTTCTGCAGCATTATTTTCCTTCTCTAATAAAATAATTTGACTCCCAACTGTCGGAATCAACTCTATATCATCTTCCTGATTGACATACAATTGTTTATACTGTGCTCTATAAAAATCACTCGTATCTATTGTCTTCGCAATATCATACAACGCTACCAGCATCGAGTCAGTATTTTTGACCAATGCTCCCGCACGATAGCCCGCCTGCAAGTATCCATTCGCAATTAATAACCGTTCTTGCACATTATGGTTATACGGAAGCAAAAAACCCTCTTGGTCAACAAAATACTGCTGTCCCACCATCGGATATACATGCAATAACAACTTTCGCAACTCAATGTCTATGATAAGTTTCTGCCCTGAAAAACGAATAGGATTGATTTGCTTGATGTAGGGATGAGCTTTCAACTTCTCGAAAATTGCTTTTTGGTCAACATCTTTCAACTCCTCCCCGACAATCTTAATCTTATTTTTCTTTAATATAGCCAGCACCTCCTCCTGCGTAACCGTCAATCCCTTCATCTCCGAATGAATCATGATCTCAATTTTCTCACACTTCCTATGCTGCATCTTCACTACTGCAATAACAACAACAACGATTGCAAATAGTGATAAGAAAATAAGAAGCAGTAGTTTTACTATTTTCATGAAAATAACTCGGAAATAATGGAATAATCAGGTTCTATAGATAGATGTATTTTAATGATTTAACTTTTTTTTACGATAGTTGACAAAGATATTGGATTTTTTACATTCATACAAGGATTTTGTTACATGAATAATGAACAACTTAATGTTAATTTCTGACAAATTAAATGAGAATAGATGCACTTTTAAACATGACAAAAATTGACACTTTTTTACCTCCACCCCTCTGTTGAAAATCCTCTATTTTTGGTAAAAATTCATTTTGTCAATATGCTCGCCAACCGCTTGGGGCAAGTAATAACGAACCATTCGCCGGGCTTTAATCGACTCCCGAATGAAGGTAGCCGAAATCTCTATCTGAGGCGCTTGCGTGAATATGACGGAAGGATGATTCCGATATTGGGTGTTTTCTTTCCCAACACGAGGATATACATATATCGGATAATTGGCTAAAATAAACTCAAAATTTTTCCATTTTTCAATGTTGGCCAAATTGTCCTCGCCCATGATGAGCGCAAACTCTTTCTGCGGATAAAGCTCTGCCAACTTGACTAACGTATGGCTGGTATAGGAAGGATATGGCAACTTAAACTCCACATCAGATGCCCGAAAACGAGAATCCTCCTCTATGGCCAATTTGACCATGTACAACCGATGATGCGCATCCAACAGATTCTCCCGCTTTTTTAACGGATTATTCGGCGAAACAACAAACCAAACCTCCTTTAAATCAGTATTCTCCGCCATATATTCCGCAATCATCAAATGACCGATGTGTATGGGATTGAACGACCCAAAAAATAACCCTATCCTGGCCATAATATTACAGGTTTAAAAATTGTTTTACCAATGCTTCCGTTTCCTGTTGTGCTGTCTTTAAACAATCATTCACAATAACTTTGTCGAATTCGTGCTCAAAAGAAAGTTCATACTCCGCTTTGGCCATCCGCTTTTCCAATGAAGCACTGTCTTCGGTGCCACGGCAACATAAACGCTCTTTCAAAACCTCTTTATGCGGCGGCTTCACAAATATAGCCATCGCCCGCGCCCCGTATTCCTTTTTGATATTCAAACCACCCACCACATCTACATCAAACAAAACATGCTTCCCGGTACTCCAAATCCTCTCTATTTCAGACTTTAACGAACCATAATACTGGTCCTTGTAAACCTCCTGCCACTCCAAAAAATCTCCAGCCTCAATTTTACTCTTGAACTCTTCTGCCGTGATGAAATAGTAATCCTTCGCATCCGTTTCACTCTCCCGCTTCGGCCTACTCGTAGCAGATACCGAAAATGCCAACGGAAGCCCCGTCGCTAATAAGTGCCTTACAATTGACGTTTTACCCGCACCGGACGGCGCAGAAATGATAATTACTTTTCCTTCCATATCTAAGTCTTGATTGAAATGTTTCAAAAAGCAAAAATACGATTTTTATATCGTTCTTGTCTTTTATTTTTAAGGTATTTATTTTTTTTATTTTTATGGGGGGTCGGCTGCGCCGTCGGTCTCATAATTTATTTTTGTACTTTTGGCAAATCATTATCCTAATATGTATCATTTATGAAAAAATTAGCCGTTATTTCTTTTCTTCTGGTTGCCCTCAATTGCTTCGGACAACAATCCCCCCAAGAGATTAAAGCCATCCTTTCCGATTTAAAAACCTTGCAGGAAACTCATGACGATTTCTACGATTCTGCACATACAATAATCCAATACCAAATTCAACAAATCGAATCGGCTCCCACCCTTACTATTACAGATCCCCGACAAATTACACTCGCCATCTGGCACAGCTCCATGGCTGACCTGCTTATGGCTTTTTACGAAAATCATCAATACGAAATTTTGAATAGAACCAACGTCAGCGGAGAGAAAAATGCCGACTTTAAAACCTGGGATATTCAAACGTTAGTCCAAGAAATCATCTACCATTATAACCAATCCCTCGTAGCGGAAGATCTTTTACAACAAACGCCCGTTACAAACTATTTAACACTGATGACCGATTCCACTTCCGGTATCGATTATCGCCCTACTATGTATGATTTTTTAACCCATAAAGCACTCTCTTTTTTCATGGAAAAATTATATGGACTCTCTCTGCCCATAAATCCTTTTACCTTAAATGATTCGCTCTATTTTTCCGATAATAAAACGTTTAGCAAATTATCTATCACAACAACCGACGAGAATTCCACAGAATATCTTTCACTTCGCATTTTCCAAAAACTAACATTGTTCCACCTTCAATCCGGCAACAGCAAAGCCCTCATAGACCTTTCTCTGGAACGAATCAACTACCTGTACAATAATTACTCCTTAAAAAATAAAGAATCTCTGTACCTCTCTTTCTTAAATGCTTTGGAAGAAACCTATCGTAATGCCCCCGGCCACGAAGATATCTGCTTCGCTCTTGGGAATTATTACAACGAATTAGGAAACAGATATACATCACAACCTTCCGAAAAATCAAGAACCGCTTTGACGGAAGCCGTCCGTTGGTATCAAAAAGCCATCACAACTGCTCCCGAATCTATTGCCGCTTATAATGCCAAAATCAAGATCCTTTATATTCAAAAGGAATCTATTGAACTCTCTCTAAATTTTGAATTGATTCCCAATCAGGAAAATCTGATATCCTGTCATTATAAAAATGTACACTATATTACTTTTAGAATCATTCCCATTACTAAAAAAGAAGTTGAGAAATTAAATTTATACTATCTTGATCAGGAAATGAAAAAAATTCTAAATTATAAAGAGTTACACGCATGGACATTAAAAACACCATATAACGAGGATTATCAATCTAAAATTGCCGACATCAATATCCCCACTTTAGCACCCGGAAATTATCTGTTAGTCGCCATTCCTGATAACCAAAAAGGAGATTCTATCTCCGGATTTACATATACACAAATAAATGTAACCAATATAGGCTCCTGCATTTCACGTCTTCCCAATTCAATGGAATTTCTCATCTACGACCGCACTACCGGAGATCCGATCCGTAATCAATCGGTTACAGCATTTTATACTGATTATAACCGAAATCACTACCATCAGAAAATCTATAAAACCAATAAAAATGGGATCATAGAAGTTCCATTTCATAAAAAATATAACCAAATCGGAATTGATATTACTAAAGGAAAAGATAAATATGAATCCATTGAATATTATTATATTCAGAATAAACCCGACTCTGTCGTTTCGGTTAAATTTTTTACCGATAGGGCTATCTATCGCCCGGGACAAACCATCTATTTTAAAGGCATCGTTATTCAATCTTCTTATAAAAAGAATGTGCTTAAAACAAATATGCCGGTAAAGGTCGCACTCAAAGACAACAATTGGCAAACTGTTCGGGAAATGGAATTCACCACTAATGAATTTGGATCTTTTTCAGGATCTTATACGATTCCGAATGATGGCATAACCGGAAAATTTTCCCTTAATTGTTTGAATCAAAGCCACTCCGTCTCCGTTGAAGAGTACAAACGTCCTCAATTTGAAGTAATCCTCAATCCTCCCCAAGAAGATTATAAAATTAATGAGTGGATTACCATTTCCGGAAATGCAAAAGCTTACGCCGGCTATCCCATCGATGGAGCTACCGTCACATATCGGGTAAAAAGAACCGCCTCGTTTCCATACCGATATAAATGGAATTCTTTTTATCCCTCCACGCAAGAACAGGAAATTGCCCAAGGGACGCTCACTACCAATCAAAACGGAGAATTTACGATTACGTTTCAAGCAATTGCAGAGCCCAACGACCAAGAGTTTGATCCCATCTACAATTTTCAAATAATCGCCGATGTAACCGATATTAACGGAGAAACTCATTCCGCAAATACCCATATTCCCGTAAGTAAAAAATCCTTAATCCTCGAACTCGATATGCCGGAAGTGATTCTCTCCGACCAAAATGAATCTCAATTTTCGCTCTCCGCCCTCAACCTGCAACGAGAAATCCAGGAAGCTACCGTACAATGTCGCATCTTCCAACTTGAAATGCCTCCATTTTATAAGCATCCCCGCCATTATCAAATACCCAATTCCACCTTGGTGGATTCCCAATTATTGGCAAGACTCTTCCCGTATATAGATCTTAATCAAGAAAACAATCCGGAAAAATGGAAAATAATAGCCGAAAAACCGACTTTTGATATCCAAACCGGAGAAAACAATTCCTTTAAAATACCTGACTTTAGCAATTATCAGGAGGGAGCTTATAAAATGATAGCAACAACTCAAGATAAATACGGACAACCGGTGGCAACAACCTCCTTTTTCTTTATTCAAAAAACAGATCATAAAAAATGTACCATCTATAAACCCCTTTGGGTGGCTGCAGATCGTGAAACCGTAAATCCCGGACAAACCCTGACCATTCACCTCGGTACATACCTGCCTGAAGCCCATATCTGGGTGGAAATCATCTCCAATGATTCGTTGGTGCACCGGGAATGGATATCCCTCAAAAAAGGAATTACGCAATATCAGCTCCCCATCCAAGAAAAACATTACGGAAGTCTGACTATCAGCACCTTCTTGTTCAATAATGGATATTATTATCAGGAAAACATGACCATAAAGGTTCCCTTTACCCACAAAAAATTAAAGATGGAATTAGCGACCTTCAAAAATATACTCGAACCGGGTGCCAAAGAAGAGTGGATGCTGAAAGTGAAAGGCAAAGACGGAGAACAATTGGCCGCCGAAATTCTCTGTAATATGTACGACGCTTCTTTGGATGCCTTTCTCAACCACCGCTTTGATTTCACCATGAACTACCTCAACCTCAAAAATCACCGAAGTCCTTTTCGGTTTAGTGACAATAATTATGGATATATCAACAGTTTTTATCATATTCTACGCCCCGCTCCCTGTTGTTTAAAGCACCAATCATATTACTCATGGAGATTTCCTTTTGTTCCTTCATATTACTATTCTAGAGGGATTGGAGGCGGAGCTAGAAATTATTCTTTCACAGTAGCCGAAGAAGCAACTGTAGTTCTTTTTGCAGAAGATATTGCTAGTACTGGTACAAAAGCTAAAGGAAACGCTATAATTGAACAATCAGAAACCATTGATTATGATTACGTTTCTGGTGAAGATGCTTTATTAACAACAGAAACCCCCTCCGCCCCACTCCCACGCTCCAATTTTAGTGAAACCGTATTCTTTTTACCCCAGCTCAAAACAGATGCCGAAGGAAATGTAATTTTTTCTTTTACCATGCCGGAAAGTATTACCAAATGGAAATTTCAAAGTGTGGCACATACCAAGGATTTGAAAACAGGCACTTTGGAACAGTTTGTCCAAACCCAAAAAGAGCTCATGATTGTTCCGAATCTTCCTCGCTTTCTGAGAGAAGATGATTATATTCTGTTTTCCGCAAAGGTGGTCAATATGCAAGACCATGACCTCGCCGGCTCCGTATCGCTCACCCTCACAGATGCAATGACCGACACCAAATTGAACATCATCGGGAACGACAACCCACAACCCTTTGTATCGGCTCAAGGAGAAAGTGCCGAAGTCTTCTTCAAAGTGGCGGTTCCACGCGGAATTACCGCCATCCGGGTATCTATGATCGCCACCTCAAACGAAGACCTTAATACCGGAATGGTCTATTCCGACGGAATAGAAACCGTGTTGCCCGTTCTCTCCAACCGAATCAGAGTCATTGAAAGTCTCCCACTGTTCGTAAATAGTCAGCAAACCAAAACTTTTGTGTTTGATAAATTGAAAACCAAAGCCAATTCGGCTTCCAAAGAAGACCTCGGAATTCTCACTTTTGAATTTACGCCCAATCCGATATGGTATGCCGTCCAAGCGCTCCCTTACATGATGGAATTTCCTCATGAATGCAATGAACAGCTTTTCAACCGAATGTATGCCAACGCCATCGCCACTTATATTGCCAACTCTTCCCCAAAAATAAAAGCTGTTTTCGATGCATGGAAAAATAAAACTCCCGACGCTTTTTATTCGAATCTTCAAAAAAATGAGGAACTTAAAAATATAGTTCTCGAAGAAACCCCATGGGTATTGGATGCTCAGAATGAACAAGCTTCCAAACAAAGAATCGGACTCCTGTTCGATATACAAAATATGGCAGCCCAAAAGGAAACTGCATTCAAGAAACTTGAAAAAAATCAAAATAACAATGGTTCGTGGGGCTGGTTCTCGAACGGCTATGAAAATCGCTACATCACCCAATACATCATTTCGGGATTCGGGCATCTGAATACAATGGGTGTCATCAAAAAAGAGAATTCTTCCCTATCGCAAATGATCAGAAAAGCTACGCAATACATGGATCAAAAAATTAATGAAGATTATCTGGAATTAAAAAAGAATCCGAAAATAAATATCCAAGAGTACCCTATAGGTTATCATCAAATTCAATATTTATATGCAAGAAGCTATTTTCTTAAAGATTATGATATTTCAAAAAAAGATCGTGACGCCTACCTTTTCTATCTAAATCAAGCAAAAAAACAGTGGAAAGAGAACAAGTCCGTCTATATGCAAGCCATGATTGCATTGGCGCTGTACCGAAATAATGAGATTGCAACGGCCACACAGATTATGGAATATTTGAAAAATCGGGCGCAACATTCCGAAGAGATGGGCATGTATTGGAAAAAGGAAGGTCTCGGCTTCTATTGGTATGAATCTGCCATTGAACGACAAAGTTTGCTTATTGAGGCATTTCTTACTATTTTGAAAGATGAAAATTCTGCAGATCAAATGAAACAATGGTTGCTCAAACAAAAACAAACACAAAACTGGGGCTCGACAAGAAGCACCGCCGAAGCCTGCTATGCCCTCCTGATAGATCCCAACAAATCGGGAAAAACCTTGATTACGGAACCTTCAGCCATCACCGTGACGATGGGAAGTGAAAAGTTTCAGTTTGGAGCGTCTCCCGCTGCACCGGTCTATCGTGGTGTTACCCCTGAACCCGGAACCGGCTACGTAAAAACCTCATGGAAAAATGAAGAAATCACACCCGATAAAGCCACCGTCGTTATTAATCAACCGGGGAAAGGTATTGCTTGGGGCGCCTTATATTGGCAATATTTTGAAGAATCGGAAAACATCACGGAATCAGCACAAAATCCGCTCTCTTTGAAAAAAATGCTTTATAAAGTGGGGTTAACGGATAAAGGCGAAACCCTGATCCCGATAACCGAAGAACAGCCGCTCAAGGTGGGGGACAAAGTGCGTGTACGCATCGAACTGAGGTGCGACCGAGATATGGAATTTGTACACCTTAAAGATATGAGAGCCGCCGGTTTTGAGCCCACCAACGTCTTATCCGGCTATAAGTATCAAGACGGATTGTATTATTATGAATCAACCCGCGATGCCGCCACCAACTTTTTCTTCGACTATATTTCCAAAGGAACGTATGTCTTTGAATATACCCTCATCGCTACATTGGCCGGAAATTATCACAACGGAATCTCATCCGTACAATGTATGTATGCGCCCGAATTTACGAGCCACAGTGCAGGAACGCTCGTACGAATTACTAAATAATCATTGGACTGAGAATACACCGAAAAATTCTATTCTCCGTTTATTTGATACAAATAATTTTCTTTTTCAGGGCGGAAACATCATTGTTTTCTCACAATTCAATTGATTATAAAACTATTGAATTTTGAGTGATAAAGTCAGGAAAAATTAAAATTGTTAATAACTTTTTAAAAAAGTGTTATCAAAGTATAAATTATTTTATATCTTTGTATTTGAAACAAGGCATCCGGAACATCCCACCTTTTAAAACAACATTATCCCACCTTTAAGTATTTGGCATAACTCTTTATACCCGGATTGCCTATTGAGAGAGCATGAGGCGGACTTTGATTCCGGCGTTGATGTTCATGTTGTTATATTGATTGGAGATGTATGGGCGATTGATGACGTGGTCGTAGAAGAAGGCTAACCCGACCATGTTGCTGATTTGGTAATCGGCGGAAACATTGATGGTCATGGTGAGCATTCCGGAAGATACTTGAGTAAGGTCTTCGACGATTTTTCGGAGGATGGTTTTATTGTCGCGAAGGGAGAAATTGACCGTCAGGTTGAGATCGCTGACTACTTGACGTTTCATTCCGGAGAAGATAAATCCGATGGTAATATCTTTAAAACGGTAGCCGCCGCCGAAGGTAAACTCCTGAGAATTGACTTCGGTAATTTGGTTATTAGCAAAGCTCAGAGAGATATTGCGGCTTTTCTTATATTCAACTTTGAAGAGTAGACTGTTGGTGAAGGTCATATCGAGCCCGATAAGAGGACTAAACTGTTCGGTGAGGGTTACTTGTCCTATTTCGTAGGTCGGAATAAAATTACGATTGGCATCGAGTTTATTGGGCATTCCATTGGCATCTTCGCCATAATTAAGATTGGAAGCATAGTTACCAACGGAATAATTAGAAACGTAGGCATGATTGAGGGACAAATTTTGGAACACCTTATTCACTCCTTTAATTTTGGTCAATCCGGTGTAATTAAGACGCCAGTTGGGAAGCGGTACTTTTACGAACGGGGAAGATATATCGAGTTTTTTAGCATTTTGTCCGCCGTAGGCAGCCAAGAAGGCGGCAATGAGCACATCCTGCGAGGTAGCAGAGTAGCCGAAAGGATATCCGGTTGCGGTATCGATAATCCCGTTAGAATTTTCATTCATCATAGAATAGCGGTCGGCCAATTCGCGGCGGAGAATTTTAAAATTTTGGAACACATCTTCGTTATCGCTGAAGAAGGTGGACAAAGCAAAGAAAGAGCTTGAAAAAGTCCCGGTTGTTTGCGGGGTATAGGATTTATATTCGCCTTGTGCATTGGGGACGTAGTATTCCGAGAAGTTGCGTGTCACATTACGATTGGCTGTCACATCGATACGAAAATCTTTAAACGGTTCAATCGAAGCACGAGCGTTAATCACTTGGTTATAGCGGGACTGGAAAGCGGTATTAAGCAGAGTATCTTTGGTCATCCAGCCTGATTCGGAGGCAAGATGTCGTATATCGGGTTGGCCGCCGAAGACGAAGAGAAATCCGGGAGCACTATTTTTGAAATTCAATCCGAAAAGGTTGGGTGCGGGCATAAATCCGGGCAAGGAAGTTCCTGTTCCTTCGCTATAGCTGAACGAAGCATTACGCACCATCATCAGGAAACGGAGAGTTCCGTCAAGGATTAATTTTCCCACATTAATTTTGAAAGTATCTTGTTTTTCTTTAGCAGATTGGCTGTCGGCGTATTCTTGTCCCATGCTCGGATCGAACTTCTTTTTGGAGTTAGCATCCTTTTTTCCTTTATCTTTATCGGCTTGACGATAAGCTTGTTCCTGCATGCGGATAATTCCCTGATTTACCTTTTTTAGGTATGGAATATTGTTGTATAGCGTAACAAAATTGATGTTGGCATTTCCTTGAATCGTGTTGGAATTTTCGATGGTGTTCCCCAAACTTTTCATAGAAAGCGGCGAAGCAAGGTAGTTGTAAGTAGAGGTATATCGAACATTCGCAGTAATCCAATTAAAGAGCGGAATCATATTGATTGGGATTCTATAAGAGGCATCGAAGCGTTGGTTAAAATTAGTAACACGGCCTCCATTGCCGAAGTTTCTCCAGATGGTATCTTTTTCTGTACGGGTATCGATACGGCCTTGTGGCTCATCGATTCGGGTTTGGGCCATAGCGGTATATTCAAATTTAAGTCCCTGTGTCAAGTCCCATCTCAGATTATAAGTTCGTGACCATTGAAAATCCTTCACAAAAGAGGTGTCTATAATAATATTTCCCTGACTTTTCGGGCGGAGTTTAAACTCATTCATCTCTCTGGTCACATTCGTACGGAAGGTAAACATTTGAGGTAAGAGATAGAAGTTGAAATCGCGGAAAAGTTGCAGCCAAGGGGATTTGAATGCTTTAACAGAACCTAACGGTCTAAAGTTTTTGGGATTATGTTTGAAAGAGTAGCCAATTTCACCTTCGTGTCGAAACTCATTATCAAATTCGGTATTGACATCTCTACTTTTCACTTCCGAATAGGCATAGGATAGGTCAAAGTTTTCGATATCCCAAGGTCTTATTTTAATCTCTTTATCAAAATTACGTTCTTTACGGACATTCATGATATTAAGATTTTGACGAACCACCATTTCCGTAGTCATTGCTTTAATGGAATCTCGATCTTCATTACGAAGATATGTTTTAAGATCTTCTTTTAGTTTTACATCTGGATTAAGGGGGTTATACTCGGGAATAGACATATTGAGGTTATAGTCGTAGTGTACGGGAATTTTGATATTCCATTTTTGGGGGAACAATATTTTTCCGGCATCAACATTTGTTGCAATATCTATGGTATAAAGGGTTTCTTTCTGAGTTTCGCTTACTTTTTGCTCTAAAGTTCCAAAGCCGGGAGTTGAATAAGTTCCAGAGATAGTAAAGTCCCCGAGGTCAGCGAGATTCATACGCATTTGTCCGCGGGCAGCAAATCCGGAAGACTCATCATAGCCGCTGAGTCTCAGCTCATTGATCCACACTTCAACTGATTTGGGGAGCATATCATCGCCGTCATTGAGAGTCTGCTTTTTCGGGTTACGCACCCCGACCATAATGGTATTTACTTCGGAAAGACTTGGAGAACCCACCACCGTAATCAATTTTCCGTTAATAACGGTTTCATAAGGTATTGTGATTGAGTATTCTCCGGAGCGGGAGAGCACATTTCTTTCTTGTTTGGCCGCAACAAGGTCGGCAAGGTTAATCTCCATTCTGTTATTCAGTGGCCAAATGGCAGTAGAGTCTGCTCCCACTCCCCAAGGAGTTATTTCAAGGGGGATTTCATATTCGTAGTAATTTTCGGTAAAGTCGGATCCCAAACGAATGAATACGGTAACATCTCCATTTTTAATATTATCCTGAGCAAACATCTTTTCACCGTGCACAAACATTCTTAATTTTTTAAACTTACGGATATCAAAAACCGTATTTTTATAGATGGCACGTGCATCGCCGTCGGAAAGATCTTTCACTTTCATGGTCAGGGCCTGCTCATTCACATAATAGACTTGAGTCCCGCCGAAGCCCTGTTCTCGTTCGATTCCCGGGGGTAACACGTAAGGGATAGGCGTTCTATTGGCATTTTCTTCATAACTGAGCGTAGAGACATTGATGGTGGTATTACCGCTTCCGGGGCCGGGAATATAGTCTCCATCGTCCATTAAATCGAGACTATATACACGCCAATCGCTGCGTACCAACTCGAAAGTTGCCAAACGACAAAAGATGGGTTCCGAAAAGTCTTTCATGAAGACACGCATGAAGCGAATAGAGTTAAAACCATTGATACCCCCCACCACTTTATCCGGATTTTTAATCGGAATTTTAAATTGATACCATTTGGTAGTTGGGCGGCTTCCGTCCGGCAGCGGTTCCGGTACTGCTTCAAAAACATCATTAATATAGTTTTCTCCCACCACCATTTTATCGGGACGAAGATCGATGACATATTGGTAATATTTTTCATCTTCGCTCAATGTATTGTCGTTATTAACATCTTCCACATTGGGGATGGTTGTTCCGGTAGTAGGATACTGCTCTGTAGATTGATTGTCCGTTGGAGAGTTTCCATCGGCGTTGTTATAATATTTATAACGTTCCAATATTTTTACGTTGTCGGCGTCATAATCGCTCCCTCTGAAATAATGGAAGTTATCTGCTGAGGGGTCTTCAAGTGCGGCGATATATGCGGGAGATGCGGTTCCGAACTCATTGGCAAGCAATTCGAGATAGGTATTGCTGTAGTGTGTTCGTTCAATATCGTCATGGAGTCCGTCGTAGCCGACATCCTGATATTGTCTCGCAGCAGGGTCATTTTCAAAGGCATTCACGATCATTTGCATGGTAGGCACCCGTCCCCAAACGGTATATTCCACGCCATCGTCTGTTCCGTCGGGCGGAAGTCCGTTTTCAAAGAACTTCAGACCATCACGGAGGATATCTTCAGAAACATCCCCCAAGTTAAAATACAATTTTCCTCCTTGGTGATTGGGATTTTCAATAAAGGGGTCCATCATCCAGAACTCGATATACTCATAATTAGAAGCCTCAAAATCAGTATTATCCATTTTGCGCATGATTCCGCCCCATCGACTATCGGGGTTCTTAAGTGTTCCATCCGGATTCATCCCGTCGGACAATCCTTCGGTACCATTCACATCATAGTTATAAGGTCCCTTTTCGGCAGGATAAAAAGCCATATTAAAGACTGCCATATAGGTAGCTTCTGCGGCATTTGCCTGTTGTTTAAAGGGGAACAGTTCTGTTTCATATACTTCGCGAGCATACGGTTTTGATTGATCTTCACGCGTAATATTGGAGGGCGTTGCACTATTATTGCGATAAAAAATAGGATCGATTACATACCATGCTAATCGGGCACGGTTGTAGCCATAAGCCAATTTGCGTCGGGCATGATCTCCGGCGGACACAGGTCGTGCCTCCGGGAAAAGTGTCGGTTGTTGTTGCGGCGTAGAAGCCAGTACCCAACTATTTACATTTTTAAGATCCACCGTTGACTTCGTAGCTTCAAAATCATCAATATAGGTAACTCCTTCTTTGCCGACAGCCCTTGAGTGTCCGGGAATAAAATGAGCAAACTCACCTTCAAACTGAATATTGGACTCTGCAGTAGTAGAATAGAACGGCAAGAAGTCAACTATCTTGGTAATAAAATTGGCTTTGGTTTTGTATGCAGTTCGCATCCCCCAAATGGTATTCTTAATCGGTTCATCTCCGTAATTCACTTTTTGAGTAATCGGTTGTTCGCGAAGATTAAGGATAGTAGCTCCTACATTAAAATTTTCTGAAAATTTATACTCTAAATCTGCCCCAAACATATATTTTGTGGAGATGCCGAATGTTGATTTATTTTCCAACGAAATAGAAATCGGTGTTCCCGACTTAAGTACACCTTCGTTAATAATGCTCACCGTTCCCATACTGTAGTTAACCGTATAGTCCACATTTTCGGTCAGGGTAATCCCACCGGCGGTTACCTTCACTGAACCTTCGGGAACATTCATTGCATTAAGACTGATTTCCGAACCAGAGGACGATTTATACATTCCTTCGAGATAATATTTATTTCGAGCGGTATATTGTTGGGCAATAGCTTTAGTAGTCGTGTAGAGGGAGTCAAATGCATATTTATCGGCAAATTCATCATTTCCGAGGGCTTCCCTCAAATCTTTTCCGAAAGGTTCGACGGTAGGAAAATAGATTCTTCCATTATAAGCATTGATAGTTCCTCCCAATGTATGGGCATTATCGATAAAGTCAAAAATGCCATCCGGATAGGGATCTTTCTGTTGATTCAAATTATCCAATCCCAATAAACGAATCAACGGAATCCCTTTTTTAGGACCTAAATTGAAAAATCCGTTGGGAATTCCTTCAGCATCTCCGGTATAGAGCACATTGAGTCGAAAATCTTCCGCTTTAACCTGATAGGAAGATAGACTATACACATTCTTCATCATCAACTTCCAAAGAGGAGACTGTGTATTGAGGGTGGTACTTTTCAACAACTTGGCGCGAATACATTGCGGGGCATTGACCTCATTGGAAAACTCCCCTACTTGATACACCCGATCATCTCCAATCACCGTGTACTGGTAAGATACCGCCAGCACTTGATCCGAATTGAGCGACGTATTCAGTGATATAAATCCCAATTTACTGTTAAACGTATATTCAGAAGGATCAAGCAGACGTGCATTTTCAATTTTTTCATAATCAACGCCCGCTGTAAATCCTTTGCTATTCAGGTTCGTTGATACCGAACTTAAGTTTCGGATATCGGAAGAATCGACCACAATATAGAGGTCATTGATTCGGTTATCGGGATAATTTCCACTAACATATTGCACTCTTGAAGATTGGATATAGCCACTACCCTCACCTAGGTCGGTAAATGCTACCACATTACGATTATTCGTGGTTGCGGAGCCAATGGTAGTTCGCCATACTTCAATTTTAGTAATGACAATAGGAGAACTTACCAATGGTAAGGTGGAAAGATACTGACTATAATGGTCTCTGTAAAATTGATTAAGGAAAAAGTGCCTATTTTCTTCGTATTCATCGGCCCTGAAATAAAACTCCGTCATTTGAGCTCCTCCGGAAACAGTAATCGTCTTTGATTCAGACTCTTGCTGAGACACGACAGCCATAACGTTCAACTTTCCGAATTGCAATTGCGTTTTCAATCCAAACAGACTCTGACTCCCCACAATGAGTGAACTGCTGAGAGGCATCGTAACATCCCCAAACTCCAATAATTTAATAATTTCATCTTCTTTACCTTCATACTTCAATTTCATTTTATTCTCGAAATCGAAATTGGCTTCGGTATTATAATTCAGATTAAAATCAATTTTGTCTCCAATTTTGGCAAGCACATTCAACTGAATATTTTCATCAAAATTAAATTGAGTAACTTTTCTTTGTTTGACAGGAAGATTCGGATTGTCGTTTTGATTGTAGATGACCCCAAAGATCAGTTCAGCATTTCCGGAAGGGCGGATATCGATAGTATTACTCCCGAAAATACCCTCAAAGATGTCCCCGCCAACGTGTAATTGCGGAATAATTCCTCCCCCTCGACGATTACTTCCCTGTGAAAAATTAACCCCGTTCTCACGCCAATAATTCTCAATACTCTGACGAAGATCATAATCAATGTATTCATTGATATCCATGGAACCCGATGGCCCGTATGGCTTACCCCCGATGGTATTTTGAAAATTATAAGAATTAGTTTCGGGATCATATTCAATAGAAGTCCCCATATTGGAAGGGTTACTCATATAAAAAGGACTATTGTAATTATTCTCCTCCAACGGATTATTAATTGGTTGAGGAATGGGCACTTGCAACCCTGTGTCCGGTGGCAGGCTGAGTCCGTCTGTCTGAATCGACTCATCTAAAACAATAACTTCTGATTCTGAAACAGCAGAGATCTCGGAATCTTTTTGCGAATTATAAGTAAATGAGGGTGCATTGCTCCCAAAATGCGGTGCCGGTATAGCCCATATTACTGAATACAAAGCACAAACAATAAATGTCGGGATAATATAAAATTTGGTGTTTTTTCCGATGGCCACGTCTTCTCTACCGGTTTTAGATTATAACAACTTTAACGCTTTTTTTATCAAATCTTCCACCGAAAGAGAAATCCCTTCCGATTGAATAATTTTATCGAGCATGGCTTCCGCGGAATTCTTTGCAAAACCCAAGGAAACTAATGCTGATAACGCCTCATTTTTGTTATTATTGTTAATTTTAGAAAATTTATCTGTATTTTGAGGTACTGTTTTCATTATTTTATCCTTCAAATCAAGGACTATACGTTGCGCAGTCTTACTACCGATACCTTTCACCGATTGAATAGTACGCACATCTTCGGTCGCAATGGCTTGGCATAACTCTTGGGCATTAAGGGAAGAAAGAATCAATCGAGCCGTATTGGCACCGATTCCGTTAACACTTATCAACAACCGAAACAGCATTCGCTCGTCTTCATCCGCAAAGCCGTATAAAAGATGCGCATCTTCTTTTATTATATAATGTGTAAAAATTTTAACCTGATTTTCCTCTTTTAATTTAGTAAATGTATATAAGGAAATATGTACGAAATAAGCTACGCCACCTGCTGTTTCCACAATCAGATAAGCGGGATTTTTTTCTATTAACTTTCCTGTAATATAGGTAATCATTGCGGTAAAATAAAGTTGCAAAGATATAAAAAAAAGTCTTTGTCATAAAGCCTTAGCACAAACAGAAAAGAGAAATTCGCAAGCTTTAGAATGTAAAAACAGCTAAGAAAATCTTTTTCAAACGGTTACCATTCGGAAAAAAAATATTTTTGATACTATTTTTGAATTGAAAAAAAGTGTATTTTTGCACTCAATTTTTTATAAATAAAGTTATTATAAAAATAATTTAAGAAAGGAGAACAAAGTATCGCAACACAACGTACTCAAACTGCATTTAATCGCAGGCTTCCCCATAAGCGTGAGGCTGCTCACAAAATTAATGAATTCATCACTTCCCAGACGGTCCGGGTTGTGGCTGACGGCATGGAGCCAAAAATCGTTCCGATTAAAGAGGCATTGGATTTGGCCAATCAATACGAATTGGATTTAGTTGAAATTTCTCCCCAAGCCAACCCTCCTGTTTGCAAAATTATGGATTATCAAAAATTCCTTTACGAACAGAAGAAAAAGCAGAAAGAGATTAAAGCGAAATCGGCAAAAATTGTCATTAAAGAGATTCGTCTCGGGCCTCAAACAGATGAACATGACTTTGAGTTTAAAGTCAACCATGCGGTTAAGTTTCTGAAAGACGGATGCAAAGTTAAAGTCGATGTCTTCTTCAAAGGACGGTCAATCGTTTACAAAGAACAGGGAGAATTGATCTTGTTGAAATTCGCGCAAGCCGTTGAAGATTATGGAAAACCCGAGCAACTTCCGAAATTGGAAGGAAAACGGATGATTATCATTCTTAATCCTAAAAAATAGAAAATTGCAATACCACTCTAAATAGTAACCTTAAAAATCTTTAGAAATGCCAAAAATGAAAACCAAATCCGCTGTCAAAAAAAGGTTTACCCTTACCGGCACCGGAAAAGTAAAAAGACACCACGCCTATCACAGCCACATCCTTACGAAAAAATCGAATAAGAGAAAACGTAATCTGGCTTATAGTGCCATCGTGGACAAGACCATGGAACGTACTGTAAAACAGATGCTTGGTCTTTAAAAAAATTATTAACTTTACGCACAGCTCAAAAAGAGTTTAATTATGTTAAACCGCTGACGTAAGCAAAAGAAAGGAGAACATTATGCCAAGATCAGTAAATCATGTTGCTTCAAAAGCAAGAAGAAAAAAGATTTTGAATCGTACCAAAGGGTACTTCGGAAAGCGTAAAAATGTTTGGACCGTTGCCAAGAATACTTGGGAAAAAGGACAACAATATGCTTACCGCGATCGTAAAAACAAAAAAAGAGCATTTAGAAGTTTGTGGATTACCCGTATCAATGCGGGCGTTCGCGAATACGGCTTATCCTATTCCTCTTTTATGGGAATGGTTGCTAAGAAGGGAATTGAGTTAAATCGCAAAACCCTCGCCGACCTCGCAATGAATAATCCGGCGGCATTCAAAGCTATCGTTGACCTGGTAAAAAAATAAAACCTGTCAATAAAGTTGTATTTCATCCGAGTGGATTGCAATCCCTAAAGAGCGGACCCTTGTGGCCCGCTTTTTTTCTGAAAAAATATTTTGGAAAATAAGCGTTCCTTTGAAAAAAAATTGTATTTTTGCAGCCTCAAAAGCCCAGGTGGTGGAATTGGTAGACACGCTACTTTGAGGGGGTAGTGGGAGGACTCCCGTGCAAGTTCGACTCTTGTCCTGGGCACTGAATCTAAAGACCGTTTTTCGCGGTCTTTTTTTATTTTCCGATATTTTCTTTCTATTTTAATTTATTGTTGTCCGGTAAAAAATAAACATCTGATTAGGGGCAATCATTGTAGGAACTTTGTATTGAAAACCTTCCTCGAATTCATACATAGTTATGCTCAAACTCGCACATAGTTATGTACAGCTCAAAATGAAGCGTGGTTTTACTCAAAATGAAGCGTGGTTTTACTCAAAATGAAGCGTGGTTTTACTCAAAATGAAGCGTGGTTTTACTCAAAATGAAGCGT
>Ga0116193_1000821_pt1 | contig 27697 bp, 28 predicted proteins | sample AD_UKC115_MetaG_FD_89892 | JGI IMG/M metagenome (GOLD analysis project Ga0116193, IMG submission 89892) | Active sludge microbial communities of municipal wastewater-treating anaerobic digesters from Hong Kong - AD_UKC115_MetaG | ecosystem: Engineered > Bioreactor > Anaerobic > Digestate... | reverse complement strand
GGTAGTAATTCCGGCCAAAGAGGTGTCCGATGGCATCCAGAGCAGTTCCCACATACAACGGATCCGGCTTCAGCCGGTTGGCTGCAAACAGATTGACCGTCTGACGGGCGATTGTCCCGTTGCAGCCCCAGTAACAGCGGCCCCCGAAAGGACGACGGTAGACATCATTCCTCGATTGATTCACGATCTGGCCGGCAATATGCAGACAATTCTTCAGAAGCGTATCCTGTATGGCCGGATTTTTACCCTCTCTCCGGGAAAGCAGGTAGGTAAACATCCCCAGGTTGCCCTGTTCACCCCAGTCCCTGTTTTCTTCTATCCGGTAGTTCAGCCTGGCTGCAGCCAGACACCGGGAAGAATAGGCAGTATCATATGGTTGAAAAACCCTGGAAGCTTGTGCCGTCATAGCTACAAAGTCAGCTGTGGCTGCGAAGCTCCAGTCAGAAAAATAACGCCGGGCAGTGTCGGCACTGGCCATGATGAAAGGTTCAAGCGGCAAACGGGTAAGCTTATGGGATACCCCACCCGTTCCATCGCGCTTATGACCGGGGTTACCGGTATAATCATCATAGCCATCATCCAGGTGACACGCATCCTGATGGTAGATTAGCCCGTTGTGGCCACCCGCGATCTCCATGCCGCACCGCCAAAGGTAAATACCACGCATAGCCGTCACATAGGCCTCATTGTAAACCCGGGTACCAACCTTGAAATTCACCGAATGGCCGACGTGTCGACCATCCAGATAGTACTCCCCTGGCGCGGTTACCGGTGAAAAATCGGCTGTCCAAACTTGCTCATCGACATCCTTCCGATATAGTGGTCCTGTCGTTTTACCTTTCCATACCACCTCACCGGTCGCGGCATCCTTCACTTCGAATTCCGAACACTTTGTACTCACTGAAGCCTGCTTCACACTTCCGGGTAGAAAACCAAGCGAATTCAGTTTTATCCCTGTACCCTTCAGGATTTCCTGGTTTGAGGAACAACCCCACAAAACCAGCAGGATAAATAAAACAGCCATTTTTTTCATCCGTATCGGATTTTAGGTTTCACTAATCAGTTTCAATAAGTTGATATGTGTCAGGACGGTCTGTTTTAATGATAACAGCCTGAACTATTTAACGGTGAGTACCAGTTCTGCCGGATCCAATCCATCGGAAAAGGCTTTCAGCGTGGCTTTGCCGGGAGACCGTGAAGAGCGTATCACCGCCAGGCATTTCCCGTTGAATGCCTTCCGGTAGTTTGCCCTGAATGGTTCATGACTCACCGGGTTACCATTGTCTACACCCGCCAACGAAGCTCCGCCGCTGATCTCAAAACGGACCAGGTTCCCCGCATGCGGGACCGGATTGCCCTCTTTATCCAGAATATCCACTGTAACAAAAGAAAGATCGTTCCCTCCTGAACTGATTTCACTCCGGTCGGCCATAAGATGTATCTTAGCAGGCTCCCCGGCCGTTTTGATCTCACGGATCATCATTTCTCTACCCTCCTTTTTGGAAACGGCTTTAATGGTCCCCGGTTCCCAGGCCAACCGCCACATCAGGTGAAGGTCGTCTCCCTGCCTGATTTTGCTGCCCATTGATTTCCCGTTCAGAAAAAGTTCCACTTCCGGATAGGAGGAATAAGCCAGTACATCGACTGAGTCGCCGGGATTCCAGTTCCAGTGCGGAAAAATATGGAGTACTTCCCGGTTGGTCCATTCGCTCTGGTACATGTAATATACATCTTTGGGAAAACCGGCCAGGTCGATGATGCCGAAATATGAACTACGTGACGGCCACCAATAGGGAGTCGGTTCACCCAGGTAATCAAAGCCGGTCCAGATAAATTGTCCTGAAAGAAAAGGATACTTTTTCACGATCTTCCAGGTTTCCTCGTGTGTGGATCCCCAAGGAGCGGAGCAATTGTCGTAGGCGGAGCAGGTGAAATCGGCATTGGGACCGGGTCCCTTGTAGTCTCCCCTGACCGGCCATCTGCGGATCAGATCGGAAGGCATATCATATGAACCGCGGGTCATCAAAGCTGAAACCGTTTCCGTTCCCAGGAACTTTTGTCCTGGGAAAGTTTCGGGGAACCGGATAAAATCAGCCTGTTTGTAATTAAAACCGATCAGGTCGAGCGCACCGGAGCGAATCAGCGAATTTTCAGGTACCGGGAAATTCAATCCCGAGGTCACGGGCCGTGTAGGATCGATCAGTTTTACCATCGCTGCAAGCTCTTTCGTCAGCTGAATCCCTGTGCTGTCCCACTGTTCCAGCACTTCGTTGCCGATACTCCAAGCAAACACGCTCGGATGATTCCGGTCGCGCAACACCATATCCTGGAGGTCACGCTGATGCCATTCCGCAAAGTCAAGGGCATAATCATACCGGGTTTTGCTCTTCTGCCACACATCAAAGGCTTCATCCAGGACCAGGAATCCCATCCTGTCGCAAAGATCCAGCAGTTCAGGTGCGGGTGGATTGTGTGACGTGCGGATACTGTTCACCCCCATATCCCTCAGGATTTCAAGCTGCCTTTCCAGTGCACGCACATGGACCGCTGCACCAAGACAACCCAGGTCGTGATGATTGCATACTCCATTGATCTTCTGTGGTTTGCCATTCAATAGAAAACCTTTCAGGCTATCGAATTCACATCGCCGGATACCTAATGACGTCTCCATCCTATCTACCACCTTGTTGTCTACCAGCACCTGTGTGACCAACCTGTAAAGAACCGGATTTTCAACCGACCAAAGTGAAGGTTTCTTCACATCCAATTTCTGGAAAACTTCCAGATTGGTGTTCCCATCCAGTTCCTTCTTGTCGGAAATGGTGCCGTTGATACGCTTTCCGTTCTGGTCGTACAGCAAATTTCTCACCTGCACCCTGACCCTCTTTCCCAGGCTGTTTTTAACCCTGGTGACCACTGAAACCTCTGCTTGCTGGTCAGTCACTTCAGGTGTGGTGACATATAATCCCCATTGAGGAATGTAAACCGGGGCAGTGGTCACCAACCATACATTGCGGTAAATCCCAGAACCAGAGTACCAGCGGGAGTTGGGTTGGGCCGAATTATCCACTCTGACGGCGACCAGATTCTGTTCCCCGGACGGCTTCAGATAGGGGGTAAGGTTGTACCGGAATGAACTGTACCCATAAGGCCGTTTGCCAAGATAATGGCCATTGATCCAAACTTCACTGTTACGATATACCCCGTCGAAATCAATAAAGAGCTGCTTCCCTATTGTAATGTCGGCAGTAAAACCTTTCCGGTACCACCCTACTCCGCCGGGCAGGGCACCGCCTCCGGGCGTAGCAGGATGATCCCTGCTGAAATCACCTTCTATGCTCCAGTCATGAGGAACATCCAGGTTCCGCCACTGAGCATCATTGAAATCCTCCCTTTGTGCTCCTTCCGGATCACCTAGGGTGAATTTCCAGTCATTTCCGAAATTTTGCCGGCTGCGAAGATTCTGATTTTCCGGTTCACACCCGTGAAGAAACAGGAAAATGCCCCCGGTAATCATAAAAAGAAGAATGGGTTTCATCAGTTAATTGTTTTATCTACAGTTTGGTAAAATTACAAAAATAAACCGGTGTAATCCATACAGGAAGCGTAATTAAACAGAATGATAGATCCCGGATTCTGTCCCCGGGTGAGCGGGAATTGTTTCAGGGTAACAAAGCGGAATGGACATTAATTCAATCCAAAACTGTTTTTACCGGTAATTATGGTTACTTAACCGAATGAAATGGGAAAGGGATAAGCGGGATCATTATTTTTGTTGTATTAAAAAAAAGAAAATGGAAAAAGAGACGACAGAAAACAGGTCAAAAATCGTACTTGCAGTCATTCTGATCACACTCGGGGTTTTATGGCTGTTGGGCCAGATCAATCAGCAATACCACCTGGGTGAATTATTTCAACCCTTTTACCACATTTTCAGCCGTATAGGCAGGGTAATCTTTTCCTGGCCCATGATCCTGATTTTGGTGGGACTCGTTCTGATTGCCGGCAAACGGTCGGGCGGATGGATTCTGATTGTGGTCGGAAGCCTTTTCCTCCTTCCGCGGATCTTTATGTTTCCCCATTTTTCATTTTCGATGATCTTCCCGTTGATCCTGATTTTAGCCGGCGGGGTATTGATCACCAAACGGTTTTAAATGAAAATCTGGTAATTTACCGGCGGATGGCCCGTCTTTGCCGAATTTGATTAATTGAGTGTTGGCATTTATATTACATTTAGACAAAATTTAGCGTCATGGAATTTGAAAACAGAAGTAACCGGCGGTTTTTACTGGGTATCCTGCTGATCGTTTTCGGCAGTTTATGGATACTTGAAAGGCTCCATATCCTTCCCGATTCCGTAAGCGACATGATCATCTCATGGCAGTCGCTCCTAATCGTGATTGGCATTGTGTCTATAATCAACGGGAATGAGACCACAGGATGGGTGCTTGTTTTGATCGGAGGGATCTTTATGCTTCCTCACCTGTTTGAAATTCCCTGGGAGCTGAGAAGACTCACCTGGCCGTTGCTTCTGGTCACAGCCGGTGTGCTTTTGCTGGTCAGGTATGGCCGGCCACACAGGGAGATTTCCGGCGCAGAACCGAGAAACATGAACTATTTCGATGATTTTGTGATTTTTGGAGGCCGGGAAATGGTCATCAACTCACAGAGCCTGGTTGGAGGAAAAAGTACTTCCATCTTCGGCGGTTCAGAATATGACCTGAGAAGTGCCCGCTTGGCGGAAAACGGTGCAGTTGTCGATTGTGTGAGCATCTTCGGCGGCTCCGGATTTAAAGTTCCCCCCGACTGGACAGTCAAAAATGAAATAACCACCATTTTCGGTGCTTTTACGGATAAACGGGGATCCGTCATCCCTGATTCCAACAATCTGAGCAAAACCCTCATTCTCCGTGGATTTACCGCTTTCGGCGGTGTGGAAATAAAAAATTTTTGAAAATCCCTGATCCTGGCTGGCCAACTTCCTGATTTCCTTAAATCCCAATTAAGTATCAGTGCTTTGCGCATTAAATTACTATATTTGTTGAATCAACGGTTTCCTGAATGAAACACCCGCTTCTGACCAATTCCAGGTACCTGCTTTTCTACGGTATTTTCTGGCTGGTTATGGCCGGCGCCAGCACGGTTATACAGTGGAATTACTATGACATGTCGATTGAACTGGCCCTTTCCGCTTCATTCGTTCAATATATCCTGATAGCGGTCATAGCAACCAATATTTGGTATGTCGTAATTTACAATCCCGTTGAAGTCAATCCCTGGTGGAAGCTTCTATTTTTCCACTTCATTGCCGCCACCATCCTTATTCTGCTTTGGGTCTATCTCTCTTCAATGATCATCACCCTGATCACTCCCAAACTGAAAGAATACATGACCATGAGCCTCCCATCAAGGTTACTCTCCGGATACCTGCTCTATGTGTTTTACGTCTTTTTCTTTATGGCCATGGTTTACTACCAGAACTTCAAGGAAAAGGTCAAGCGGGAAGGAGAATTGAAAGCACTGATAAGGGAGGCCGAACTCCATGCCCTGAAATCGCAGATAAATCCCCATTTCCTGTTTAACAGCCTGAACAGCATCTCTTCCCTGACCATGTCGGATCCTGCCAAGGCACAGGAAATGGTAATCAACCTCTCTTCCCTGATGCGCTATTCCCTTAAACACGGCCAGGATGAAAAGGTTGCTTTCGGCACTGAAATTCAGAATATCAAATTATATCTCTCCATCGAAAAAGTAAGGTTCGGGAACAAGCTTCAACCGGTCTTCCGTGTGGATGAGAAGTGTTTCCAGGGGGTGCTCCCCAACATGATACTTCAACCCATTTATGAAAATGCAATCAAGTACGGGGTATACGAAGCCACCGAACCGGTGGAGATCCTGACCGAGGCAGTCTGCAACAACGAGACCCTTGAAATTACGATCAGCAACAGTTATGATCCCGGGATCAGAAGCAAAAAGGGGGAGGGGATCGGATTGCGGAATATACGGGAGCGGTTGCAGATCATTTACGGAAATACAGGACTACTCCGGATAAAAGACACAAAGAAGACATTCACGATAACTCTGACTATTCCACAAAAATAAAGCACCATGAATGAGGAAAAAATACGCACGCTGATCATTGAAGATGAAGAACTGGCCCGCAAACTGCTCCGCACTTATCTGAACGGATACCCTGAGCTCGAGGTACTGGCAGAATGTGAAAACGGATTCGAGGGAGTTAAGGCCATTAACGAATTGAAACCCGATCTGATCTTTCTCGATATCCAGATGCCTAAAATCACGGGATTCGAGATGCTCGAACTGATCGACCACCATCCCGAGATCATCTTTACCACTGCCTACGACCAATATGCGCTGAAAGCTTTCGAGTATAATGCGGCCGACTATTTGCTGAAGCCCTTCTCCAAGGACCGTTTGCAGGGAGCATTGGAAAAAGTGAAGGAACGTCTGCTTAAACCTGCCGAACATGAAGATATAGTGGAAAAAATCACCAATTTCCCCAGAGAGGAATTTCTGGACCGGGTGGTGGTGAAAGACCGTCATAAAATCCATATTATTCCTGCAGACCAGATCAGGTATATCGAATCGCTCGATGATTATGTGATGATCTACACCAACGAAGGGAGGTTCATGAAACAGAAAACCATGCACTATTTTGAATCGGCTCTCGATCCCCATAATTTTGCCCGCATCCACCGCTCATACATTGTAAGGGTGGACCAGATAGCCCAGCTTCAGCAGTACGAAAAAGAGTCCTATGTCGCCATTCTGCACGACAAAACCAAACTGAAAGTCAGTAAATCAGGATACAAGAATCTGAAAGAGATGCTGAATTTTTAATTATATAATTGTTAAGCAGTTGGTCTGCCCATCTGCCGTATGTTTAAGACTACCGGAAAATGATATATATTTGTGCCTCTTTTTAAAACAATTTGCAGGATAATTGTTTAATATATAAACGATTAAATTAATATCAAATGAAAGTAACAGTTGTAGGGGCAGGAAACGTTGGAGCCACATGCGCTCAGATCATTGCACAGAAGAATATTGTCCAGGAGGTGGTGCTGGTGGATATTAAAGAGGGTATCTCTGAAGGTAAGTCACTCGATTTATGGCAGACTTCACCCATAAATTATTACGACACCCGGTTAACCGGTTCCACCAATGACTATTCCAAGACCGCCGGATCAGAGGTAGTGGTGATCACATCGGGTGTCCCCCGTAAACCGGGAATGAGCCGCGATGACCTGATTTCGATCAATGCCGGTATCGTAAAAACCGTGACTGAAAATGTAGTGAAATACAGTCCCGAAGCCAAGATCATCATCGTATCCAATCCCCTGGATGTGATGACCTACACATCCTATGTGGCCTCCCGGTTACCCAGGGCAAAAGTGATGGGAATGGCCGGCATTCTTGATACAGCCCGTTACCGTGCATTCCTGGCCGAAGCCCTCGATGTCTCTCCCCGTGATATTCAGGCACTGTTACTGGGCGGTCATGGCGACACCATGGTCCCGCTGCCAAGATATACCACCGTTTCAGGAATACCTGTTACCGAACTGATTGACCAAGATAAGCTCGAAGCCATTGTCAAACGGACTATCAATGGTGGCGGTGAGCTGGTTAACCTGATGGGAACATCGGCCTGGTACGCTCCCGGATCGGCTGCTGCACAAATGGTGGAAGCCATCATTATGGACCAGAAACGGATATTCCCCTGCTGCATAAAATTGGAAGGGGAATACGGATTGAATGATATCTTTGTGGGAGTGCCGGTTAAGTTAGGTAAAAACGGGGTCGAGCAGGTTATTGAAGTGGCCCTCAACGAAGACGAGCAAACATTGCTCCGCAATTCGGCCAATGCAGTGAAAAAGATCATGGAGATCCTTGACGGGATGAATATTTTGTAATCCCAAACCAAACGGTCGTAGGGAATCTCTCTGATCTGTTGTTTAAGGATTGAAAGGTCATCCTGATTGTGAAATGAAGTATACCATTCCCCTGGAACTGATCGAGCTCGAAGAAGGCAATTACCATCTGGCGGTAAAATCTGTTTTTGCCGACGGGGGAGAAGGCTTGTGGGTGATTGATACAGGTGCTTCCAAAACAGTTTTCAACGGGCTTCTTACCAACCATTTTGAATCCGCAGACCCGGATGAGGAAAAAACGGTCAGATCGGCCGGAATCGGAAGCGACCAGCTGGAGACTTCTCTCGGGAGACTCCATGCTTTCCAACTGGGCAATATGCCGGTTCAGCCCATGCAGGTGGCCCTTATCGACCTTTCAAATATAAATAACCTCTATTACCATGCCACGGAGCGGGAAATCTGCGGATTGATCGGCAGTGATTTTCTGCGGGAGCACCTGGCCCTGATCGATTATTCAAAACTGAAAATCACGCTTAAAACCAAATCCCGCTAAGCTGGTCAGCCGTTTTATTTAATTCACTTTTTGTGAAACGGTTTTGTCATTGTGATCAGAAACTTTATATTTGCGTCCACCAAAAGGGAAAGTGTTGAAAATTAAAAAGTATATTTCCAGGGGTTTGCTGCTCAAACTGGGATTGTTCCTGGTTTTGATGGGCGGAGCTTGGCTTTTTGATCACTACCACCAGTTTAACGGAACCACTCCTGAAACAACCCAGCCTGCCGGAAAGGAAAATACAAAAGAGACCGTTTGTTTTTTTTGTACCCTCCAGTCTTCATTAAGTGTAAAAGCACCGGTACAGAAAGTCACCGTTCATAAAATGGGCCAGGAAAAATTAAACCGGCTGATTCGCGAACAACAGAATGCCCGTTCGGCATTCATGCTGAAAGCCGAAGTGCTGAAACAACCCGGTTCCCTTCTCATCCGGCGCAACCTTGTTTCATTCCGCCACCACTTTCTCCACCATCCCGACGATCAGCCCCCTCTTGCCTGATCTTTCTTCTCCGCAGCATATCAGTCCAGTCAACCTATCCGTTGACCTGTCTGGTTTTATCCAATTTGAAAAAATCACAAGAATTAAAAAACAATAGTTGAATTATGCAAAACAAAGGCGCAATTTTAACATTTACCATTTTGCTCGCTGCCGTCTGTTTCTACCAGTTAAGTTTTACACTGAAATCACGACAGATTGAAAAACAGGCAAAAGAGTTTGCGAAGGGCAATTCCACCAAGGAGTATGCTTACCTTGATTCCGTTTCAGGAGTTGAAGTATACAACTTCCTCGGGTTGAAGAAATTCACTTACAAGGATGTGAAAGAACTGGAAATGAACCTGGGTCTTGACCTGAAAGGGGGGATGAATGTAACCATGGAAGTATCGGTGGTAGACGTAATCCGGGCCATGTCCAACTACAATCCCGATTCCACTTTCAACGCAGCTTTACGTAAGGCAATAGATATGCAACGTAACAGCACTCAGGATTTTGTTACCCTGTTTGGCCAGGCATTTCAGGAAATTGATCCCAATGCCAGACTGGCCGCCATTTTCAACACCCTGGAGTTAAAGGAGCGGGTTAAATTTGACTCTTCCAATGAGGATGTGCTGAAAGTGATCAGACAGGAGACCGATGCAGCCATCGACAACTCCTTCAATGTGCTCCGCACCCGTATCGACCGCTTTGGTGTGGCACAGCCCAACATTCAGCAGCTGCAGACACGGGGCCGCATTCTGGTGGAACTCCCCGGGATCGATAATCCTGAAAGGGTTCGTAAACTGCTGCAGGGAACTGCCATGCTCGAATTCTGGGAGACCTATGAAAACCAGGAAGTATATCCTTACCTGTTGCAAGCCAACCAGCGGATCAAAGAGCTTACCTCTTCAACGATCGCCCCTGCAGGAGCAGATTCCACACTTGCCTCCGCCCGGACCGCCGCTGCCGACACGGTCAAGAGCGGCTCCCTCCTTGAAGAGATGAAGAAAGACACTTCTGCCACAGCTGCCTCAGCAACCGACCTGGAGAAATTCCGCAAGGAGTATCCGTTGTTTGCCGTACTGACACCCAGCACCAACCAGCAGGGTAATCTCTTTCCCGGACCGATTGTAGGCACCGCCCATGCAAAAGATACGGCTGAAATAAATGCATTGCTGGCCAAAGAGCAGGTCAGGAGCATTTTCCCGAGGAGTATGTTTTTCCGCTGGACTGCCAATGCAGTGGATGATGCCGGCAGTTATTTCCGGCTGATCGCCCTGAAATCAACCTCCCGGGACGGGAAAGCCCCGTTGACCGGAGATGTGATCACCGATGCCAGACAGGATTACAACCAGGTGGGAGGCCGCCCCGAAGTGGCTATGGCCATGAACAGCGAGGGTGCCAAAACCTGGGCCCGGATGACCAAGGAAAACATCGGCAAATCGATTGCCATTGTACTTGACAATTATGTCCGTTCCTATCCTACCGTTCAGAATGAGATCACCGGAGGCCGGTCCAGCATTACCGGTCTGGAAAGCGTCGAAGAAGCCACTGACCTGGCCAACATCCTGAAATCTGGAAAGATGCCCGCACCGGCACACATCATGCAGGAAGAGATTGTCGGTCCTTCACTCGGTAAGGAAGCCATCAATTCCGGGTTTGCCTCATTTGCCATCGCTTTCCTTTTGGTATTGGCCTATATGCTCTTTTTCTACAGCAGAAAAGCGGGGCTGGCAGCCAATATTGCCCTGATCTTCAACGTCTTTTTCCTGATCGGCGTGCTGGCCTCGCTGGGCGCGGTCCTCACCCTCCCGGGAATTGCCGGTATCGTGCTGACCATGGGTATGGCCGTTGACGCCAACGTGCTGATTTATGAACGCGTGCAGGAAGAGATCTGGAGCGGCAAAGGGCTCAAACTGGCTGTCCAGGACGGATTTAAAAATGCCTATTCAGCCATCATCGACGGACAGGTGACCACCCTTCTGACCGGTATCGTGCTGTATACCTTCGGTTCAGGTCCCATCAAAGGTTTTGCCACTACGTTGATCATCGGTATTCTCACCTCACTGTTCACCTCCATTTTCATTACCCGTCTGATCTTTGAATGGCAGCTGAATCACAACAAAAACATCACTTTCACTTCTAAAATAACAGCCAACTGGCTCCGGAACACCAAAATCAAATTCCTTGAAAACCGGAAATATGCCTATGTCTTTTCAGGGACGCTAATTCTGATCTCCCTCATATCCATCACATTCAGGGGATTTGACTACGGGATCGACTTCCAGGGGGGGCGCACCTATACCGTAAGGTTTGACCAGGATGTGAAAGTAGCTGATGTACAGCGTGCTTTAACGGCAGTATATGAATCTGCCCCTGAAGTAAAAACATTCGGTTCAAATAACCAGGTACGCATTACTACCACTTACAAAATTGAAGACATGAGCGATGATGTGGACAATGAAGTGGAACAACTTCTTTATAAAGGGCTTTCAGATGGTGGTTTTGTGTCCGGTATACCCTATGAAGATTTTATCACCAAACACAGGATGAGTTCACAGAAAGTAGGACCTACCATCTCTGACGACATCAAAAAGGATGCAGCCATTGCCATCTTTTTCTCCCTGATGGCCATCTTCCTGTATATTCTGGTAAGATTTGCCAACTGGCAGTATGGTTTGGGAGGGGTACTTTCACTGGCCCATGATACCATCATCACCCTGGGATGCTTCTCCCTTTTCTGGGGAATCCTGCCCTTCTCGCTGGAGATTGACCAGGCGTTTATTGCGGCTATCCTGACAGTGATCGGGTATTCCATTAATGACACCGTGATTGTATTCGACCGCATCAGGGAATATTTCCACCTTTATCCCAAACGGGATGAGACGGACAATATGAATCATGCCATGAACAGTACGCTGCGGCGTACGTTCAGTACCTCGTTGTCAACGCTCGTGGTGTTGATTGCCATCTTCATTTTCGGGGGGGCAAGCATCCGCGGATTTACCTTTGCCTTGTTGATCGGGGTGGGTATCGGAACCTATTCGTCGGTATTCGTGGCTACTCCGATTGTGTATGACACCAAGATGCGGGTGGGCAAAAAACAGAAAACCGCAGCAGCTGTTGCTGCCAAATAAGATTTAGCAAAACATCAACAAAAAACCCGGTTTGGAAGCCGGGTTTTTTTATGGATTATTTTTTAAAAAGATAAACCAGTGAACTGCACTTCCGGCGATTTGCCCAACTGGCCATCCAGAACAGGAAACCCTTTGATAGCCCCAGTAAAACGGGAAATCCCGATTTCCGGTATTTCTCGCTGAGAATGGAAACATAAAAGGCATCGAATGGCATCCGGTACATGCGTTCCGTTCTGAATCCCCCGTTTTGTAACAACCGACAGATATGGTCGGGCGAAAAATGCCAGAGATGCCGCGGCACATCCCAGGCAGCCCAGTACTTCCCATAATGGACAGCATCGGCCGAAGAGGGATTGGGCAGAGCGATGAACAGGCAGCCCGTGGGCTTTAACAGACGGGAGATGGCAGCCAGGTATTTCTCCGGATCATGAAGGTGTTCCATCACGTGCCAAAGGGTAATGACATCAAACGATTGCTCAGGCATAGAGAAAAGAGACTGGTCGGGAAGAAGAGGGAGGTTCCATTCATCACGTGCGAACCGCCGTGCTTCATCGCTCTTTTCCGTTCCCGTCACGCTCCATCCGTACTTTTGCATAAAATGCAGGAAAAATCCGGTCCCGGCACCTATATCCAGCAGAGTGCCAGGTTTTTCGCCAGCCCGTTTGGCCACCATCTTTCTTTTTTGCCGCAGCATGTAGCCCCTCACAAGGTGATAGGCCTTATTGGTAAATCCCTTCCGTGTGTTACTATGGGAGATGTATTCTTCCGACTGGTAGTACTTACCCGATTCATCAGGGCCTGGAGCAGAACCGGTCATCCGGAACCCACACCCGTTGCATTTCAGAAGCGGGAAGGATTCACCGGAAACAAAAAAATCGGTACAAAGGAATTCCTCCCTGAGATCCGTGTTATGGCAAACCAGGCAGGAAAGACGGCTGGAAGATTCTTTGCTCAAGGTAAGGTCAGATGATCAACATGGCATCGCCATAGGTTCCAAAGCGGTATTCATTTTTCAGAGCCACATGGTATGCCTCCATCAGGAAATCATAACCTGCAAAAGCCGCTACCATCATCAATAAAGTAGAGAGAGGCAGGTGAAAATTGGTTATCATCCTGTTGGCCACGCTGAATTCATAGGGGGGGAAAATAAATTTGTTGGTCCACCCCTCAAAGGGCTTGATGAAACCGTCGGTGGATACCGAACTTTCGATGGTACGCATCACTGTGGTTCCCACTGCGCACACATTTTTATGGTCAAGTTTGGCCTGGTTGATGATATTGCATGCCTCCTGGTAGATCCAGATCTGCTCAGAATCCATTTTGTGTTTGGTAAGGTCTTCCACATCCACGCTCCTGAAATTTCCCAGCCCCACGTGCAAAGTCACATAGGCAAAGTTGACCCCTTTGATTTCCAGTCTTTTCATCAACTCCCGGCTAAAATGGAGACCTGCAGTAGGTGCAGCCACAGCCCCTTCATTTTTTGCAAAAATGGTCTGGTACCGCTCTTTATCTTCAGGCATTACCGGCCGGTTGATAAACCGCGGCAGGGGAGTTTCCCCGAGGCCGTACAGGGTCTTTTTGAACTCGTCATAATTCCCGTCAAAAAGGAACCGCAGGGTTCTCCCACGTGAAGTGGTGTTGTCAATGACCTCGGCCACAAGCAGGTCATCTTCTCCAAAATAGAGTTTATTGCCGATACGTATCTTTCTGGCCGGATCGACCAGCACATCCCATAAACGCTGTTCCCGATTTAACTCGCGGAGGAGAAAGACTTCGATCTCTGCCCCTGTTTTTTCTTTATTTCCGTAAAGACGTGCAGGAAAAACCTTGGTGTCATTGAAGATCATCACGTCTTTGTCATCGAAATAATTAAGCACATCCTTGAATAAATGATGTTCTATGGTTCCCTTCGACCGGTCAAGAACCATCAGTTTGGATTCATCCCGGTTTTCGGCGGGATGAAGGGCAATTTGTTCATCAGGAAGCCTGTACTTGAACTTGGACAATTTCATTTCGGCCATATCTGTGTCGGATTACGTGTTATAAAATTAATTTATCATACCTGATCTGAACTTTTCTCTGAACAGATCAAAAGTCATTGCCTCTTCTACGTAAAAATCGCCGCTACGGGTACGTCTCAGGGCAGTTAAATAAGCACCGGAATCCATTGCCGCCCCAATATCACGGGCAAGTGCCCGGATATAGGTCCCTTTGCTGCACTGAATCCTCAGGGTGACCTCCGGCAGGTCAAACGAGAGCAGTTCGATCTCTTTGACAACAATGGTTTTTGATTTCAGTTCAGGTTCTTTCCCGGCCCGGGCATGTTTATAGGCCCGTTTCCCGTCAATTTTCACCGCGGAAAATACCGGGGGTATCTGTTCAATCTGACCGGTAAACCGAGTCATTGTCCGGCGTAACAGCTCTTCGGTAATGTGAGCCGTAGGGAACTGGCGGTCTTCGGCAGTTTCCCGGTCAAAGGAGGGAGTGGTGGCTCCCAGCTTCAGGGTGGCAATATACTCTTTTTCTTCTGCCTGTAAAGTTTCGACCTTCCGCGTGGCCTTTCCGGTACACAAAACCATCAGCCCGGTGGCCAGGGGATCGAGCGTACCTGCATGCCCCACCTTCAGCTTCTTCAACTTCAGTTCCCTGGTAAGAAAATTCCTCACTTTCCCGACCAGATCAAATGAAGTCCACCCATAGGGCTTGTCAAACAACAGGACTTCCCCGTTTTCAAAATCGAACACTCCGCCGGAAGGTATCATTCAAAGAAATTTTCAGTAACTTAAGCCTTGATTTTCAGGCTGCAAAAATAGCAATCAGACCTACAGTTAAACAATACAACGAAAAATATATCAGTTTTCCCTTACTTACGATTCTGATCATCCAGCTGCAAGACAGCAATCCGGAGATAAAAGCCGTGAGGAATCCGATGACCATGGAGGAAGCGCCCACACACGAATCATTGGACAGATCACCGGAAAACAAGTCTATTCCTGCAGCCCCCAGAACCGGTACCAGCACCATCAGAAATGAAAACCTGGCCACTTCCCGGCGGTTGACTCCCAACAATATCCCGGTTGCAATGGTGGTACCGCTTCGCGAAAGTCCGGGAAGCACAGCTACTGCCTGGGCCATTCCGATGATCAGACTGCTTGGCCAGCCCATTTGCCTCTCCGGCCTGCCCCGGTAAAAATGGGCAAAAGCCATCAGTGAAGCGGTAACCAGTAAACATATGCCGACAACCAGCAAATCCCCAGTGAATAAAGATTCAACCTCCTCGCTGAAGAAAATGCCGATAATGGCTACCGGAACCATGGAAAGCATGAGTTTAAGGATGTACATGGTTTCGTTATTCATCCTGAAAGTAAACCCACGGGAGATTAATTGCCAGATGTCTTTCCGGAAAACCACAACAGTGCTCAACACGGTGGCGGCATGGACAGCAAATGTAAAAGGCAGATTATCCCCTCCGGTCATACCCAGCAGGTGATTCCCTAATTCCAGGTGTCCGCTGGAACTGACCGGCAAAAATTCAGTTAATCCTTGTAATAAACCCAGCAGAAATGCTTGTAAACCAGTCATGAAAACGTTTTTTCCTATTTTTTGGCTTTTTTCATGATGGCATATATCTCGAAAATAAAGCCAAATAAAAGGATCAGCGGAGCCAAAGTTATTCTTCTGAAGCTGAATATCCCCGGATTAAATACATTGGGGTCATTGCTTTTTCCACCGGTCATCAGGATAAAACCTATGAGGATGATTGCAAATCCGATCGCCAATAGTTTGTAATTCTCCTGACCCAGTGCAAATCCCGGATCTTCTTGTACATCATTCTTTTTCGTGGCCATATGCTGGAATTTTTTGAGGGTCAAAGATAGGATATAAAAAAGGAATTGATTCCGGATGAAAATGAATTTCACCTCATTTACCCTATTTTGTTCATACTGATCAATAAAACAACTCGTCGAATTTCATTTTAAGGAAACGATTTACCGCAACATAGGTAGAGAGCCAGGATAAAACAATCCCGGCCACCAACACCAAAAGGAAAACAACGGCCAGCATCCAGAAATCGTTAACCGTAACGACTCCGCTGAGCTCTCTTTTATAGGTCAGCATGAGGGCAGCAATCAACAGGCAGGACAAAACCGCCCCCCATATGCCGAAAACGATACTTTTTCGCACGAAAGGACGTCTCACAAACCGACGGGTAGCGCCCACCAACAGCATGTTATTGATAAGGAACCGTTGGGAATAGACAGAAATCCGGATCGTATTATTGATCAGCACACTGAACACAAAAAGCAGCAATCCACTAAATATCAGAAGAAATACACTGATCTTCCTGACATTTCCATTGATTACCGAGACCAGGCTGTGCTGATAAAAAACCTCCTGCACCTGGGGGATCGTTTTCAGTCTGTTCTCCAGAAGAGTCAGGCTGTCGCTCTGGGTATAGGGTGCGTACAACTTCACTTCAAAAGAAGGGGAGAGAGGATTAAATCCGAGAAATCCGGTGAAGTTCTCACCCAGCTCATTTTGCAGTTCCCGGGCAGCCGTCTCCTTATCCACATACCGGATGGATTTGACGAAAGGTTTGAGGCGCAGGGTTCTCTCCAGTTTGGCGATATCCGTTTCAGGGAGGTCGTCCCTCAATACAAGGGTAAATCCGATTTTCTCCCTGACGTAATCCGTCAGTCGCCCGGCATTCAGCAGAATCAGAAAAAGCAGTCCCAAAAGGAAGAGTACCAGGGTGATGCTGACAGTAGATGTAAGGTAGGAAGTAAAAATTCTGCTTTTCAGTTTTTTTGGTTTGCTCTTTCCCATGGTAATTAAGAATCGACATCGTTGAGAGACAAAAATAATCAAAATATACGGTCGGCGCTCCATTTTAAGGCCGGGACGCTGAAAGTAAAGCCCTAAAAATGATATTACCCGGAGAAAATCAATTTTTTAGGTACTATATCTTTGATAATCTGAAAAAAGAAAATACTTTTGCAGTCCGATTATTATCTTACTTGCGAATTGTATAAATTACTGATTTACTTATTAGTACAGTGAGTTGCCAGGATGCCATGTGGTTAACCGACCGGAAAAGGGTAATTCAGTAAGGATGTTGAATTAAAATTTAAAAGCAAACAAGTGGATACACTGAGTTTTAAGACTGTTTCGGCCAATAAGGCGACAGTAAAAAAAGAATGGTTAGTTATTGATGCTACCGACCAGGTGTTGGGTAGATTGGCCAGCACCGTTGCCCGGATTCTGCGCGGGAAACATAAAACCAACTATACGCCTCATGTGGATTGCGGTGACAATGTGATTGTCATCAATGCAGAGAAGGTGATACTTACCGGAGACAAGATGACCGACAAGGAGTATGTCCGTCATTCGGGTTATCCTGGAGGGCAGACCATACAGACCCCAAAAGATATAATGGTGAAATACCCTGAGCGGCTGGTTGAAAAAGCAGTGAAAGGGATGTTACCTAAAAATCGTCTGGGCAGGAGCATTTACAAGAATCTGAAGGTTGTCGTGGGACCCAACCATAAATATGAAGCCCAGCAGCCGAAATTAATCGATTTAAATACCATTAAATAAGTAACATGGAAGCAATTAACACAATTGGGCGCCGCAAAAAAGCGGTTGCACGGGTATATGTTACTCCCGGGAAGGGCAATATCACCATCAATGACCGTGATCTGAAGGAATATTTCACCACCGATATTTTGCAGTACGTGGCCACTCAGCCATTAAACCTGCTGGGGGTAAGAGAAAATTATGACATCAAGGTAAATCTTGACGGTGGTGGTTTCTCAGGCCAGGCGGAAGCACTCAGGCTGGGGATTTCCAGAGCCATGGTCGAAATCGATCCCGAAAATCGTCCTAAACTGAAACAAGCTGGTTTTATGACGAGGGATCCGCGCGAAGTGGAACGCAAAAAACCGGGCCGTCCGAAAGCCAGGAAAAGATTCCAGTTCTCCAAACGTTAATATTTTCAATTTAATTAATCACAGGGATCTAAAACTGTTGAGACTTTTGCCTGAGGCAAAACTACTCAATAGTTGCTTTTAAGCAGGATTTCATAAAAAAGTAAACAGATGCCAAGAACAAATTTTGAACAACTTCTGGATGCCGGAGTACATTTCGGTCACCTGAAAAGAAAATGGAACCCGAACATGCAACCTTACATCTTCATGGAGAAGAACGGGATCCATATCATTGATCTTCAAAAGACCGTCGTCAAAATCGACGAAGCAGCTGCTGCTATCAAACAGATTGCCAAATCAGGCCGCAAAGTACTGTTTGTTGCCACCAAAAAACAGGCAAAAGATATAGTTGCCGACCAGGTTTCGTCGGTAAAGATGCCCTATGTGACCGAACGCTGGCCCGGGGGTATGCTTACCAACTTCCCCACGATCAGGAAAGCAGTGAAAAAGATGGTTTCCATCGATAAGATGACCAAAGATTCCAGCTGGGAGAAACTTTCCAAACGTGAAAAGTTGCAGATTACCCGTCAGCGGGCCAAACTGGAAAAGATCCTCGGCAGTATTGTCGACCTCACCCGTTTGCCTTCTGCACTGTTTGTAGTCGATGTGATGAAAGAAAAGATTGCCGTCAGGGAAGCTCAGCGCCTGGGTATTCCGGTTTTCGGAATGGTAGATACCAACTCCGATCCCAACGGAATTGATTTTGTCATCCCGGCCAATGATGATGCCTCTCAGTCCATTCAGCTCATCACCGGGGTGATGGTGGATGCCATCAGGGAAGGATTGCAGGAACGCCGTGTGGAAAGGGACAAGGATGATGTCGATTCCGATATCGAAGGAGATGAGGAAGAACAACCCAAAAGGAGCCGGCGCGCCCGCAAAACAGTGAAGAAAGTGGAACTCGTTGAAGAGGAGACAGAGGTTGAAATTCCTGAAGAACTGGAAGAGGGAAGTGACGAGGAAGATGACTTCGACACTGATGAAGAGGAAGATACCGATGTCAATCTAGACGAACAGGAAGAAGAAGAGGAGGAAGAGTAATCTGCCTGGTTTGGAAAATAAATTATCAATCATTACAAAAAAATTATTCATATGTCATTCACAACAGCAGATGTGGTAAAACTGCGTAAAGCTACCGGCGCCGGGATGATGGATTGCAAAAATGCGCTCACTGAATCGGACGGTAATTTTGACCGGGCTATTGAAATAATTCGTGAAAGGGGTAAACTGGTAGCCAGCAAACGGGCTGACCGTGAGGCAACCGAAGGTGCGGTACTGGCAAAAGTTACCGAAGACAAAACATTCGGCGCCATTGTGGTGCTGAACTGTGAAACCGACTTCGTGGCAAAAAATGAAAAATTCATTGCCTTTACCACCCAGATTCTGGATGCAGCTTTAGCCAACCAGCCTGCAACTTTGGAAGAACTGAAAGGTATCGTGATCGACGGACGTCCGATTGGGGACCAGGTTACCGAGCAAATCCGAATCATTGGTGAAAAACTCGATTTGTCTTTTTATGGCAGGATAAAGGCCGAAACGGTGGTTCCTTATACTCATCCGGGCAATAAGCTGGCAACCGTGGTAGGCTTCAGCAAAGCCGGCATCGAAAATCAACTGGGGAGAGATGTGGCCATGCAGGTTGCAGCCATGAATCCGGTTGCCGTCAACCGCGAATCCATTCCGGAGGAGATTATCCATAAGGAACTGGAAATTGCCAAGGAAAAATTCAGACTGGAAGGCAAGCCTGAAGCCATGCTGGATAAAATCGCCCAGGGGGCGGTTCAGAAATGGTTCTCCGAATCAGCGCTGCTCGAACAGGCCTTTATTAAGGACAGCAAGATTACCGTTAAACAGTACATTGCCCAGAATGACAAAAGTCTGGAAGTGACCGGATTTGAACGGTACGCATTAGATGCCTGATAAAATAATGAAAAAAATAAAAAAAGGCTTCCTGTTCAGGAGGCCTTTTTTTATTTTTGATTCAAAATACAGACCATGTTACCATATCGACGGATTTTACTGAAGCTGAGCGGCGAATCGCTGATGGGAAAACAACAGTACGGGATCGACCCTGTCAGAATGAATGAATATGCGGAAGAGATTCTTGCCGCATCCGCTATGGGAGTGCAAATCGGGATCGTGATCGGGGGAGGAAATATTTTCAGGGGACTGAGCGGCAGTACCAAAGGTTTTGACCGGGTAAAAGGGGATCAGATGGGAATGCTGGCCACGGTGATCAACAGCCTGGCCCTTCAGTCGGCGCTGATTTCATCCGGAGGGAAAGCCACCGTCTTCACCTCCATCAGAATGGAGCCGGTGGGTGAGTACTATTCGAAGGAGAAAGCCCTTGAAGCCCTGAAAGCAGGAAAGATTGCCATTATAGCTGGGGGAACGGGAAACCCCTATTTTACCACCGATACCGCCAGTGCCCTACGGGCTATAGAATTGGAATCGGATGCCATGTTCAAAGGCACCCGGGTGAATGGAATTTTTACCGCCGACCCGGAAAAAGAACCCGATGCCGTTCGTTTCGATACCATTACTTTCGATGAGATATACCGCCGGGGACTCAAAATCATGGACCTCACAGCCACTGCCTTATGCAGGGAGAACAATCTACCTGTGGTGGTATTCAATATGGATGAAAAGGGTAATCTGCTGAAAGTGATCCGGAACGAAAAAATTGGAACGGTTGTCACCAATTGACAAATAATGATTCTGTGTTTTACACTTTTTAATATTATTTTTTATATTTGTTGCCAATCTTAACAGTTGGAAGTAAACATGATACTGAACGAAGAAGCACAATTTGTTCTGGACCACTGCAAGGAAAAAATGGATCTGACGATCTCCCATCTGGAAAAGGAGCTACTGCATATCAGGGCCGGAAAAGCCAATCCTGCCATGATTGATGCCGTAACCGTTGATTATTACGGCAGCTTGGTCCCCTTAAGCCAGGTTTCCAACATCAGCACCCCCGATCCGAGAACTATTGCCATTCAGCCTTGGGAAAAAAAGATGATTCCTATTATTGAAAAAGCAATCATGGCAGCCAACCTGGGATTTAATCCCGACAATAACGGAGAGATTATCCGCATCGCTATACCTCCCCTTACCGAGGAAAGGAGAAAGAACCTGGTGAAACAGGCCAACAAAGAAGGGGAAATTGCCAGGGTCAGCATCCGGACAGCAAGAAAAGAGAGCAACGAAACCCTGAAGAAACTCCAGAAAAACGGCCTTCCTGAAGATATGGAAAAAGATGCCGAAGAAAAAGTTCAAAAATTTACTGACGATTATGTGAAAAAAATTGATACCTTAGTAGCAGCTAAGGAAAAAGATATTATGACCATATAATTTTTTCTAGTTTTCTGTTTTCTGAACATTGTTTAATTGTTTTCATGGCTTTGAGGCAGCTTTTTCGGAAGCTGCCTTTTTTTATTCCCCTAGGCATGATTCAAGCAGACATTAAATGTCATTGAGAAAGCCAATGAAGAAACGAGGTTCCTAGTTTTCAGAAATTCCGGATTCACGGTACAAGATGCTAATCCTTTTCCAAAGGATCAACCAGCCAGCTCATCTACTGATTTTTGCAAAAAAGGACGGGAGTGATAATCGGGATCCACAATAACCTTGTTCCAGACGACCAGGTCCAGGTCGATGGTTCGCGGACCAAACTTTGGCAGGGTACGGTCACGCCCCAGTTGATCTTCTATCTGCCTGAGAAGTCTCCGCAGTTCCGCCTCCGTCAGGTGGGTGGTGATTTTCACAGCACCGTTGACAAAATCGGGCTGATCGGTTATCCCTATGGGTGCGGTTCTTACCATTTCCGATTGCTGACACACGGTCACATATTCTCCCAAGATCGCAAGAGCGGCTCCGATATGCCGTTCCGGATCGATATTGGATCCTATTCCGATGATAGCTGTATTCACCTGCATGCCTCCATTTCAACTGAAACCGAATCGGCAAAACGCAAAGCCCCCGGCTTGTCGGCCTCCACCCTAACCCATTCGACCCGTTCATCCGACATAACGAGGTCGAGCAACCCGTGTACCAGCACTTCCAGCAATTTAAACCGGCCATCCCGGATAAAAGTGATTATCTTTTTGGTAATGGTCTTATAATCATATATCCCGTCGGGTTCATCATTCACAAGTGCTTCGGGAGATACGGGAACCCGGATGGTCAGGTTGACCACCACCTCCTGGCGGGTGACCAGTTCCTCGGGATTAAATCCGATATAAGTGTCCACGTGCAGGTTTTTGATTCTGATCAGGGCCATAAGGGTAATATTTTGCAATGAGACAGTGCGGGCAATACCGGTACAATACCATACCCAATATCACAGATTCTGCCCTCCGTCACAAAAGAGCAGCTGGCCTGTAAGATAATCATTTTTAATTATAAAATCAAGGCTTACCAGCAGAGGCTGAAGGCCTCCGGAACGTTTCATGGGGATCTGTGCCGCCATCCGGCAGAGGTAGGCTTCGTCCCTGTCCTCAGGGGGAAGGGTCAATCCGGGGGCAATGGCATTTACCCTGATGTCTGGGCCCATTTCAACGGCAGCCATTTTAGTGAGTTCCCACAAGGCTTTTTTGGCCAGTGTATAAGCCGCAAAATCCGGCTTATTCCCGGTAATCCGGGTATCCACAAGATTGATGACCAATCCTTTGCCGCAAAACAAGGCGAAGTCGTGAATCAACAGAAACGGCGCATTGAAATTCACCTGGAACTGTCGCTTAAGAAAAAGGGAGGTGGTTTCCTGGATGGAAGAAGGTTCAAATACCGAAGCGTTGTTGATAAGCAGGAATGGCCTGCCCATCTGATCGATTACCCGTGGAAACAGCTTTTCCGTTTCAGAAGGGTTAGACAGGTCGGCACGGAAAACCTGGAATCTCTGCGCCGGGTAAAGATCTGACAGTTTATCTGCCAGGGTGACCGCCTTCAATTCCGATCGGTTGCAATGAATGGCTATATCCCAGCCGGCAGAGGCCAGATGCTCTGTCAGTGCTTTCCCTATGCGCTTGGCAGCACCTGTAATCAAGGCAAGTTTTCCGGTTTCTTCCAAATCCATAATGAACTGCCTTTGGTTGATGATAAAAGGTCTATTGGTATTTCAGCAGCTTGCTGAGGTATTTGCCGATGATGTCAAATTCAAGGTTAACCACCGTACCTTCCCTGAAGGTGTGAAAATTGGTAACATCATAAGTGTAGGGAATGATCGCTACCTGGAAGGTGTTGTCTTTGGAGTTGACCACGGTCAGACTGACGCCGTTGACGCATACCGATCCTTTTTCCACGGTCATGTAACCCTGTCTGGCTTTTTCCTTGTCAAACCGGTATTCAAAGGTATAATACCAGCTCCCTTCGGCTTCCTCCACCCGGACACAGGTGGCGGTCTGGTCAACATGTCCCTGCACGATATGCCCGTCCAGCCGGCCGTTCATCATCATGCTGCGCTCCAGGTTGACTTCAGAACCGGGTTCCAGCAATCCCAGGTTCGATTTGAGCAGGGTTTCCCTGATGGCCGTCACTTTGTAGGTTCCGGCTTCCCGGTCAACAGACACCACAGTAAGGCATACCCCGTTGTGAGACAGGCTTTGATCTACTTTTAACTCGCCGGCTTTATCCCAGTACAGGGTTAAGTGAACATTATCCTGGTCTTTTTCAATCTTCACCACTTTGCCGGTTCCTTCAACGATTCCAGAGAACATATGAACTGTTTTTACATTATTTACTTCATTTCCCACTCATAACCATCCTTCTTATCCTTGACGGTGATTCCTATCCGGGCCAGTTCATTCCGGATGAAGTCGGAAGTAGCCCAATCCTTGTTGTTTTTGGCGTTCATCCGGATTTGGAGGGCAAGTTCGACTAAACGGCTGACGGCTTCGGGATGTGCTGACCCGTTGTTTTCAGCTTTCAGATCCAGAATATCAAAAATGTAGCTGCGGAAGATCCTGGTCAGGTTTTCAAGATCTTCAGAAGTAATAGTGGCTGTCCCGTCATGGATGGAGTTGATCATCCTGACCCCGTCGAAAAGATGTGCAATCAGTACCGGACTGTTAAGGTCATCGTTCAGAGCGGCAGCGCAGTTCTTTTCCAGGGAGTCCACATCTACGGTAGAAACAGGAGCTGCTTTCAGTTTTCCGAGCAAATCCACTGCTTTCAGGAGTTTTTCAAGTCCCTTCCCGGCAGCCTGCAGTGCCTCACCCGAGAAATCAAGCGTGCTGCGGTAATGGGCCTGAAGAATAAAAAACCGGATCGTCATGGGAGAGTAAGCCTGTTCCAGCAACGGATGATTCCCGGTGAATAGCTCATCCAGCGTGATGAAGTTTCCCAGAGAACGGGCCATCTTTTGGCCGTTTATGGTTATCATGTTATTATGCATCCAGTAACGCACGGCAGAATGGCCCATGGCCGCCGTCGATTGGGCAATTTCACACTCGTGATGAGGAAAAATCAGATCCATGCCGCCCCCGTGTATGTCAAAAACCTCCCCAAGATACTTTGTGCTCATGACCGAGCACTCGAGGTGCCACCCAGGGAATCCCTCACCCCACCTGGATGGCCACCGCATGATATGTTCAGGAGATGCTTTTTTCCAGAGCGCAAAATCATACGGATTTTTCTTCTCTTCCTGGCCTTCCAGCCGTCGGGTGTTGGCCAGCAGGTCATCCAGATTCCTGCCCGACAAAATACCGTACCGGTAAACGGAATTATACTTTTCAATGTCAAAATAGACCGATCCGTTTGCTTCGTAAGCGAATTCCTTTTTCAGAAGGGTTTCAGCCAGGATCTGCTGCTCAATGATATGGCCCGAAGCCCGGGGTTCAATAGAAGGGGGCAGGGTATTCAGGTCAGCCATGTTCCTGTGGAAGGTATTCATGTATTTCTGAACCACTTCCATTGGTTCCAGCTGCTCCAGCCTGGCCCTCTTGGATATTTTATCCTCCCCGGTCTCCTCTGTTTCATCTTCCAAGTGACCCACGTCCGTAATGTTTCTGACATACCTTACCTGATATCCCAGATAAAGCAGGTAACGGTACAGCAGGTCAAAAGTAACGGCCGGCCGTGCATGGCCCAGATGGGAATTACTGTAAACCGTGGGCCCGCATACATAAAGACCTACCCTGCCGGCTATCAGCGGCTGAAAAACCTCTTTTACCCTTGAAAGCGAGTTATACAAAATCAACTGCTGATCCATATTAATTATCGGCTAAGGTTTCTCCGGCAGGTCTTTCGCTTTTCTTTCCCGTGTTGTCAATAAAAAAGTCACGGTAAAAGATCAAAACGGCAAAAATACCCACCGTAATGGATGAATCGGCTATATTGAATACCGGGCGGAAAAAAATGAACTCCTTACCGCCCGCCCAGGGGATCCAATCGGGATATTGCCCGGAAATCAAAGGGAAATATAACATGTCCACCACTTTGCCATGAAGAAAACCGGCATATCCTCCGCCCTCCGGAAGGAATGAAGCCACCTGGCCGTAACTGTGGTCAAACCACATTCCATAAAAAGCACTGTCGATGATATTTCCGAAGGCTCCGGCTATGATCAGGGAGAGACTTATCATAAATCCCAAAGGAGTCTCTTTCTTACTGATCCTGACTAAATACCATACCATTACGATGACTGCAGCAATCCGGAAGATGCTCAGAAACATCTTTCCGTATTCTCCGGCAAATTCAAAACCGAAAGCCATTCCGTTATTTTCCACAAAATGGATTATGAACCAGTTTCCCAGGACATGGATCTCCTGTCCGAGAACAAAATGGGTTTTAATCCAGAATTTGACGACCTGATCCAGAATGACTAAAACGGATATAATCAGTATGGAAAGATTGAGCTTTGATAACTTCATGTTGTATATTAATAAACCGGGAGAAATCACTCTCCTTCCGCGATCTGCTTCCCGCAAACCGGGCCCAGCAGGAGGAAAAGGAGATCATGATTCCGACTTGACATTTACCGCTGGTTGTTTTTAGCATCAATACAAAGCGTGGCATGAGGCACAGCCCGCAGCCTCTCTTTTGAAATCAGTTTCCCCGTCTCGCGGCAAATCCCGTATGTTTTATTCTCTATCCTGACCAGGGCAGCCTGCAGGTGTTGAATGAATTTCAGCTGACGTTGCGCCAGCCTTCCGGCCTCTTCCTTCGAAAGCGTGGCAGCTCCCTCTTCCAGCACCTTAAAGGTGGGAGAGGTATCCATCGTGTCATTCCCGTCATTGTGGGTGATGGAATTCTTGTATAGTTCATAGTCCTTCTGGGCCTTTTCGAGTTTTTTCAGGATCAAATCCTTGAATTCCTGCAACTCCTCATCCGAATACCTGGTTTTTTCTCCCATGGTCCTTAGTTTTAAAAATTTAACCGTGTAATAAGCTCAATCCTGCTTCTAAAATTAGAAAAATTTTCATATGCGAAACAGGTTTAATAACATATAGGAAATTAGAGTTTTTCTATTTTGGTTACCCAAATCAACGTTTCAGTTCCGGGCTCAATTTCAATTAACCTCGCTTCGCTGTCTTTTATTTCGTCCACCAGCTCCAGTTTCGCAGCCAAGGTCTGGGCACTGATATACTCCCTGTGCGCAGCGACTGCATGGTCCAACAGGTCATGTGACTTTATCTTTACCCCTATCCGGTCGGTCACTTCATAACCGTTTTCCTTCCTTATGTTCTGGATCTTATTGATGAACTCCCTGGCAACACCTTCCATCCGCAAGGCTTCCGTAATATGGATATCGAGCGCGATGGTCAGATTTCCCTCGGTGGCTACCAGCCAGCCGGGAATATCTTCCGTGGTGATCTCCACATCTTCCGGAATCAGGGTGACTTTTCCTGTTCCGGTCAAAACATCCAGACAGCCCGCCTTTTCCAATTCAGAGATCTCCTGCTGGCTGAACCGGCCGATGGCCTGGCTGAGTTCTTTCATCATCTTGCCGTATTTGGGTCCCAGCACCTTAAAGTTAGGCTTTATCTTTTTGCTGATGATTCCGGAAGAGTCGTGCAGGAATTCCACCTCCTTGACATTTACCTCGGTAAGAATGATATTCTTCACTGCATCAAACTGCTGCCTGAAATGTTCACTCAAAACAGGCACCATGATTTTGGATAAAGGCTGCCTGACTTTTATCTTTTCTTTACGGCGCAGGGCCAGGATCATGGAAGAGGCTTTCTGGGCAATATCCATTTTCTCTTCCAGTTCTTTATCGATCAGGGAAGGATTGCTGACGGGGAAATCGGCCAGGTGGACGCTCTGGTCAGGTTCCCTTCCGGTAATCCCGTTAAGGTCGGTATACAGCAGATCGGCATAAAACGGAGCGATCGGCGCCATTAGTTTGGCCACGGTGGACAAACAGGTGTATAGAGTCTGGTATGCAGAGATCTTGTTCTGGTCATACTCTCCACCCCAGTATCTTTTACGGCTTAACCGGACAAACCAGTTGCTCAGGTTTTCAATGACAAAATCGCTGATAGCCCTGCCAGCCCGAGTGGGTTCATAATTTTCATACCCGTCGGTGACTTCGGCTACCAGGGTGTTAAGCAGCGAAATTATCCACCGGTCAAGCTCAGGTCGCTCACTTACCGGTACTTCCGGTTCGGAATACCTGAAATGGTCGACATTGGCATACAGGGCAAAAAAGCTGT